>Ga0214919_10012802_pt1 | contig 10257 bp, 9 predicted proteins | sample LL1503_MetaG_FD_177994 | JGI IMG/M metagenome (GOLD analysis project Ga0214919, IMG submission 177994) | Freshwater microbial communities from Lake Lanier, Atlanta, Georgia, United States - LL-1503 | ecosystem: Environmental > Aquatic > Freshwater > Lake | place: USA: Georgia | collected 2015-03-15 | reverse complement strand
GAGGCAAGGGCCAGTCGACCTGCGTCGGCATCGGTGGCGACCCCGTCAACGGCACCTCGCACCTCGACGTCATCAAGCTCTTCAACGACGACCCGGAAACCGACGCCATCATCATGATCGGCGAAATCGGCGGTAATGCCGAAGTCGAAGCCGCCCGCTGGATCAAGGCTCACTGCAAGAAGCCCGTCGCAGGCTTCATCGCTGGCGCCACGGCTCCGGCTGGTCGTCGCATGGGCCACGCTGGTGCCGTCATCGGCGGAGCCGAAGATACCGCCGCCGCGAAAATCAAGATCTTCGAAGAATGTGGCATCTCCGTCGCCGCTACCCCTTCGGATATGGCCGACGCCCTCCTCCGCATCTGGAAGGGCTGAAAAGCAGCCTCCAGATTATAATGAAGAGGCCTGGCGACGGGACTCTTTTGTTTTTACAGGGGATACGCCACCCTTTAGGACCATTCCATGTGGTACTACGAACAGAACGGTAATCGCATCGGCCCGGTCGACGAAGCCACCATGCGCAGCCTCATCGCCAACCGCTCCATCTCCATCGACACGCTGGTCTGGACGAACGGCATGGCCAACTGGACCCCGCTCCAACAGACCCAACTAGCCGCCGGGCTGCCGGTGCCCCCTCCTTCGCTCCACTCATCCGCGTCGGCAAATAACATAAACGCCAAGGAACGCGTCGCTTATGTGCTGCTTGCCGTCTTCCTCGGCAACCTGGGAATCCATAATTTCTATGCCGGCTACACCTCGCGCGCCGTGACCCAGTTACTCATCTGCCTGCTCACTTGCGGCATCGGCGGCATCGCCACCTGGATTTGGGCTATCATCGAAGCGGTCACAGTGGAGCAGGACGCTAAAGGCGTCCGCTTCAAGTAAGTCGCGACTTACCACCCAAAGCAAAAGGCCGCCTCATGGGCGGCCTTTTTTATTAACTGAAGCAACGGATTACTTACCGGCGACGTAAGCAAGGCCGCCGGCAGTCTTGGCGACAGAGTCAGCGCCTTCGAGTAGATCGGCGATGGGGTCCCACTTACCCTTGGTCAGTCCATCCCGTGCCGAAGCTGCCATGTCGGCCTTCCAAGTCTTAGCCCCCACCGTGACGGTGAGTTTCTCGACGTCGACGGTGACTTCGACCTCCGGATTCGCTCGGACAAAGGCGTCGCACTCGGCGAGGTCTTCCTTGGAAAGGGTCACGCAAGGGACGCCCAAGGTGGTGGAATTACCGAAGAAGATTTCGGCGAAGCTACCGCCCACGAAGGCCGTAAAGCCGAAGCGCCAGAGAGATTGTGGTGCGTGTTCCCGCGAACTTCCGCAACCAAAGTTAAAACCAACCACCATGACGCCCTGCTTGGCGGTGGCGATTTTGCCTGCCTGCGCCGAGTTCATCGGATGAGCCCGCTCCTTGCCGTCGGGACCGGTGCGCTCGTCGCGGAAGGCGTGCTCGCCGAGACCATCAAAAGTCACGCAACGCAGGAAGCGCGCGGGGATGATGCGGTCCGTATCGATATCGTCGCCTGGAACGGCGAGCGCAAGGGCTTTGACTTGGGTGACTTGAGCGAGGGACATGACGTTAAGAAAGATTAGGCAGCAGGCGCCGAGGCATGCCGGAGGATACAGACGGGCATCGCCAAGGCCGAAGCCATGGCGGCGAGACGGTCTTCGGCGATGGAAGCGGCGACACTCTCATCGGCAAACAAGAGGGCGTGCCCGTCGATGACCCAGGGCAGCGTCACCGTGCAGACGGGCTTACCGTCGTAATGGGCATCGACCATGACGTCTGGCTGGACCCGGACGCCTTCCGCGGCACAGGCGACCAGCACGGACTCGCCAGAGGCGATACGCTCAAGTACGCGGGCGACTGGGGCGGGGACGGACATTAGACCTTAAAGACTTCGCGGGCATCCGTGATCTGGCCGGTGATCGCCGCGGCGGCGACCATCAAGGGGCTCATCAGGATCGTACGTCCGGTCTGCGAGCCTTGGCGGCCTTTGAAGTTACGGTTCGAAGAGCTGGCGCAAAGCTGATCACCCACGAGCTTATCGGGGTTCATCGCGAGGCACATCGAGCAACCTGCGCCACGCCATTCGAAACCGGCTTCGATATAAATCTTATCGAGACCCTCATGGACGGCCTGGATGGCCGTGAGCTGGGAACCCGGCACGACGATGGCCTTGACCGAAGCGCTGACCTTGCGGCCCTTGAGATATTTGGCGACTTCACGTAAATCGGAGATGCGGCCGTTGGTACACGAACCCAGGAAGCAGACATCGACCTTGGTGCCCTTGATTGGGGTGTTGGGAGCCAACTTCATATGCTTATACGCGTCCTCCGCCGTCTGACGGTCAGCCGCGTTCAAGGTTTCCAAGGCGGGCATCTTTTCGTCGATGAAAATAGCCTGACCAGGCGTGATACCCCAGGTGACGGTCGGACGGATTTCCGAGGCCTCGAACTTGACGACTTCATCGTAAGCGCAACCGGGATCGGAAGCAAAAGACTGCCAGCGGGCGACCGCCGCATCCCAATCCGCCGCCTTAGGCGCGAAGGGCTTACCCTTAATGTAGTCAAAAGTCTTTTGGTCGGGATTCACGTAACCACAACGGGCGCCGCCCTCAATCGACATGTTACAAACCGTCATGCGCTCCTCGAGCGAGAAGGCATCAAAGGTCGAACCGGCATATTCGTAAGCAAAACCGATACCGCCATTCACGCCCAGCACGCGGATGATGTGAAGAATCACGTCCTTGGCGTAGACGCCGGGGGCGAGCTTGCCGTTGACCTCGATACGGCGGACTTTGAGTGGGCTCAGCGCCAGCGTCTGGGTGGCAAGTACATCGCGCACCTGCGTGGTACCGATACCGAAAGCGATCGCGCCGAACGCACCGTGGGTGGCCGTGTGCGAGTCGCCACAGGCGATGGTCGTGCCAGGCTGGGTGATACCCTGCTCCGGACCCACCATGTGGACGATACCTTGCGTACCCGTATGGGTGTCGAAGAAACGGATACCGTAGTCTTTGGTGTTATTCCGGAGAGCCTCAATCATCTCTTGGGCGATCGGGTCGGAATAAGGCTCCTTGAGCTCGTTTGTCGGGACGATGTGATCAACGGTGGCAAAGGTCCGCTGTGGGTATTTCACCTTCAAACCCAGGTCGCGGAGCATGCCGAAGGCCTGTGGACTCGTCACCTCATGGATGAGGTGGGTGCCGATAAATAGCTGGGTCTGCCCATTAGGCAACTTGCGCACCGCGTGCGCTTCCCAGACTTTTTGGAACAGTGTTTTAGCCATCTTCGGAAAAGGTAAGGGGTCAACTTAGGATGAGAGCGGGGCTGGTCAATCCCACAGGAAAGCCACCCCCGGATGATTTGAGGCTTAAAAAGTGCCGAAAATGAGTAAGCGGAGCCTCGGGTTAGAGGCTGCGACTTGACCCACTCGCCTCCACCCTTCCATCCTGCCCTATGGACCGCACCCTCACCCTCAGTTTTTCCTGCCCCGATACCAGCGGTATCGTCGCCGAGGTGTCTTCCTTTATCGCCCAACACCAAGGCTGGATCACCGAAGCCAGCCAACATTCCGAAACCGAACTGTCCCGCTTCTTCATGCGCGTCGAAATGCGGGCCAGCTCCTTTGCTTTTCCCGCCGAAGAATTCGGTACACGATTCACGCCCATCGCCCAAAAATATAAGATGGATTGGTTGCTCTCCGATTCGCAAAAGCCGCGTCGCGTCATTCTTCTCTGCTCCAAACAGGAACACTGCCTCTACGACCTACTCGCCCGTCACGTCGCCCAAGATTTCGCCTTCATCGTCCCCTGCGTCATTTCCAACCACCAAGACCATCGCAAGATTGTCGAAGCCCACGGTATTCCTTTTCATTACATCCCCGTCACGCCAGAAAACAAAGATGCGGCCTATCGGCAGATGGAGACGATTTTTCGCCAAGAGAAAGCCGACCTCATCGTGCTCGCTCGCTATATGCAAGTGCTCGACGCGCAGCTCTGCCGCAACTTCGCCGGCAAGATCATCAACATCCATCACTCTTTCTTGCCTTCATTCGCCGGTGCCAAACCTTATCACCAAGCCCATCGTCGTGGCGTCAAGTTGATCGGTGCCACTTGCCACTTTGTGACGCCGGACCTCGATGAGGGCCCCATCGTCGAACAAGACGTGATTCGCGTCGACCATTCCGACTCGCCCGAAGACATGGTCGAACTGGGCAAAGATATCGAAAAGGTCGTCCTCGCCCGCGGCCTGCGCGCGGTCGTCGAGGATCGCGTGCTGCTGGCCGGTCATAAAACCGTCGTCTTCCGCTGATAATGCACGGAAACCTTCGATAAAACGAAGGTTTAGAGATTGGATTTAGGGAGATAAAGTTAAGGCTCCCTTGAACCCCATCACCCCGTGCGTCCCCTCCTCGTATTAATCTTATCCTTTATTTTGGTCGGTGCCGCGACGAATCCAGAAACGATCACCCCCGGAGCCAAGATGCCGTTCGTCCAACCCACCGAGGCCGAGCGCCCCGCGCTACACGAAGCCATCAAGTCCTACATGGCGCAAGAGCCGGGGACATTTTCCGCCCACCCGGCGGCAAAAGATTTCCCCGGAGAAGTCACGGCCAAGGAAAGAGTCAACCGGGCGGTAAGCTACGATGCCAATCTGCTCACCCGTTGGGACACCGCCGCAGGCAATGCCCCCAACCTCGCCACGGGTCCGGAAGTCTGGCAGGAAACCGGTCTGTATGCCGCCCCGGGCGAAGTCATTGTCGTCAACGCCACCAGCCTCCCCTCCAACCGTATCGTGAAAATCGTCGTGGGTGGCCACCGCGACAGTCTCTTTAAACTCGATAAGTGGAACCGCTTCCCGCTGATCAGCCGCTCCTTCGAATTAAAAATCGGCCCAAATAAGATTGGCAATGCGTTTGGCGGCCAACTCTTCATTCACGTCCAAAACAAAGGGGCGAAAGCCGCTGAGAAGGCCGTGCCAGGATCGCCTCTGCAATTTACGAACGCGGTGGCCGCACCGACTTATATCCTGGGCAAAGATACACCCGAATCTTGGAGCAAAGCCAAACACGAGCCCGCTCCATGGGCCACCCTCGTCGGCAAACAAGTCATCCTCCATATCCGCACTTCGGAATTAAAGAAACTCACCGACCCCAAGCCGCTCTTGGAATGGTGGGATAAAGCGATGGCATTGGAAGATGACCTCATCGCCCTAAAGCGCTTAGCCCCCGAGCGCGTCATGCCCGATCGACAGATTTCCGCCGGCTTCATGCACTCCGGCTACCCTTTCATGTGCTGGATTAATCCCTCCGAAGCGGACGCGATCAATCTCCCGAAATTAATCAAAGAAGGTAATTGGGGCTTCTTTCATGAACTCGGCCACAACCATCAACGCAAGTCTTGGACTTTCGAAGGCCAGACCGAAGTCACCTGCAATCTGTTTTCTCTCTACGTGATGGAAAAACTCGTGGGTAAGCCGCCCGGCCAAGGCCACCCCGCGATGGTCAAACTGGACGAGCCTTTAAGCAAACGCCTCGCGACCCCACCCAATCTCGGACCGTTCGAACAACTTTCTACCTTTGTCGTCCTTATTCGTGCCCACGGCTGGGGACCCCTTCGCGAGGCGCTGCGCTCTTACGCCACGACGCCCGAGAAAGCTAATACGGCGATCCCGGAGCTTAAAAACTCTTTTGTCTTACGCTACGGCCACGCCGCCAAAGCCAATGTGGCTGATTATTTCACGCGGATAGGCTACCCGGTGACCGACGCCAGTCGCACCGCACTTAAAGGGTACCCGGCTTTCAACCCTACCCTACCTACGCCCGCCAAGTGATTGGCTGACAAGGAGTCGGATGGCAGACGCCTTCCGTCTCGCCCTTTTATAAGTCTTACGCCTAATAGGGCGTATGTGGCGTCCCATGGGCGCTCCCATTATCCTATGTCCCTTATTTCACGCCTTTCCGCCCGACTACAGAATCACCCTAAGCGCATCGTCTTCCCCGAAGGCGCCGACCCGCGCGTCATCCAAGCGGCCCGTCAATTCGCCACTAAGAAGCTGGGGGTGCCGATTCTGATCGGCGATCGTCAGCGCATCAAAGTCAACGCCGCTCGGCTTAATATCCGACTCGATGATATTCGCATCATCGAACCCGAGCGCAGTGATGAGCTGAAGGGTTACATCGAAAAGCTCGAGTCCATCCAGCGCTACGGCAACACCAACCTGCAAGGTGACCCGCGTGAATTAGTCCTCAATCCTAACTACTTCGCGTGCCTCATGGTCGCGACCTCCGCGGCCGATGCGCTCATCTCCGGCGCCACCACGCATGCCGCTTCCGGCCTGCGTACCATCCTGCAAACTTTGCCGCGGCAACCTGGAGTCGAGACCGTCTCTTCGATGCAGATTCTGGAATCGGAAGAAGCTAAATTCGGTTGCGATGGCGTCCTGTTCCTCGCGGATTGCGGCGTCATCCCCGATCCCACCGCCGAACAGCTCGCGGATATCGCGATCACCACCGCGGGGCTCGCCGGACACCTCACCAATACCGTCCCAAAGGTCGCGATGCTCGCCTACTCCACGCATTCCGCAAACCCGCGCCAGGCTTCGGTGAAGAAGGTCCAATCCGCCACCGAACTGGCCCGCCGTAAAGCACGCGAACTAGGTATCCCGTGCGACATCGACGGTGAAATGCAGGCCGACGCCGCCCTTAACCCTTTCGCCGCCGAATCCAAAGAAGTCTCAGGCACCGTCGCCGGCAAAGCCTGCGTACTGATTTTTCCCGACCTCAACTCCGGCAACATCGCCTCCAAGATGGCCCAACACATCGCGGACATCCCAGCTTACGGCCAGATCCTGACCGGACTGGAACGCCCCGCTGCGGAAATTTCTCGCGGCGCCAGTGCGCATGATATTTTTGGAACGGCCGTGATTGTGGCCGCCCAAGCGGTCGATAAGTCCTACCTCTACCCCACGCGCAAAGACGGCCCTGACGCCTAACCATGGCCCTTAAGAAACGTTTTGCGGATAACGTACCGGGTCTGCTGGCCCGTCCGATGAACAAAGACACCCGCCGGGTCTTTGTCGCCGCCACGCGGATGAACGACGGCAAGACGACGACCTGCCTCGGCTTGACCGCCGCCCTTCAGACCATGGGTCTTCACGTGGGTTACATCAAACCGATCGCGCAACGCGTCGTGCAATCGGGCGAAGATCAAGTCGATGAAGACACTTTGTTAATCGATAGCTTATTCAATTTGGATATCCCGATCTCGGCGATGTCGCCCGTGGCCATCGGGCCCGACTTCACCAAACTATTCCTGGAAAATCCCGGAGAAATCGGTCCGCAACTTCAAGACCGTATCTGCCGGGCCTTCGACCGCGCCGCTTACGGTAAAGATATCGTGGTCGTCGAAGGCTCCGGCCACGCCGGGGTCGGTTCGGTCTTTGGCGCCTCTAATGCCGATAATGCCAAAGTCCTGAACGCTAAGGCAATCATCGTGGCCGCTGGCGGCATCGGCAAACCCATCGATGAGATCGCCCTTAATATGGCGCTCTTCGATAAGTCGGGCGTCGAGGTCGTAGGTGTGATTTTAAATAAAGTCATGCCCGATAAGCTGGAGTTCATCCGAGACTTCGCGGGACGGGGTCTTAAGCGCCTCGGGGTGCCTCTCCTGGGCGTCGTGCCGCTCCAAGAGACCCTTGCATACCCTAACCTTGACCAAGTCGCCCAGGAGACCCGTGCCCGCTGGATTCACCAGCCGGCCGGCCTGCGCCGCGTCCGCCGCGTCTTCATCGGCGCAATGTCGGCCCGCCGCGCCGCCGAATACCTTAAGCTACCCGGCACGCTGGTCATCGTCCCTGGCGATCGGGAAGACCTCCTCGACGCCTTCATCAACGGAGGGGGCGCCAAGACATTGGCGGGCGTGCTACTTTCCAATGGCCTACTCCCCAACGAAGAGATGATTCGGCGCCTCACCGAGGCCGGCATCCCGCTCGCCGCCGTGGAAGCCGAATCTTTCACGGTCACCGCTCGTATTAATAATATGACCGTGAAGACCATGCGCGAAGACGCCGACAAGATCCCGATCATTGAAAAGATGATTTCCGAATCGGTCGACATCCCCGCGCTCTTAAAAGCGATTTGACGCCTAAACGGTCCGCAAGATTTCGCCCAGGCGGGTGAAGTGGTCTTCATCGAAACCCATCGCTCGCTTCAGGAAAGCGTCGCGCTCGATGAGATTGGGGATCTTGCCCGCTGCCCGCCATTGGGCCGTGGTGATGAGCCCGCGCAGCCGCACCCAAAAAGCCCCGACGGGCACAGGATAATCACTACCGTGTAGGAAGCGCCCTAAGCGCCCGGACTCCTTGACCTGCTTAAGCACGCCACTGCGAATCGGGCTATTGAGAGCGCTGGTATCCGCATACATCTTCGGAAATTCATCCATGAGTTTGATGAGCTCACCGAAGTAGTTCTGGTCGAAGAAGTGGCTATTACCGGAGGAATGCGCGGCGATAACCTTGACGCCTAACTCCAGCGGGCGCCGCAGGATGCGCGGGTCCTGATAAGAACGATTCATCACTGGCACGGTCATCTCGCCGCCGGTATGGCAAAGGAACGGTAGACCCGCGGCGGCCATGCGTCGCCAAAATTCATCATACTGTGGAAGGGAGCAATTCACATTCTGGCAGTTGGGTAAGAGCTTGAGCGCGCGAGCGCCGGACGCCAGGCAGCGGTCGAGCTCCCCCAAAGCATCCTTACGCCCAGGGTGAATCGACACTGCGGGCACGAATTCCGGATTTTCCGCGCAGACCTTGAACAGATAGTCGTTCGGGACGTGGAACGAGCCGAAGTCGATCTTCTTGCCCTCTTCGTCGAAGACTTCGTCCTGCGCCAGCAGCAAGGCCTTATCCACGTAGGAGCCGCGGATGAGCTCACGCAGGGCCTCGACGTATTTCACGTCGAAATCCTTATGCGTCAGCGGCAGCGGCATCCCGACGGCCCGACGCATGATTTCGCTCAGCGCCTTGAGCCAGAGGCCTTCAATGCGCAGCCAGCAACCGCTCCCGTCCTGGCCATTGCCGACGAGGTGGACGTGGCAATCATAGCGCGAAGCGGGAGGGGGCATGGATTAGGAGCCGGAATCCTGCTTTTCAGTATTCATGCGGCCGTAAAGCCAGGCAACCCCCAAGAAGGCCAAGGCAATGATGCCGACGGCAATGACGCGGGAAGACGTCCCGGTGATATCGACGGTGAACATGCGACAGGTCGCGAAAGCCAAGCCAGCCAGACCGAGCATACGGAAGGACTTGGAATGATTGAAGTGCCCTAACACGAAGAACAAGATCGAAGCCAAGACCCAGCACACGGAAGGAAGCACTGGGAAGACAACGCCCAGAGCCAGACACACCCAGAAAGTGTGGGCGAGCAGTAACAACCCGATGACCGGTCGCTGCATGGATTCTCCTTCTGCGTCGGCATATTGCGCGGTGTACCTGGCGAGCGCGCGGAGTAGCAGACCTAGCCCAAGGAGCCAAAGCAGGGCTCCCAAGAGCCCCTGAGGCGCGTCGAATCCTGCGACATTTCCCCAGCCGCCGCTGTTAATGACGACGTAGGCCGCCAAGAACCCCGGAAGGGCCAAGACCATCTTCTTGAATTGAGATTCCGAAAGAGCCAACCAAGCCGCCACGGCCGAGATCAGCAAGGCGCCCCCGAACCAAGCAGAAACCAGCGAAGACCATCCGTTGGATTTACACCAGACTCCGCACAAGAAGGCCGACCAGGTCATCAGGAAGGCCATCGTGAACGTAAACGCATGCTGCAAAGCCAGGATCCACTCTTCCTTTCGTTCAGCCGTCTTCCAGATGATACCGGCCTGGGTTAGACCGATAATGAGTAGCCAGAATGCATGCCATCCCTGCTCGGCAGGATTAGGCGAGGTCGCTGACATCCACTTGAGGGCAAGCAAACAGCTCACCATGTAAGCAGGGACGGCTGCCCAGATCAGGCCCTTGCGGTAACGCAGGAACGCGATGACCCCGATAACCAACCACGGCCAACCGGCCATCTCCGGATGGGACCGAGGATGCTGCACGCCGACCAACGCGACACCGAGGACGACAAGGCCGCAGATCCGGAGGAGATGCTGCCATTCATCGGTATGCTCCCAATCCTCCCTGAACGAGAGCAGCAAAGCCATGCCGGCGATGGCGACCAAGGATGCCCAAGGGTAGCCTACTGCCGCTGCGGTAGAACCTGCCC
>Ga0214919_10012801_pt1 | contig 10257 bp, 9 predicted proteins | sample LL1503_MetaG_FD_177994 | JGI IMG/M metagenome (GOLD analysis project Ga0214919, IMG submission 177994) | Freshwater microbial communities from Lake Lanier, Atlanta, Georgia, United States - LL-1503 | ecosystem: Environmental > Aquatic > Freshwater > Lake | place: USA: Georgia | collected 2015-03-15 | reverse complement strand
GCCGCCCTTTTTGGGGCGCGATGCGCCAGCGCTGGCCAATATTTATGTGTACGGTTTGGTGTCGGGTGCCGACGAGCACCTCAAGGCGCTGCCCGCACTCAAAGCGGTGCTGAAAGAGGGCATTGGCAAGTGGAACGTTGAGGTACCAGGGTTTTTGGGCTTTTCCATCGTGGACGCCTCGCTGTTTTGCCGCGATCCGGTGCGCAGCTTGGACGACTTGCGCAAGAAGAAGCTGCGCGTGGGCAGCCGCGAGCAAGTAGAGACCTTCAAGCGTTTGGGCGTGGCCGCGCAAATCGTGCCGCAAAACGAGTTGTACTCGGCCTTGCAAACCGGCGTGGTGGACTGCGCTTTGTACGCCGCCCGCTTTGCCAACACCATTTCATTGCAAGAGGTGGCCAAGCACGTGACGCCCACGGGTTTTCCGTTCCCGCCCGCACCCTATGCACTGTTGGCCCACAAGGGCAAATGGGCGGCTTTGGCCCCCGACCTGAAAAAAGGCTTCAACGATGCCGTGGCCGAGTTGGAGCGCGTGAGCTTTAACTTCAGCGGCGACACCGAGGCCGAAAAAGCCGCCCGCGACAAACTCACCAGCCAAGGCTCCACGTTCTATCCCGCCTTGCCCAGCGCCGACCAGTCTGCTTTGCGCAAGTCGGCCTTGGAGACCTGGGACTTGTTGGCCAAAGAGACCGGTGGCGACGCCGTGGTCTTTCGCCAGCGCGTGCTGGACGCCTTGCCCAAATGACGCCTGCCAGCGACAAGCCCCACCCGGCCTGGGTGGTGGCGGTTGAGCGCGGCTTGCAGGGCCTGTGCACCGCCGTGTCGGCCATTGGTGCGGCCTCCTTGGCGGGCATGTTTGCCCTGGTGCTGGCCGCTGTGGTGATGCGCTACGTTTGGAGCCGTCCGCTGGACTTCACCGAAGAACTGTGTGGTTTGCTCATGACCTTGGCTGTGTTCACTTTGCTGCCCATGACGGTGCTCAAGGAAATCAACATCCGTGTGACCGTGGTGTCGCAGGCATTGCCCCCGATGGGGCAGCGTGTGTTGTTTGTGCTGGGGCAACTGATCTTGTGGGCCTTTGTGGCCGAGTTTGTGCGCCAAGCGGGGGGCATCAGCGAGTTCACGGCCATGCTCGGTCTCAAAACCGAGCAGTCGCGTTTACCACTGGCACCTTTCATGTGGACAGCCACCATCGCCATGGGTTTGGTGGGGGTGGTGGGGGTGTGGCGCACCTTTTATCCGGTGCAACCGGCGCCTGAAGACGAGGTGCACCCATGATTTGGACCTTTTTGGGGGCAGTGCTGGGCCTGACGGTCATGTCAGGCGCGGTGCTGGGTGCGGCGCTGGGTTTGACCGGTTTTGCCATATTGGAAATATTTGGCGGCGGCGTCACCCGTTTGGGCGTGCAAGCTGTGTTCAATGTGTTGGCTGAGTTCACCCTCACGGCGATTCCTTTGTTCATTTTGCTGGGCGATGTGTTGGTCGCCAGTGGCTTGGCCACGGGCATTTACAAAGCCATGTCGCCCTTGTTTGGCCGCTTGCGTGGTGGGTTGCTGCACACCAATATTGCGGTGTGCACGGTGTTTGGGGCGGTCAGTGGCTCGTCCATGTCGGTCTCGGCGGCGGTGGGCTCGGTGGCCTACCCAGAACTGTCGCAGCGTGGCTACGACCGGCGCTTGGTCGTGGGCTCCTTGGCCGGTGGTGGCACGCTGGGCTTGTTGATACCGCCCAGTTTGTCGCTGCTCATTTATGGCGCGCTGACCGACACCTCGATTGGCAAATTGTTTTTGGCAGGTGTCTTTCCTGGCTTGATGATGGCGGCCTTGTTCATGGTCTACATCGAATTCACGGTGCGCCGTCAACCGAGCTTGGCCCCGCAAGAGCCGCGCATGCCCTGGGGCGAGACTTTGCGCGCCACCATGGCCGTGTGGCCTATCTTGGTGCTGATTTTGGCAGTGTTGGGCAGCTTGTTTGCGGGCATCGCCACACCCACCGAGTCTGCCGCTGTCGGCGTGGCTGCGGCGGTGATGTTGGGCTTCACCATGGGTGACTTGACCTGGCCCAAATTGGCCAAAACTTTTTTGAGTTCGGCCAGCACCTTTGCCGTGATTGCCTTGGTGTTCATGGGCGCGGTCATCTTGGCGCAGTCCATCAGCCTGATGCAGTTGCCACAAAAAATGCTCGAAACCATCTCCGGCGTGGGCATGTCACCCCTGGTGTTGTTGGTGGTGATTGTGTTCATTTACCTGTTGTTGGGCATGATCTTTGATGGCCTGTCGATGATGGTGATGACCTTGCCGGTGGTGTTCCCGCTCATGACCGGCTTGGGCTTTGACGCCATTTGGCTGGGTGTGGTGATCACCATGATGGTCGAGATCGGCATGCTCACGCCACCGGTGGGCATGAACCTGTTTGTGTTGGTGGGCATTGCCCAAGGCAAGGTTACTTTGGCCGAGGCGGCCATGGGCGCTTTGCCGTTTTGGATTTTGCTGATGGTGGGCGTGGCCATTTTGACGGTCTTGCCTGGCATTGCCACCTGGCTGCCCAGCGTGGCCTTGTGAGGGCGGCGCAGCCATGAGCCATGTCAATCGCGTTCGTGCCCAGCGCCTCATGCGCGAGCGTGGGCTTGACGCCATCGTGTTGGCCAAGCCCGAGAGTTTCACCTGGGCCAGTGGTGCGCCGGCTGGGGTGGCGGCTTTCTTTAGGCGCGCTGGTGCGTGCTTGGCTGTGGTGCCGGCAGACCCTGGCACGCCCATCCAAGTGGTCACCACCGAGTTGTTTGCCCCTGCGGCACGGCAGGTCTTGGGCGAGGCCCATGTGTGGACGCACTGCGATTGGGTTGAGACCGCCGATATCCGCCCTTGGGTCAATGGCAGCGAGTCGGCCGCGGTGTTGGTCAGCCGAGCCCAGGCGCAGCGGCCCGCAGGTTTTGCGCGTCCCGCCGTGTTCGATGCCCGCGCCGCTTTTGGGCAATTGGCCCAACTGCTGCAACGCGCGGGGTTGAGCCATGCCCGACTGGGTTTGGATTTGGACTTTTGGCCAGTGGCCGATTACCGCTTGTTGTGCAATGTATTGCCTGGGGTGGTTTGGCGCGACGCCAGCGCCACCGTGAGCGCGATCAAGGTGGTCAAGTCGGCAGGGGAGATCGAGCGATTGCAAACCGCTGCGGCCTGGGCCGAGGCGGGGATGGTGCATGCCATCGCAGCCATCCACCCGGGGGTGGACCGAGCTGAAATAGCCCAAGCTTGGCAAGACGGCGTGGCCCGTGCGGTGCAAGCCAGTGGCCGGCGCATGAGCGGGCAGTGGGAGTACATCACCGTGGGCGCTTTGCCTTGGCAAGGCGGAGGTCGGGTGCAAGCCGGTGACGTGATCAAGTTCGATGTGGGCTGCCTGGTGGACGGCTACAGCTCTGACAGTGGCCGCACATTTGTGTGTGGACAGCCACGCCAACGAACGCAAGACATTGCCCAGGGTTTGCAAGATGCGTTTGAGGCCGGGTTGGAGGTGCTCAAGCCCGGCCAACCCATGAGTGAAGTGCACCGCCGAGCCACCGAAGCAATGCACCGAGCCGGATTTGGAGACTACCAGCGAGGCCACTTTGGCCACAGCCTGGGGCACGACACCTTTTGCGAGGTGGCCCCATTTTTGGCCCAAGCCGCGCACGACCTGATTGAGCCGGGCATGGTGCTGGCTTTTGAGACGCCTTTTTATGTGGACGGCGAGGGCGGCTTCATCATCGAAGACCAGTTTGTCATCACCGAAACGGGCGCTGAACCCGCTTGGAAATTACCACGCCCTTTGCAGGTGTTGCCCCTCAGGGGTTGAGCACGGTTTGGAGTTCGCCCGATTCGTACATTTCCATCATGATGTCCGAGCCACCGACAAACTCGCCCTTGACATACAGCTGGGGGATGGTGGGCCAGTTGCTGTATTCCTTGATGCCTTGGCGGATTTCGGCGTCATCCAGCACGTTCACGGTTTTGACGGTTTTGGTGTCCACGCCGCAGGCTTTGAGCACTTGAATGGCGCGACCTGAAAACCCACACATGGGAAAGCTGGCGCTGCCCTTCATGAAAAGAACGACTTCATTGGCCTTGACCAGTTCGTCAATGCGTTGCATCACATCACTCATCTCTGTCTCCAATCCGTTTCGACAATTTCAGCATTATTTCACCCCTGGGGTGCAAGCGCCGGTGCAGCGGCGGATGCCCGCTTCGTCCAAACGGCTTTGCACCTGTTGCCAGCCTTGTGCCCGCAGCAAGGATTGCACCGCGTCGGCTTGGTCGTGTCCGTGTTCCAGCAACAGCCAGCCCCCGGGGTGCAGGTGGTCACTGGCGTGGGACGCCAAGCTGCGCAAGGCATCCAGCCCATCGGGGCCCGCCACCAGGGCCAGGCGCGGCTCGTGGCGCAGGCCTGGCCAATGCGGGTCGGCTTCGGCCACATAGGGCGGGTTGGATGCAATCAGGTCAAATCGCTGGCCTGTCCATGGCGTCAACCAGTTGCCCAAGGCAAATTGCACGCGCAGGCCCAGCCGCTGGGCATTGGCCTGGGCCACCGCCAGCGCGTCGGCGCTGATGTCGCTGGCGCTGACCTGGGCTTGGGGGCACTGGTGGGCGATGGCCAAGGCCACCGCGCCGCTGCCAGTGCCCAGGTCCAGCACCGCAGCTGATGTGAGCTCTCGCACACGCTCGACAGCCCAGTCCACCAGGGTTTCAGTGTCGGCCCGCGGGTCGAGCACGCGGGCGTCCACTTGCAAATCCAGGTTGTAAAAGGTTTTGCGCCCGGTCAGGTAAGCCAGCGGCACGCCTTGGCTGCGCTGGGCGAGCATACCGGGCCAGCGCTTTGCGGCGGGCGCGGGCAGGGTTTGATCGTCGTGCGCGAGCAGCCAGGCGCGGTCTTGGGCGGGCCGGTCCAGCAAGGCCAGCAGCAACCACTGGGCGTCAAGCCGCGCCAGCCCCAGGGCTTGGGCTTGGCGCAAAGCCTCGCCCAGCGTCATGGCGGTCCGTCCAGGCCCAGTGCCTGCAGTTGTTCGGCTTCGCGGGCGTTGTGCAGGGCTTGCAAGACGTCGTCGAGGTCGCCCTCCATCACCTGGCCCAATTTGTACAAGGTCAGGTTGATGCGGTGGTCGGTCAGTCGCCCTTGTGGGAAGTTGTAGGTGCGGATGCGGTCGCTGCGGTCGCCGCTGCCAATCAGGCCTTTGCGCGTGGCGGCCTCTTTGGCCGAGCGCTCACTGCGCTCTTTTTCCTGAATGCGCGCGGCCAGCACCTGCAAGGCCTTGGCCTTGTTGCGGTGTTGCGAACGGTCGTCTTGGCATTCGGCCACGATGCCGGTGGGCAAGTGGGTCACGCGCACGGCCGAGTCGGTTTTGTTGATGTGCTGCCCACCTGCGCCGCTGGCGCGGTAGGTGTCGATGCGCAGGTCGGCCGGGTTGATTTGCACGGTGCTGGCCTCATCGGGTTCGGGCATCACGGCCACGGTGCAGGCGCTGGTGTGGATGCGCCCTTGCGACTCGGTGGTGGGCACGCGCTGAACGCGGTGGCCGCCCGACTCCAGGCGCAGCCAGCCATAGGCGTGGTCGCCCTCAACGCGCAACACCACTTCTTTGTAGCCGCCCAGGTCGCTGGGGGACTCGCTCATCAGGCTCGCGCGCCAGCCCCGGCGCTCGGCGCAGCGGGTGTACATGCGCAGCAAGTCAGCGGCAAACAGGGCTGACTCGTCGCCGCCAGTGCCAGCACGGATCTCCAAGTAAGCCGTGCGCTCGTCCTCGGGGTCTTTGGGCAGCAGCATGCGCTGCAACTCGGCCTCCAGTCGGGCCATGTCTTGTCCGGCTTGCGCGGCCTCTTCTTGGCCCAAGGCACGCATGTCGGCGTCTTCGTGGCTGAGCAAGCCTTCGGCGGCTTGGGCGTCGGCTTGGCGCTGCTGGTGTTGCAAGTAGCGCTGGGCCACCGCGCCCACATCGGTGCGTTCGCGCGACAAAGCCATGAAGCCTTGCATGTCCTTCATGATGTCTTCGCGCGAGAGCAAAAAATCAAGCTCGGCCAAGCGTTGGGTGTAGCGCTCAAGTTGAGCGCGCAAAAATTCTTTCACGGGTGGGCCGAGCTAACGGCTGTTGCGCAGGAAAAACTGCTCGATCGCCAGGCGGGCGCGATCGCGCGCTTGGTTGTCGTTGGCGTGCAGCTCGGTCATGGCGCCGTGCAGCATTTTTTGGGTCAAGCCCCGGGCCAGGGTTTCAAGCACGTCGTCGATGTCTTCGCCTTTGGCCAGTTGTTTGCGGGCACGCTGCAACTCGGCTTGTCGCCAGGCCTGCGCCTGCGCATTGAGTTGTTGGATCAGTGGCACCTGGCCGCGCTGGTCCAGCCAATGCAAAAAGCTTTGCACGCCTGCATCGATGATGGTCTCGGCCTGGGCCACAGCAGCTTGGCGATTGGCTTGGCCGGTTTGCACCACGCTGGCCAAATCGTCCACCGTGTACAGGTAAACGTCGCGCAGGTTTTTCACTTCGGGTTCAATGTCGCGCGGTACCGCCAAGTCGACCATGATCATCGGACGCTGGCGGCGCTTTTTCAGGGCCCGCTCTACAGCGCCCAGGCCAATCAAGGGCAGGGTGCTGGCGGTGGAGCTGATGACCGCGTCAAACTCGTGCAAGCGATCGGGCAGGTCGGCCAAGCGCATCACATCGCCCCCAAACAGGCTGGCCAAGCGTTCGCCGCGCTCCATGGTGCGGTTGGCCACGGTGATGGATTGGGGGTTTTTGGCCGCAAAGTGGGTGGCGCAAAGCTCAATCATTTCGCCTGCGCCCACAAACAGCACACGGATCTTGCCGATGTCTTCGAACAGTTGCATTGACAGCCGAACGCTGGCCGCAGCCATGCTGATGGAGTGGGCACCAATTTCGGTGTTGGTTCGCACCTCTTTGGCCACGGCAAACGAGCGCTGGAACAGTTGGTTCAAGGTGGTGCCCAAAGCGCCCACTTCATCGGCGGCACGCACCGCGTCTTTCATTTGGCCCAAAATTTGGGCTTCGCCCAGCACCATCGAATCGAGTCCACTGGCTACGCGAAAAGCGTGGCGCGCGGCGTTGGCGTTTTCCAGCGCATAGGTGTGGGCATGCAGGTCTTGGGCCGACACGCCGCCAGACTGGGCCAGCCAATGCAGCGTTTGCGCCATGTCTGGGGTGGGGCCAGCGCAATAAATCTCGGTCCGGTTGCAAGTGGAGAGAATGGCGGCTTCGCTTTGGTCGGTGAAGGCACTGCGCAAACCCGACAAGGTGGGGCCAATTTGGTCCAACGCAAAGGCAAACTTGCCCCGCATGTCCAGCGGCGCTGTGTTGTGATTGAGGCCCAAGGCCCAGACTGCCATGAATTGAATTATAAAATTTGAAAGCTATGAACGCCTACGACGCCCTTTGGCACATCCTGCACTTTACCGCGCCCGCTCTGGCGGTGGCCGCTTTGGTCAGTTTGGGCGGGCCTTTTTTGGTTGGGCAGGCCATTTTGTTGGACTTAAGGCGGCGTTTCGCCTTCAATGCCTTGGCAGCGCTGGTTGTTTTGTTGGCCGGTCTGTGGTTTTGGGGGAACGACGGAAAAATGAGCACTTATGCGGCCATGGTGGTGGTTTGCGCCAGCAGCCAGTGGGTGCTCATGCGCGCTTGGCGGCGCTAAATCGCGTTACCTCATCGGTGATCAGGCCATCAATGCCCCATTGGGTGAGTTGCATTGCCTGACCGGGGTCATTGACGGTGTAAGCCCAGGCCCGCAACCCGGCTTGGTGCGCTTGGTCGATCAGGCGGGCGCTGCACAGCGATCGGTGCATCACCACCGCTGCGCAACCGAGTTCAATGGCTTGGGTCAGCGGTGGGGGAGACGCCGCATCCATCAGCAAAGCGCGCGGCAAATTGGGTGCTGCGAGGCCAGCGGCTTGCAAGGCGTCAACTGAAAACGAACTCAATACGGGCTTGATGTCGCTGTGGACCCACAGGGTTTGGGCGGCGCGCGCCACTTGCGCGCCGCAGGTTTGCGCTTGGTTGGGCGCGGGTTTGATCTCTATATTGAGCGCATGTCCGTTGGCGATGATCCATTGGGACAAGGCATCCAGGCGCAGCAGCCTTTGACCGGCGTGGGCGGGTCCGTGCCAGCGCCCCGCGTCCAAGCCAGACAGGTAAGACCAGGGTTTGCCGGTGGCCAACCCATCGCCATTGGTGGTGCGCGTCAAATGCAAATCGTGCAGCAAAAAGGGCACGCCATCGGCGCTGAGTTGCACATCGCACTCAAACATGGCAAAGCCCAGGTGGGCGCCGCGCTCAAAAGCCGCCAGGGTGTTTTCTGGCGCGAGTTGGCCCGCCCCACGGTGTGCAATCCAAAAAGGGTAAGGCCAGACCGTTGTCGATGCTGCTGGGGTCATGGGGGCATTGTCGTGGCCTCAGGGGTCGGGTGCATGGTCGGCCAGGCTTTGCCAATGGGCTTATGAGACAGGGGAAATACCGCCGTGCGTTAACATTCGCTCTTACCTATATGAACGCACCTACCCCCCTGCACCAGTTGTTGTCACAAGCCGACAGCAGCCCCAGGTTGCGCGAAATCCCCTACAACTACACCTCGTTCTCTGACCGAGAGATCGTGATGCGTTTGCTGGGCGAGCCAGCCTGGGATTGGCTCGAGCGCTTGCGCCAAGAGCGGCGCACTGGCCGCTCCGCGCGCATGCTCTATGAGGTGCTCGGTGACATTTGGGTGGTGCAGCGCAACCCCTATTTGCAAGACGATTTGCTCGACAACCCGGCTCGGCGTCGGCTTTTGGTCGAGGCCTTGCACCACCGCTTGGGCGAGGTGCAAAAGCGCCGCACGCCCAGCGACGATGCGCAGCGCGATGTGTGGGTCGGTCGTTTGCTCGGGGCCGCTGGCGCGGCTGTTGACGGTTTCGCACAAAACTTTGATCGCATGGCCACCTTGCGGCGCAAAGCCCAACGGGTACTGCGCAAGTGCACCGCCGCCGACAACATCAAGTTCGATGGCTTGAGCCGCGTGTCACACGTGACCGATGCCACCGATTGGCGCGTCGAATACCCGTTTGTGGTGCTCACCCCAGATTCAGAGGCCGAGATGGCCACCCTGGTCAAAGCGTGCATTGAGTTGGGCTTGACGATCATCCCGCGCGGCGGCGGCACGGGCTACACCGGCGGGGCCATTCCCCTGACCTGGAAAAGCGCGGTCATCAACACCGAAAAGCTCGAAACCATGACCGAGGTCGAGCACATCAGCTTGCCAGGCATTGGCCACCCCGTGCCCACCATCTGGACCGAGGCCGGCGTGGTCACCCAGCGCGTGGCCGATGCCGCCGAGCGCGCTGGCTTTGTGTTTGCGGTCGACCCCACCTCCGCCGAGGCCTCGTGCATTGGCGGCAACATAGCCATGAACGCGGGCGGCAAAAAAGCCGTGCTGTGGGGCACAGCCCTGGACAACTTGGCCAGCTGGCGCATGGTCACGCCTGATGCGCAGTGGCTGGAAGTGGTGCGCTTGTCGCACAACCTGGGCAAGATCCACGACGCCGATGTCGCCAGCTTTGAGCTGCGCTACTTTCAGGCCGATGGCACAACCCCCATCCGCACCGAGCGGCTCGACATTCCGGGCAAAAGTTTTCGCAAAGAAGGCCTGGGCAAAGACGTCACCGATAAATTCCTCAGCGGCTTGCCGGGCATCCAAAAAGAAGGTTGCGACGGCCTGATCACCAGCGCGCGCTGGGTGGTGCACCGCATGCCCGCGCACACCCGCACGGTGTGCATGGAGTTTTTTGGCCATGCCCGCGACGCCGTGCCCAGCATTGTCGAAATCAAAGACTTCATGTTTGCCGAAGTGCGCCGCAGCGGCACCTTGCTGGCAGGCTTGGAGCACCTGGACGACCGCTACCTCAAGGCGGTGGGTTACACCACCAAGAGCAAGCGAGGTGGTCTGCCCAAAATGGTGTTGATTGGCGACATCGCCGGTGACGATGCCGACGCCGTGGCCCGCGCCACCTCTGAGGTGGTGCGCTTGGCCAACTCGCGCAGCGGTGAGGGTTTTGTGGCCGTCAGTGCCGATGCGCGCAAAAAGTTTTGGCTCGATCGCAAGCGCACCGCGGCCATCAGCCGCCACACCAATGCCTTCAAGATCAACGAAGACGTGGTCATCCCGCTGCCGCGCATGGCCGAGTACACCGATGGCATTGAGCGCATCAACATCGAGCTGTCGCTGCGCAACAAAATCGCCTTGTGCCATGCTTTGGACACTT
>Ga0214919_10012800_pt1 | contig 10258 bp, 5 predicted proteins | sample LL1503_MetaG_FD_177994 | JGI IMG/M metagenome (GOLD analysis project Ga0214919, IMG submission 177994) | Freshwater microbial communities from Lake Lanier, Atlanta, Georgia, United States - LL-1503 | ecosystem: Environmental > Aquatic > Freshwater > Lake | place: USA: Georgia | collected 2015-03-15 | reverse complement strand
AACAGATTTGCAAATTGCAAACACCATGTTGACAAACCTCGGTTTGACCAGCATCGCTGGCTTGAACAACTGGTTGTCAGCTCAATTGACAGCAGCTGGTTCTACAGCTGCAGCCAAAGGCGCAAAAATCGTTTCTATCTTGAACGACTACGCCAACATGACTTCTGATGCCACATACGGCAGCTACGCGACATCATTCAACGCTAAAGTTTCTGCTGGCTTGGTGAAGTCACAAACAGCTGGTAACGCTGGTGGTTCTTATGCAACTGCTGATGCAGTTTCAGTTGCAGACAGCACGTTCACTCTTACAACTAGCACAGACACCATCACTGGTGGTGCTGGTAACGATACCTTGAATGCGCCGTTGGCTGGTTCAGCTGGCACAACAATGACCTTCTCTGCTTCAGATGCGGTAAATGGTGGCGCTGGTACAGACACTTTGTATGTCGAAAGCTCTGGTACAACATTGAACCTTGGCTTGGTAACAAACGTAGAGAATTTGAAAATCAACACTGCTGCAACCACTGCAGTTACCTTGGCTTCTGACAAGTTGATGAAGGGTTTGGAGCTTGTTAACACAACAGGCGCTGTTACTTTCTCCGACACAACTAATGCCGACACAACACTGACTTTGACTGCAAACAGCGGCGCTGCAGCAGCAACAATTGGTTACAAATCAACTGCATTGGCAGGTGCTTCAGATAACTTGGCAATCAATCTGAATGCCAACACTGCTGCAACTGTTAACGTCACTGGTGCAACAACAACAACAAACGTGCTTGAGACAGTCACTTTGAATTCTGTTGCTGATTCCGCAGTTTCATTGGCTTTAGGTGCAAGTGGCGTTAAAAGTTTGGTTGTTAAAGGTGCTGGTTCAACAACCATTTCTTCTTTGACAGAAACGGGCGCTAACTTGAAAACTATTGACGCTTCTGCTGCAACTGGCGCCGTGTCAGTAACTGCAGTAGTTGCTAACTCTACTGTCACAGGCGGTTCTGGCAATGACACATTGACTGGTTCTGATGGTAACGACGTTATTTCATCTGGCGCTGGCAGTGACTCAGTTAATGCAGGCGCAGGTAACGACTCAGTTGTTTTGGGCGATGGTAACGACGTGATGGTCACCACTGCTGCAAACCTCGATAAAAATGACACATTGACTGGTGGCGACGGTACTGACACATTGGATCTGTCTGGTACTTATACATATGTTGCAGCTACATCAACTGTTGAAGCAACTAACCCCTGGGCAAACGTGACTGGCTTTGAAACTGTACGCGTAAGCAACGGCAATACTGCATCAGTAGTTTTGGCAACAGGACTTGCCGCTGGTAACACCGTTGCGACAGCTAACGTTGTTGGTACCGGCTCATTGACAATGACTGGCGACACAACTATTGCAACAGTTAACTTTACTGCATCAGGTTCTGATGTTGCTGGTACTGCTTCAATCGCAAGTGCTGGCGCTCAGACAGTTAATTTGTCTACAACTGCAACTAACGTTACGTCCACATTGACCACTAAAGCTACATCGCTGACAGTTAATGCTGGTGGTGATACTACTTCCGCCGCAAATACGTTGGCATTGACAGATACTGCATTGACATCTGTAACTGCAACCGGCTCTACCAGAATGACTATTACTGCTGGTTCTACAACCACTGCAGTCACTAAGTTTGATGGTACTGCTCACACAGGTACCGCTTTGAGCTTTTCTGCATCTTCTGCAACTGGTGGCATTACTGCAACTGCTGGTACCGGCGCATTCACAGTAACAACTGGTGCTGGTGCTGACAACGTTACGGGTTCAGCTAAAGCTGACACTATCACGACTGGTGATGGAAACGATACAGTCTCCGCTGGTGCAGGTAATGACACAATTAACCCCGGCGCAGGAAGCGACTCTGTTGACGCTGGTGCGGGTGATGACACTGTTACGCAAACCTCCACAAACACTGGTAACGACTACATTGACGGTGGTACCGGCAATGATGCTTTGACTGGTGGTGCTGGTAACGACACATTGGTTGGTGGTGACGGTAACGACACCCTTACTGGCAATGACGGCGCTGACTCACTGGTTGGTGGAGCTGGTAATGACACAATCACGGATGGTGCCGGTAACGACACAGTTTTGGGTGGTGATGGCGATGACACAATCACAATCAGTACAGGTTCTGATGTTATTGATGGCGGCGCAGGTAACGATGCAATCACTATTACTGGCTGGTCAACAGGCGACTCCATTGTTGGTGGCGCTGGTACTGACTCCTTGACAGTGACTAACTCTTCTACCGCAACTGTTCGTCCTGCATTCAATACGATTGAGTCATTGATTGTTAATACTTCAGCAAACTTAACCCTTAACACGGTTGATGTTACTGACGGTTCCTTTAACGCATTGACAGTTAACGGAACTGGTGCTGCAACGGTTTCTTTGACTAATTTGCCTTCAGGCATCACTTTAACAGTCACTGACGATGCGACCAACGATAATGCATCTGCTAGCGACGTTGATGACACAGGTAATCTTGGAGCGCTGGCACTGGGTGTCGTAGCTGGTGGATCGGCAACTTTGTCTCTGTCACCTAACGTTGATGGTGGATTCGATGTTGCAACCGGCTTGGATGGCGTCACATTGACCAACGTGTCTGGTTTAACTGTGAAATCTACTGGTGGCGCTAGTACAGGCTTTATCACTCATACATTGGGTGGTTTGGCTTTAGACACTGCAAACACAACAGATGTCACATTAACACCAGCCGCATATTCCGGTATATCAACTGGTGATATCACCACATCGGCAGCTTTGACTAGCTTCACGTTGACAAACTTGGCAGGTTCAGTTGGTGTCGTTGGAACTATTGCTACAGCAACTGCTTTGCAAACTGTCAATGTTTCAGCTACTGGCTCTGGCTCAAGTGCAACTGTTGGCGCAATTGCAGCTGGTGGTGGTGCAGCTTCTGCGCCATTGACAAGTGTTACTGCATCGGCAGATACAGGTACAGTTGTTCTAGGAAATATCACTGGTTCTGGCGCAAACACAGTCACCAGCATTTCTTTGAGCTCCACAAACCGCGGTAACATTGACTTTGGAACTATTACAGTACCTAATGCTATTACAGCGATTACTTTGAGTGCTGCAGCAAACAGTACGATGAAAGCCGGTGGTTCAATAGACACTTTCACAGCCAAAACGATCGCTGGAGTGACAATCACAGTTGGTGACGATGCAACAATTGGTGATGCAACTGACACTGACGTCAAAATCCTCGCTTCTGATGGCACTGCGCAACCAACGATTACTGCTCTGACAGTAACATTGGGTAACAGAGTTACTTGGACAGATAAATTTGATTTGTCTGATGCGCTTGTTACAGCAGCTACTATCACTGCATCTGCTGGTTCTTCACTCATTAATTACAACCAAGGGACTGCTAATGTGTTGACAATTGGTGGCTCTGCAGCTTTGTCTTTGACTGCTGCAGGCGCAACTAAAACTACATTCACACAGAGTGGTACAGGTGCAGTTGTTTGGACTGGTGGTAATAATAGTAACATTGTTACTGGTGGTGTTGGTGGTGACTCAATTACCGGCGGTAGTGGTGCTGACACTCTGAGTGGCGGTACTGGTGATGACACATTGATCGGCGGAGCAGGTAACGACTCACTCTCAGGTGGCGACGGTAACGACTCCATCACAGGTGGTGGTGGTGCTGACACAATTTCTGCGGGTAATGGTATTGACCGTATTGTTATTGCAGCAGCAGCTGACACTTACACAAATGCAGCAGCTCCAACAAGCGGAACGACTGTACTGACAGGTACTGACGTCATAACCGGTTTGGGCTACCTCGATGTTATTGACCTTGGCGCATTGACTGCCGACTTGTTCTTAACAACAGTAGGAACGACAATTAGCGATACTGCAGCAAATGCAGGAACGATTTCAATTGTTCGCGGCGGCTATGTAAGCTCTACAGGTATCTTCACTACAAGTAGCACTGGTGCAGACTCTTTGGTTGTTTATGACACAACTGGATCTGGAACTGGAACAACAGTTGCAACAATTGTGTTGGTTGGTTACGCTTTGACCGGTTCTACATCTACTATTGATGGCGTGATCACATTGGGCGGTACTTCTTCCTAATAGGTAATTCAACCCTAAGGGGTAAAAATTATCACCAACCCCCGCGGCTAAACCTGCGGGGGTTTTTTTATGAAGGAACCACAAATGTCAACCATCAATATAGACAACAAAGAATACGAAGTAGATAGCTTGTCCAATGAAGCCAAAGCGCAGCTTTTAAGCATTCAGTTTGTTGACAACGAAATCATTCGACTGCAGGGACAACTGGCTGCCATGCAAACGGCTAGAAATAGCTATGTAAAAGCTTTAACTGGTTTGCTACCTGTTTTAGGAACAGGCGACACCATTAAGCTCTCATGAAAAAGCTGGATACAGAGATCAATGACACTTCAGTTGTTACGAATCTTACTGAGAAAATAAACAACGAGATTTCAGAATTGGAAATTCAAACTCTTGAAAGCGAGTCAATGGGCTGGGTTTACCTTTCTGAAGGCGCATACACTCATGAAGGTTCAAATAAAAGTGGAGTAATTCAAGTAGTGGGTATTGCTCAGCCAAGCATGAGTGAGTCCAATATCCTTTGGCTTTTCTAAACAAAATTGAGTGCTAGCCAATGAATTACTACGGTAATGTCAATCCTGACCTATTGGCCAGAATACCCGTAACCGCTAAGCGAGTACTTGAAGTTGGATGCGGCTCAGCCAGATTGGGTGAAGCATTCAAGGCCAAAAGTCCTATCTCTAAATACTACGGCATAGAGTTGTTTGAGTATGCTGCGAATGATGCAGCTAAAGTCATAGACGGAGTGCTGTGCGCCAATATTGAGCTAGACACTAGTGTTGCTTTAAAACTATCTCCAAGCTTTGACGCACTCATTTTTGGAGATGTTCTGGAGCATTTGAATGATCCATGGAAAGTTCTCGCGGATCTACGACAGTACATTGAGCCAGGTGGAACTTGCATTGCGTGCGTTCCTAATGTTTCTCACTGGAGCCTTGTGTCTGGGCTTCTTGAAGGCAAGTGGGACTATCAAGATACAGGCCTCCTTGACCGTACACACCTTAGATTCTTTACCCTTGACTCAGTTGTTCAGATGTTTCAAAAGGCGGGTTGGACAGTTTTAGATGCAATGCCCAGAAACCTTTGGCCAGAAAAAACGGAAGCTGCACTGAAAGCACTGTTACCAGCTGCTCAGGCGCTTGGAGGCGATATTTCAAAGGCGCGTTTGAACATGTCTGCTTTTCAATGGGTTATTCGTGCTTCGAATGGCGTGAGGCCTAGGCCATTTAGCATAGCTGCTATGGGACTAAAGAAGTTGGCAGGCGTGACAGAAGCCAGAATAGATCACCCCATGATGGCACTTAGCAGTTTGCCTGAGGTCAGAGCTGTTTGGAGTGCGGGGAGCTTGTCTATACCCAAAGAAATGACGCCAGGTATCTTGGTGTTGCACCGTCAGTTTATGGTTGAGCTTGAGTTTAGAGAAGCCATGGAAGTCTTGATTGCCAAGGGATGGACATTGGTTGCTGAAATTGATGATGACCCCCATCATTGGCCTCAGTATGTGGATACAGATTTCTATGCATTTAAGGGTGTGCATGCTGTCACGGTTAGCACTGAGCACTTGGCTAATATCATTCGCAATTTCAATCCCAACGTGCAAGTCTTTGAAAACGCTATTGCGTCTGTACCACATCGCGAGATAACCAAAAGACAAAAACTGCGCTTATTCTTTGGGGCTCTTAACAGAAAGGCCGACTGGCTGCCTATCATCGAAGGAATCAAACAAGCAGCTCTTGAAAACCAAGAGACAATTGAGTTTGTGGTTGTGCACGACAAAGAGTTTCACGATGCCTTGCCAGAAGGCGTTGGTAAGACCTTCTTGCCAACACTAAATATTGAAAAATACACCGAGGTCCTAGCAACGTGCGATATAGCGCTTTTGCCACTTAACGACACTCCCTTTAATCGATGCAAGTCAGACATCAAACTGATTGAGTGCGCAAGTGCTCAGGTTGCTGTAATTTGCTCAAAGACTGTATATGACATTAAGCCAGAACATCGAGAATTCGTACTCTATGCTACTTCGGCAACTGAATGGCGTGATGCTATTTCAAGTCTCGTTAAAGACAGTCAATTAAGGCAAACAAACGCTGCCAAGGCACTTTCCTACGTAAAGACAAACAGAATGCACTCGCAGCATGCGCACTTAAGACTTGCATACTATCAAGGGCTGATTCAAAACAAAATCACACTTGAGACGCAACGACAAGAAAGAATTTTGAGTTTTAAACAAATTCAAGCTTAGTAATCTCAAGGCAACCTCAATTACGTTAGTTGCTTTAAATTGCTACCAAATTAGTCACCCATTCAATTTGCTTAGGCAAACAAACTTGTTGTAAGTCATAATTGCTTTGAGCAAATTTTCTTGCGTTATTTCCTAGGCGTTGTCTTTCGCTGGGGCTTTCAATTAGCTTGATCACACAGTCAACAAGAGAAGGCGGATCAAAGAAGTTCATAAGTAACCCTGTTTCGTTGTGAACAATTGCTTCTTTAAGTGGCTGTGTGTCACTGGCCACAATGGCGCAGCCTGCGCTCATTGCTTCAAGCAAACTCCAACTTAGAACAAATGGGTAGGTAAGGTACACATGGACTGTTGAGAGTTGCAATACAGGTATGAAAAACTTATAGGGGATATGACCTAAAAAATGAACACGCTCCCAATCTTGGTCAGAAATTTGAGAGCGAACCTCATTGATAAACACGTCTTTCCATTTGTTGGCACCATATTTTTTCTCATCGGGACGTGTGCCGTAGCTTACATCGTCTCCACCTACAAGCAGAACTGTAGCCTTAGGCCTTGCGCGTAATAAATCTGGTAATGCTCGCATGAAGCTGTGGAAGCCACGATAGGGCTCCAGATTCCGATTAACAAAGGTGATTACTTCATCATTCCGAGTGAGAGTGAAGTCTTCGCCACTTGCTTTTTTCAAATTTAATTTCACTGTAGGATTTGGTGCCACAGCATTTGTATCAATGCCATCATGAATGACCGAGATATGATTTCTAAAGGCTTCTGGAAAGGTGCTAGCCTGCCAATGTGTAGGTGAGATGCCAGCATCGGCCACCTCAAAGTGAAGTAGGTTGTTCAAATTTTTAAGCCGAACTCTGCATGCTTCGCCTGGATCAAGGGATGGAAATTCAGGGTCGAAATTGATATCGGCACCTTGTGAGTGATAGAAAAATTCGCAGTAAATTCCCATTTTTGCTTGAGGCCAAACCTCTTTCAAAAATAAACTTTCCCCCCAGCCATGGTGAGCCACAATAATGTCGGGCGTAAAGCCATTGGCTTTCATTTCAAGTGCGGCCCTAAAACAAGCTTCTGCTCTAATTGTTTTTGTCTCGAAGTCGCCTACCCATGGATGAACTTTGGGTGTCGTAATTCTGTTGGTTTTGTAAGAAACCAACTCAACACCCTGCCAAGAATTCGCTTCTATTTTCTGCAGAGTCATGGCCACAACACGGTGGCCTAATTTGACAAGTGCTGGAGCCAAAAACTTAAACTGGCCCGGGAAATTTTGATGGATAAATAAAATATTCATGTAAGTCGCTCAGGCTTTTTTTAACAAGCCCATTTTGAGCATCCAAGCTAGTGACCTGAAGGCAGTCAGTTTTTTATCTGATGGCATTTCAGCCAAAAGATTTCGGGCGCTTTGTTTTCCACTTTCAGCTTTAGAAAGTAATTGAGCCACTAGTTGTTCATTTGGCAGCACATGTTTTGCAAAATTAACCATGCTTAATTTTCGAAACTCGTTAGCCGCCTCAAGAGCTTCCTGAACATCTGTATGCACCAAAGCTAGCAAAGTGTCATCACGCAAAATATGCGTGGCATAAGTTTCAAACGCATAAAAAGGATCCAACCTTGCAGGCCAAGCAGCAGAATTTAAATTATTCGTCATCGCGGTTTCACTAGGCCTCGAAGCCTCCTGCGCCGCCAGCCTCAACCGCTGCTGCTCCGCCCAAAGCCCCTCATATTGCGCAATGATCACGCGCCAGTCATAAACTTGCTGAGCCCTAGCCCTACCTTCCGCGCCCATACTTTCCCGTAGCTCTTTCGAAGTAAAAAGCTTTTCAAACGCCAACGCAGCAGCTTCAATGTCCACCGCTATCAAAGAGCAAGTGTGCCCGCAATACATGTCGTAGTTGTCAATTTCTAAAGCATGCCTATAAGCCAAGTCAGCTGCCATCCCTGCAGCAGGCATGGTGGTAGCAATGCGAAAACCATCTACCTCATGCCGCACAGTGTCTTTGTAACCATCCCAGTCGCTCACCACCACAGGAAGGCCCGCTGCCATGGCTTCAATAGGCACGATGCCAAAGGTTTCTTGAATGTTGTCAGACAATGAGCAAAACACATCAGCACTAGCCCAAGCAGTTTGCCGATCGGTGGCTTTGCGCCCATCCAAGGTAATCACTCTCACATCGGGGCAGGCCAGTTTGGCAGCTTCTTGGTAGGCTTTGTCAATGAACTCGTTGGCGTGCCAGCCGCACTCCACCAACACTATTTTTTGCCCTCGCAGTTTGGCCGATTGCGAAGCCTTTTGAAGCGCTTGGTACATGGCCAATGGGTGGGCCTTGGCATGAAAGGACAAGCGGCCCATAAACAGCACCACCAAAGTATTGTTGTCTGCCCCAATGGCTTGCCGCGCTTCACTCTTTTGCAAATCAGAAAACACAAAATCTTGCGTGTGAATGCCAAGCGGTATAACGGGCAGCAAAGGCAAAGACAATTTGCTAACGCCCAAGCGTTCTTGCAAATAATTCACCTGGGCTTGCAGCAATCTTTCCACATTGTTTTTAACGGCAGTGCTGGTGCAAATGACAGCATCCCATGGCTGCACGGGCGCGGTAATTAAATTGGCCAAGGCATCCATGGCTCCTGCAGAAGAGGTGGTGTGCGTAATGCCGCACAAGCTCCATGCGGTGTGTGGGTTGGTGCTTTTGCCAGCCACGCCAGCAGCACCTGCCAATGCGCGGTGAAAAGCATGTTCGCCAATACCAGGGCCAGGGTAATAGACCATGCCCACTTCGGCCAAGGCGGGCATTGAGTTTTTGTCTACGGCTTTGACGGGTTCAGGGCGTGCAAAAGACTGTACCGTTTGCGCAAAGTGCTTGGCATGGTCCATGTTTTGCACTTGGGCCCAAAACTCTTTGCTTTGGCTGTGCATTAAAAAGCCACGCAAAAAAGATTCACCCGCCGCATTGCGCCCCATCAGTTTGGGGCCGCTGGTGGTGTAGGCCTCGGGGTGGTAGTAAATGGCTGCAGTCATGTGCGTATTATTTCACCTGAACAGCAAGGCTAACCGAAACTTCTTCCAGCGGCACATCGCTAAACCCATTCAAAACACCTGTAGGTTTAGTGGCAATTAAGTCAACCACATCCATGCCTTGCACCACGCGTCCAAACACCGCATAGCCTGGGTTGGCGGCATTTCGGTAGTCTAAAAATGTGTTGTCCACCAAGTTCACAAAGAACTCAGACGTGGCCGAGTTAAACACATTGGTGCGGGCCATTGCCAGTGAGCCGCGCACATTGAGCAAGCCTTTGTTAGACTCCAAAACAATGGGACTTAATTGCCCAGTCTTTTTAACCAAGCCCGTGGTGTAACCGCCGCCTTGAACCACAAACCCAGGTATCACTCGGTGAAAAAGTGTGTTGCTGTAATAAGCTTTGTTCACATAGCTTAAAAAATTATTCACAGACAAGGGCGCAATACCGGGCTCCAACTCCAGCGTAACATTGCCCAAGCTGGTAAGCAGCAACACTTCTGGTTTAGGCACATTGATGACGCTGCTGTACAAAACGGTGCCTTCTGCAGACTTCACGCTGAAGTTAAAGTCACCCACTTGCACCACGCTGCAGTTAAGCACCAGCATGTCTGTGGTGCTAGAACTTGCATAGCTGGGGTTAGTGCAAGCGCCAGACGTGTCGGCCACGATAGATGAGCGCAGGTCTTTGCCACCCAAATAAAGGGTGGCGGTCTGGCCATACTTGATGGACTGCACCTTCACCCCCGTGATCACGGGCTCAAAGCCAGAGCTGCCACCACATGCGGTCAGAAGGTGCAGCAAAGCAATTGCCACCAATGATTTTAAAACTTGCATGCGCTG
>Ga0214919_10012799_pt1 | contig 10258 bp, 6 predicted proteins | sample LL1503_MetaG_FD_177994 | JGI IMG/M metagenome (GOLD analysis project Ga0214919, IMG submission 177994) | Freshwater microbial communities from Lake Lanier, Atlanta, Georgia, United States - LL-1503 | ecosystem: Environmental > Aquatic > Freshwater > Lake | place: USA: Georgia | collected 2015-03-15 | reverse complement strand
ATTTGCCAATTGCAATTGTGGCGTGGGCGCTACGACATTCGATTTCAATTCGCGTGACGGCCATTGATCCACATGCGGGTTCAATTGCGGCGGCGAAAGAATGCCTGAGTGCGTTTGGTCCCAACGCGAATTTTATTCAGCTTGAGCAGTGCGGCTTGGATGATGTGGCGCAACATTGGCGCAATCGCAAGTGGGACGTGGTGCACGCCGCAATGATGTTGCACCATTTTGCCGACGAGCGCGTGCCCAGCGCGCTTGCAACAATGGGTCGAGCCAGCCGCGATCTTGTGGTGTGGAATGATTTATGGCGCACGCCTGTAAGCGCGGCAATTGTGCATGCGCTCACCGTGTTCTCCAACGAGTTTGTTCGTCATGACGCCCGTCTGAGCGTGGCCAAAGGTTTTTCACGAAGCGAAATCACGCGCCATGTCAGCCGCGCCGGATTGCGCATGAACAAACTTTCTATGAATCCGTTCACGGCGCGATTTTTAGTTTTGGCCACGCCTTTGGAATAAACACAATGAACGCTTGGAGCGCGCGCCAATATCAGATAGCGCGCGTTAACTGACGGGCATAACGCTTGCAACATTCAGCGCTTTGAAAATCCACGCCGCTAAAAGTCCGCCAGCAATCGGACCAAAGATTGGGATCCACGAATAACCCCAATCGCTCGAACCCTTGTTTGGTATTGGCAGCAACGCGTGCGCAATGCGCGGCGCGAAGTCGCGCGCGGGATTGATGGCGTAGCCGGTTGAACCGCCCAGACACAAGCCGATCGCGAACACCAACAAAGCCACAGGCAACACGCCGATGGCGCCCAGGCTGAGTTTCACAACGCCGCCATCGTTCATGTTCATCTGCGCATCCTTAAGCGACAGAATTCCAAAAATTAAAATACCGGTGGAAATGACTTCCGTTACAAAGTTTGACAGCGGCGCGCGAATGGCTGGCCCGTTGCAAAACACGCCAAGCTTTGTTGGTCCGTCTGGCGTCTTTGCCCAATGCGGCAAATACGAAATCCACATCAGCACCGCGCCCACAAATCCGCCCAGCATTTGCGCGGTGATGTACGACGAAACTTTGTCGCCATCAAAAACGCCGGCGCACCATAAACCAATTGTGACCGCGGGATTTAAATGCGCGCCGCTTGAAGCAGCCACGCAATACACCGCCACAAATACCGCCAAGCCCCAACCCGTGCACATGGCCAGCCAACCCGAGTTGTTGCCTTTGGTGCGCGCCAAACAATTATTGGCAACCACTGAATCTCCGATTAAAACCAGGAGTGCGGTTCCCACAAATTCGCCCATGAATGGTGTCATGCAACAAAGCATACGGACAGATTTCACTCTGTGCGAATGCGGGTTACTCTTTCAAGCGCCATGTTTCTGACCACACCAAGATGGTGGCTGCCATTCTTCATGCCTTCGACAATTTCGTTGTTGCTGATTGTTGTGGGCTTGATATTTATGTGGCGCAACCGCGCGCGTTACAACACGCTTGCTTGGCGCGTTGGTGCGCTACTGAATACTTTGGGAGCGGTGATTTTGTATCTGTCATGCACGCCGTTGGTTGCGACATGGTTGGCCGCAAAGTTGGAGAGCATGGTTCCCCCGCTTCGCCCAGCCAATGCACCAAATTGCGACGCGATTGTAGTGCTTGGTAGCTCGTTTCATTGGTACCGCGATCAGCCTGATCAGGCATATTTGCTAAGCGCCACGGCGGATCGATTTCGCGTGGCGGTTGAGGCGTACAAACTTGGCAAGGCGCCGTTGTTGGTGCTCGGTGGCGGCGGAAAATCGGATGAGCCAAAGGTAAGCGAGGGTTACTTTCAAATGCAACAAGCGCTGGAGTTGGGAATACCCGCAAGCGCGATCGTGGTTGGCCCGCAAGCCATCAACACGGAGGGCGAAGCGATGCAGCACGCCGCGACCCTACGACGTCTTGGCGCTAAAAAGATTTTGCTCGCAACGAGTGTCTTTCATTTGCCGCGCGCGGCGATGCAATTTCGCGCGCTTGGCTTTGAAGTTGTGGAACTTCCCTGCCACTATTTGACGGCCGGCATAGAAGAGAGATTCTCTTGGCGCATGCTTTTGCCGCGCGGGCAGGCGCTGGATCAAACTGAAACATGCATGAAGGAATATTTAGGTTTGCTGTCGGCGAAATTTTTCCCCGCCAAAGAAATTCCTGTTGAGCGCGCGCCATGAGTGGCTTATGCGGCCTGATTGATTTTGGAGCGGGCTTTCGAGGAAAAAAACTTGCCTCCTTAATTGCGCAAATGCAGCACGCCATGATTCACCGCGGCTTTGAAAGAGAGTCCGGGTGGATGAACGCGCAAACACAGGTCGCGTTGTCTGATTGCCATTTGTTAACTTCCCAAACCGCGACGTTGGCGAACTCCGGAGCGCAGATACAAATTGTGTATGACGGCGACTCGCTTGCATCCGCGCGTGGAGACGCGCCTGAATCCAATCAACACTCGCCAGCGATCACTGAATTAGCGCGTGTATTTGAAGATCCAACCAAGAGTCCCATCGCCGCACTACGCGCCATCGAAACTCCTTTCGCATTGGCGCTTTGGAATGATCGACTGAAAAAATTGCTATTGGCGCGCGACTTTTTCAGCGCCAAGCCGCTGTATTTCGCCACCGGTCGCGGCTGGTTTGCGTTTGCCAGCGAACTGCGCGCGCTGAAAGTGATTCCTGGGTTTGACGCGACGCTGGATCCTGACGCGATCGCAGAATATTTACTTGTTGGCGGCGTGATCGCGCCGCGATCTATTTATAGAGGCGCACGAAAAGTATGCGCGGGCGGATTTGTGGAGCTTGATTGCGCGGCGCTTATGGCAAGCGCAAGTTTGACTTCGATTCGTGAAAGCGATCCCGCCGCCAGTGGTGTGATGACCGTATTGGCACCCATGTGCCCAGAATTGCATTCGTCAATTTTTCACAGCACACACAATGAACATGATTCAGAATTTTCGCAGCCACCCCGTGCGCGAACAAATTTGGCGCAGCTCACCCTGGCGGAACAAAGTGAGTTGCTGCGACGAGCGCTGTTGGAATCTTTGCAGCAGACGCGCTTTCATTCCAGTAGCGCTTATGTGATGCGCACCAATGCCCCGATTGACACGATCCTGGCCGCAATGTGTCGTTTAGAATTGCAACTTGAGACACACATGTGCGCGGTGATGGATCCGTTTTATGCGGATCATGCAGTGCTTTTCAGTGATATTTCCCGTCACATTGGCGCGAGTGAGCATGACGGCGAATCCCTGGATGATTTTTCAGAGTTACTCAACCGTGTCGCAAGCGCGCTTGACGAGCCGATTGGATCCCTCGATTCGCTGTCCTTAAACGCAACCGCCGCGTTCACGCGAATGAATTTTTCACATGCACTTTGCGGAACGAGTGTGGGCGCACCTGCGAGGACCACCCCAACAGAATTGATCGCCGACACTTCGCAGCGAAAGAATTTTGACAACGCTGCGATATCGCCAGTCGAATTGCTTCGGAGCGATCATGCGTTGCTCAATCAAATATGCGCGCATAACTCGCTCTCCGTGGCTACGCCATTTCTCAATCAACAAGTTGCCGCCTTGATGTCCGCGCCCGTCACTGGGCTTGTGGTTGGTCATTCAAATCCGTTCTTCCGAGCAAAATCGCCGAAACAATCATTGGACACAAATCATGGCGTGCTCGTTCACGCACTTCGACGCTATTTGCCCGAGCCGTTGATCACGCGAATCATGCATGTCAATCATGTGAACATTTCACCACGCACCGAACAATCACTGGTGCAATTAAGCGAGTCCATGCTCTTTGACGCGCAATCTCGGATTGGTCAACTCACAAACCGAATTGCCCTTCGTGGCGTGCTTGCCAGCCCAACATCCACGCCAAATGAAAATCTTGCCCGCCGCTGGTCATTGCTTGTGTTGGAATCTTGGCTGCGCCGACAAACCGCATGAACGAAAAATCAACGCCATCGCGAAGGGCTTCAGCGCGATTTCACAGGGCTCGTTTCGTATCCGCCCACTAAGTCGCCAAGCAATCTGCGCACCACTCCATCATCGCGCTGATCCACGGCGGTTTGCAAGCGATCCAGTTTCGCCTCGAGCGAATTCCAAGATTCAAATGGCTCATGCGCCAAACCAATAGACGCATGCTCGGTGGAAGTGGCGTTACTGCTGATGAGCAATTCCTCATACAACTTTTCGCCAGGGCGCATGCCTGTGATTTGAATTTCGATTTCGCCCGTTGGGTGGTCCTCATTGCGCAGGGTGCGGCCAGCCAGGCGAATCATGTTCTTAGCAAGATCAATAATTTTCACTGGCTCGCCCATGTCAAGCACAAAAACTTCGCCACCCTTGGCCATGGCGCCCGCTTGAATCACCAATTGCGCCGCCTCTGGAATAGTCATGAAGTATCGCACCATTTCCGCGTGCGTAACCGTGACGGGACCGCCGCGCTCAAGTTGTTCTTGAAACAACGGAATGACCGAGCCCGAAGATCCAAGCACATTTCCAAAGCGCACCATGGAAAAAACAGTGCGCTCATTTGAAGCTTGATTCATGGATTGCAAAATCATTTCCGCCAAACGCTTGCTGGCTCCCATGACGCTTGTGGGCCGAACCGCCTTGTCGGTTGACACAAATATAAATGCCTTCACTCCAGCGTTGAGAGCGGCTTGCGCCGCGATGAGCGTGCCAAATACATTGGTCTCCACGCCGGCGGTCTCATGCTTCTCCACCATGGGCACATGCTTGTATGCGGCGGCGTGATAGACCGTTTCAATTCGCTGTGCCACCAATACACGCTCAAGCAGCACGCGGTCGTTCACCGATCCAAGCGAGGTCTCCAGCAACATTTCAGTTCCGCGCTTGGCAATTGTGTGGCGGATTTCCTTTTCAATCGCATATAAATTGTGTTCGCATTGATCCAAAAGAACTAAGCGCGTTGGGCCCGCATCCACGATTTTTCGGCAAAGTTCTGAGCCGATCGATCCACCTGCGCCCGTGACCAAAACACTTTTACCCGCAATGTGTCGATGCATCAATTCTTCATTGGCGGCAACCGGCGTGCGCCCAAGCAAATCGTCCACTTTCACTGGGCGCAATTGCCCAACGGACGCCGTGCCATCATCCAGTTCCGCCAACGTTGGAACTGTGAGAACACGCACACCATGCGCGGTGGCTTGTTGCACCAACTTCAATCGACGCGCGCGGCTTGCGGACGGAAGCGCTAGCAGCAACGCCTTGATGTCGTGCTTGGCAAAAACTTGCTCAAGATCTTCGCTGGAATACACAGGCACGTTGCGAATTTTTCTTCCATGTAATTTTTCATCATCATCAATAAAAGCAACCACGGTTTGCTCACGTCCATGAATCAGCGCCGAGTGCAAGCCAATGCCAGCCGCGCCTGCGCCAAAGATGGCCACGGGATACTTGTTTAAATATCCGGTTTGCCCCAGCAGCAACCAACGCGCGCCAAGCCTTGTGGCGCCGATCGCCAGCGTGGTGATGGCGAAGTAAATAAAAGGAATAGTGCGAGGGGTTTTTATAAATTCATTTTGAAGAAATGTCGCGCCCAGAATCGCCACGGTGAGCAATGCCACTCCTTTGCACACTCGAACCGCGAAAATAGGACCGATGTATCGTGTGATTTCACGATACAAACCAGCGAAGTAGAAGCAAGCTGGACCAAACAACGCCGCCCAAATTAAAAGAGTCTTGCTGCCCGCCCATGCTTGTTGAATATCGCCGTAGCGCAATAAATATGAGCAGAACAACAGCCCCGCACAAAGCATCGCGTCGGTCGCAGCCGCCACGAAGACTTTAGAAGCCCCAGTCATTTGCACGAGTGAAGTTCGCACACAGACATGATAGTGAATACCCACCTTGATTCAAGGCTGGCAACCAAATGAAATGAGCGCGTTGGGCATATAACATCAATGAATGATGCATAACACGCAAGTGATTGGCGCCCGAAGCCACGCTCAATATTGCGTTCAAACGCACGCATGCTGCCGAACAAACCACAACCCATTGCGAAAATATAATTTATGTGTGGCATAGCGGGCTTTATAGATTCTTCACATTCGTTCAAGAACTCCCAGGAAGTTCTACGCGACATGGCCAACACACTCGCGCACCGCGGACCAGATGCGTCGGGTATTTGGTTTCATGAGCCAACGTGCGTGGGACTGGCCCACACTCGCCTAAAAATTATTGACTGCACGGATGCCGCCGCTCAACCCATGCATTCGCAAAGCGGCCGCTTCACGTTGGTATTCAACGGAGAGATTTATAATTTTCAAGAGTTGCGCGATGAACTGGGCACGTTGGGCGTGACGTTTCGATCACACTCCGACACTGAAGTTCTTTTGGCTGCCGTGGAAACATGGGGCGTGCAAGGCGCGGCGCGGCGCGCGGTTGGCATGTTCGCGTTTGCCGTGCATGATGTATTGGAACGCACGCTGCATTTGGTACGCGACCGAATTGGCATAAAGCCGCTGTATTTTGGATGGATTGGCCAAGGCGACACACGTACGTTTGCATTTGCCAGCGAACTGAAAGCCATCGTGTGCGTGCCAAACTTTGAGCGCGCCGTGGACCGCGCCGCGCTAGCCGATTATTTTCAATTTCTGTATGTGCCGGCGCCGCGCACAATTTGGAAAGGCATTTCCAAACTTGCTCCCGCGCACATCATGTCCATCAATGTGGACACGGGCGAAACACAAACCGCTATGTATTGGAACGCACGCGCAATTGCCGAGCGCGGCGTGGCTGAACCGTTTATAGGCACAGATGCGCAAGCCGAAGATGCGCTACTTACGCGCGTTCGATCGGCGGTTGAAGCCCACATGGTGGCGGATGTTCCAGTCGGCGCGTTTCTTTCAGGCGGAATTGATTCCACACTTGTGACCGCCGTCATGCAATCAATTTCGCCGCGGCCCATTCGCACGTTCACTGTTGGTTTTCAAGACACTCAGTCAGATGAGAGCATGCATGCCGCCATAATCGCCAAGCATTTAAAAACCGAACACACTAATATTCACGTTTCTGCGCATGAACTGCGCGATGCCATTCCCCTACTTGCGCAAATGTTTGACGAACCATTCGCGGATTCCAGCCAACTCCCAACGTATCTCATAAGTCGCGCGGCGCGCCAACATGTCACCGTGGCACTTTCGGGCGACGGCGGCGATGAACTTTTCGCCGGCTATAACCGGCATCGAATGATGGATCATGTTTGGCCGACCCTGCGAAAAATTCCCGCTCCGCTACGAGCAACTGCGGCGTCAATGATCCGCATGTTCTCCACCAAGCAACTGGATGTTGTTGGAAAATTCGCCAAGCCTATGTTGCCGAACGCATTGCGTACCAGCCAATTTGGCGATCACTTGCACAAACTTGCTTCGCTTGCAAATTGCAAAGAATGGACCGATGCGTATGTCGCTCTGGTCAGCGCTTGGAACGATCCAACAAAACTGGTGATTGATTCGCGGGATGAAAACATGCGTGTTCCTGCAATCAAACAAGCCAACATGCCCGACGCGTTGCGCGCCATGCAATGGCTTGATCAAACAACATATTTGGTGGACGACATTTTGACCAAGGTCGATCGCGCCAGCATGGCCGCAAGTTTGGAGACGCGCGTTCCACTTCTTGATCATCGACTGGTTGAATTCGCGTGGACATTGCCCGCCGACATGAAGGTGCGCAATGGCCAAGGCAAATGGATTTTGCGGCAAGTGCTGAACACGTTTGTGCCGGCGCCGCTTATGGATCGACCCAAAATGGGATTTTCCATTCCACTGGAGTCTTGGCTGCGGGGGCCGCTACAAGACTGGGCCAGTGATTTGCTGGATGAGCGCCGCGTGCGTGATCAAGGATTTTTAAACGCGGATGTTGTGACCAACGAATGGAACCAACTCTGCGCGGGTGGCGGCGGACATCAACACAAAGCGTGGGCGTTGTTGATGTGGATGGCGTGGGTTGAACATTGGAAGCCAACATCATGAGCGCAAACACATTCCACAACGCGCTTCATGGCGCATGCCAGCACGCGCGCGCGAGATTGGGGCGCGCGCAATGACCCAGAAAACACTCGCGCTTTTGGGCAAGAATGCGCAACACGTGCTTGCGTTTCGCGGCAGCCTTATTCGCGCCGCGCAAGCCAATGGCCACCGCGTGATCGCGCTCACTTCGCCCGCAAGCCCCCGCGCGCGGCAACGCTTGCGCGAGTTTGGCGTGGAGCACTTTGACACACCGCTCAGCGGCGGCAAAATTTCTCCGCTACGCGACTTGCAATTTCAAACAACGGTCACGGACATTTTAAAAACGCAGCGAGTGGACGCGCTACTTGCCTACAACCCAAAGTGCATCGCGTTTGGTCCGGTTGCCGCGCGTCGCGCGGGCGTGAAAAGTATCGCCGCCATTATCACCGGCCTTGGCTTTGCGTTCACTGGTCGCTCAATCATGCGGCGATTCATTCGCTTTTTCTCCACGCGCCTGTATCGCCGCTCACTTGCGGCGTGTGACGCCGTGTTCTTTCAAAATCAAATTGACCGTGATGAACTTGCGGCGCTTGGAGTATTGGCCAATGTCCCCAACGCGCGCATACACATGATCGCGGGCTCTGGCGTTGATCTTGATTACTTTCCAGCCCAACCTGTTCCAAAGCAAACTCACTTTCTCATGATCAGCCGGCCGCTGAAAGACAAGGGCGTTGCGGAATTTGCGCAAGCGTGCAAGATTGTCCGCGCAAGCAATCCCGCGATTCGCTGCACGCTGATCTGCGCATGGGACGACAACCCCAGCAGTTTCACACGCGCCGACATTGCGCGTTGGGCGCAAGATGGCTGCTTCAATACGCTTGATGAAGTGGAGGATGTGCGCCCGCACCTGCAAGCGTGCACCACATTTGTGCTGCCTTCCTATCGCGAAGGCACGAGCAAAGTTGTGCTTGAAGCCATGGCCACCGGCCGCGCGATTATTTCCACGGACGCGATTGGCTGCCGCGATCCAATTGAACCCGGCGTGAACGGACTCCTTGTTGCGACGCACTCCGCAACCGAACTCGCGGCTGCCATGTTGCAACTAGCCAATGATCCCGAGCGCAACGCCGCCATGGGCACGGAAAGCCGCCGCATTGCGCAAGAAAAATATAACGCCAAGCCAATCGACGCCGCTCTGCTTCACGCGCTGAACCTGGACGCTCCCGCGCGAGCCTAAGCGCGCATGCCCGCGAGCCGCATGCAATGCGATCAATTGCATGTATTGCAGTCATTGCCTTGTAGTTGCGCGTGCCCTTTGAATTGAAATTACATGCACACGCCAATCGTTACGTCATTCATGATTCAATAGAATGCGCGCATGAATATTCTTGTCACAGGCGCCGCGGGATTTATTGGATCATTCACGGCGCATCAATTGCTTGACCGCGGCGACCGCGTTGTCGGCTTGGACAACATGAATGATTATTACGATCCCACGCTCAAGCAAGCGCGATTGGCGCGGCTTCAAGCGCGCGGCGATTTCACATTCACGCAATTGGATTTATGCGACGTCGATGGAATGAAATCCATGTTCGCCAAAAATAAATTCGACCGCGTGATTCATTTGGCGGCGCAGGCTGGCGTGCGCTACTCCATTGAAAATCCAATGGCGTACACGCAAAGCAATTTGGTTGGCATGACAAACATTCTTGAAGGCTGCCGCCACAGCGAGGTGCCGCACTTGGTCTACGCAAGCACAAGTTCCGTGTACGGCTTGAACACCACGCAGCCATTTTCGCCGCACCACACCGCCGATCACCCCATGACTTTTTACGCCGCCACAAAGCGCGCCAACGAACTCATGGCGCATTCATACAGCCATATTTTCCGCATGCCCACAACTGGCTTGCGTTTCTTCACGGTATATGGTCCGTGGGGCCGTCCCGACATGGCGCTGTTTCTTTTCACCAAGGCAATCCTTGCGGGCGAACCCATTCGACTATTCAACCACGGCAAACACAAGCGCGACTTCACATATGTTGAAGATATTGCGCGCGGCGTAATCGCGGCCTCCGATCGCATTGCGACAGCGGATCCAAACTTCAACGCGTCAAAGCCCGATGTAGCAACCAGTAGCGCGCCGTGGCGCTTGTACAACATTGGTTGCTCTCGACCCGTGCAATTGTTGCGCTACATAGAAGTGCTGGAGCAATGCCTGGGCAAAAAAGCCAAGACGGAAATGTTGCCGCTGCAACTT
>Ga0214919_10012798_pt1 | contig 10260 bp, 6 predicted proteins | sample LL1503_MetaG_FD_177994 | JGI IMG/M metagenome (GOLD analysis project Ga0214919, IMG submission 177994) | Freshwater microbial communities from Lake Lanier, Atlanta, Georgia, United States - LL-1503 | ecosystem: Environmental > Aquatic > Freshwater > Lake | place: USA: Georgia | collected 2015-03-15 | reverse complement strand
GTCATTTATCCGTTCCTGCAGCGGTATTTTGTGAAGGGAGTCATGATCGGCTCCCTGAAAGGTTGACGGCAATGCACCTAAAAGACGCCTTCCTTCTCGACGAAGAGAGACAAGTGGAACTCGGTTTTGAGCTCTCACCCCCCTTGAGTGGCCCCTGGGTGCCCACCTCGGATCCTTTGGTTTGGACTAACGCAGACTATTGCCTGAAGACTCAGCGTCGTCGGTGGGAAGGAGCCCAAGTTCTGGACTTTCAGCTCTCCCGAGAGCCGGCGGGTGAGTTTGTGCTTCTCCGTTTTGAGGTGTTCTGCCAGTTTCCCAGCCTCGACATGATAACCCCTGCGCCTAGGTTCACCGGTTATGCCCACATCAAGAGCCACAACCCCGAGACCTTGGTATCTACTGCCACCACTAAGGACCCTCCCTACGTGGTATTTGGTTCGCGAAGCGGAGAAAACCGAATCGCACTGGGCCTGAAAGACCTCATTGCCGGAACCCGCATTTACAGGGGGGGAAGTGGCGGACATATGTACTACGACTCCAATGCCATCCGCTTCACGCGCCCCTACGACGGAGTGCCGCAGACCCTGAAGGAGTTTTCTGAAAGTGTTTTTCTGAGTACCGAAGCCAAGAGTTGGTTCCACGTTTCCCGATCCTACTGGGATTGGGTTGATGCCGAAAGGGGCTATGTTCCCGAGCCCACTCCTGAGAGCGCTAAGGGGCCGGTCTGGTGTTCTTGGCTTTACCTTACCGATATTGACCAGAAGAAGATCTGGGAGAGCGCGGTGGCCGCCAAGGACCTCGGGATTCGCACCGTTGATATCGATGCTGGCTGGTATTGCCCAGAGAGCGAGGGTGCCTTCTTCGACTCTCCGCTCACCAACCGCACCTTCGGTTTTGGCCGCATCGATGCCGACCAACGGAAGTTTCCTGATTTGCGTGGTCTGGTAGACCGAATCCACGACGAATTGGGACTCTTCGTGTGGGCCTGGGCCACGCCGCGCTGGGCTTTCCGCGCCGTGGAGGACGGGCCGCTGGCTGTGGACAAAAGGCTCTTGGACACACGAATCCTTACCGCCGACGGAAAGGTTTCGCAGTTTCTGTGCACCCGCAACCCCGACGCGCGGCTGCATGCCCGCCAGTTTACGGCCCATATTCTGTCCAAGTACGGGTTCGATGGTTTGAAGTTTGATTGCTGGGAAAACGCGGCGGCCTACCTGGCCGACGAGATCGAAGGGCAATGCGTAGCCGACCACGAGCACGACGTGGCCACCACGGGAGAAGGCACCTACCTGTGGGCTAAGGAAGTTGCACAGAGCATGAAGGCCGTGAAGCCAGACTGCATGGTGTGGTTCAACAACACCTCGCTCAAGCAGTTTTCCAACTATTCGTGCTCTCCCAACGAAGTCTATTGCCAGCCGGACGAAAACTGGCGCATGAGCGTGTTGGTGAAAACCTTCAGCCGAGGCATCGTATCGCAGCTCATGGAAGGCAGTTGGCACCGCGAGGAACAAGACAAGCACGTGGCACGTCAGTTGGCTGTGTTCATGATGGGGCATGTTCCTGAACTTCAAGTCGACCTGCTTGATATCACCGATAGCCACAAGATTCTGGTTAGGGCCGCCAATGCGTTTTACAGCGACCACCGTCAGGAGCTCCTGTTTGGCGCTTATGAGCCATTTGGGTTTGAGCACACCTTGGGTGGGCCCCTTTCTACCACCCCTGCTCACGTGCGCATCGACGGTGGTGCCAAACTGTTCCTTTGGGTGGGCCCCGTCACCTTGGACCCCATTGCGGTAGCCTCAGAAACCAAGGAAATATTCGTTTTTAACTTGAAATCTCAACCTCTCGAGACTCTACCGCTTTCTTTGGCGTTATCAGCAGACTGGACGCTCGAGTGCCTCGATTTGGCCTATTTGCCGGTTTCGGAGGCACAGCTAAGGCTCGGCGAAGGGTTGACGCTCGTTACGGTTGGGATTGGCGAAGGCTGCAGCGCTCGACTGCGGCGCAAGAGTTTGTAAAAAAAGGAGCTCAATGATGGCAATGCTACGCAAGTTGGAAAACCTCGAAAAGGCCTACTTGGAAAAGTTTGACCTTGTGATGCACGCCGATTATCCCAACTATTGGGCCTGCCGGTGCGTCCTCGAGCTCCAGTACGCCTATAGGCTCGTCCGCAACGCGGATCCTTCTCTCCTAAAATTGGTTGAGTCTGGGGTGGACTTAGCTTGGAAAGCCCATCAGGAACAAGGCGCCCTGCTTAAAGGCGCAGCAATGGAGGTAGAGGCCCTCTTGGCTCCACTCGCGGCCAAAGCCAAGGCCTATCGGCTTTTATGCGTTGGGCACGCCCACATCGACATGAACTGGATGTGGGGCTACGGCGAAACCACCAGCATTGCGCTCGACACCTTTCAAACCATGCTCGATCTGATGGATGAGTATCCTGGGTTTACCTTCGGTCAGAGTCAGGCGGCTGTGTACCGCATCGTGGAGGAGCATGCTCCCGAAATGCTGGAAAAAATCCGGCAAAGAGTCGCCGAGGGCCGGTGGGAAGTAACCGCCTCCACTTGGGTGGAAGCCGACCGCAATCTTCCCAATCTGGAAAGCACGGCCCGTCAGTTTCTCTATACCCGTCAGTACCTTTCTCAGTTGTTGGGTATTGACCCAGGCCGTCTGAATCTCGACTTCGAACCCGACACTTTTGGACACCATCTCCATGTGCCCGAAGTGCTGGCAGATGCAGAAATTAAGTACTACTACCATTGCCGTGGCTACGAGGGGCATGTACTCTACCGCTGGCAAGCGCCCTCGGGCAGATCGATCCTCATGTTCCGTGAACCGACCTGGTACAACTGGACCCTCGACGGACGCAGCGCGCAGGTGGTTCCCGAGTTCTGTGAAACCTACGGCCTAGACACCATGCTCCGGGTGTACGGGGTGGGCGATCACGGTGGCGGTCCCACCCGGCGCGACCTTGAGCGCATTCTCGATATGGATACCTGGCCCATCTTTCCCCGCTTTGAGTTTGGAACCTATGCCCAGTTCTTCGCTCTCGCCGATAAGGCAACCAAAGACATTCCTCTGGTTAAAGGAGAATTGAACTTCGTGTTCGATGGGTGCTATACCACCCAGTCTCGCCAGAAAAAAGGCAACCGCCTAGGGGAGGCGCTTCTTTCGGAGGCCGAGGGTGCCACCGCACTGGCAAACCTTTTCTGGGGCCATCCTTACAATTCTGGTGGTTTTGCGGCGGGCTGGAAGAAGGTGTTGTTTAACCAGTTCCACGATATTCTGCCTGGTTCGGGTACCGTGGAAACCCGCGAGTATGCCATGGGGCAATATCAGGAAGCCCTCACGGTGGCAAATACGGCCCGCACCGCTTCCCTGCGTTCCTTGGAACGTCAGCTCGATACTTCGAAGTTGGCACCTGTGGAAGGGGTGGGGGCGGCGGGCCGAAGTGAGGGCGCTGGAGTCGGCTTCGGACTCACCGAGGGGCGTGTGGCCCAAACCAGCTTTCACAGCGGCCCGACCCGTTTGTTCACCGTGTTCAATCCACTCCAAAACGAGCGTGAAGACTTCGTGCAGGTGTCGGTATGGGACTGGCCCGGGGTTACTTCGCGCATGCGTTGGCGGGATGCCCAGGGAAACAACCTTGCCCACCACGTATTGTCCAGCGAAAGCAACGCCTACTGGGGGCACCTCCATCAGGAGGTTATGGTGAAGGTGAAGCTTTCGGGGTTGGGGTACAACACCTTGGTCCTAGACGAAGCCGAACCACAAGATTTCCGGCTCGAGGAAATAGGACCCCGGCTGGACAAGCCCCTAGAAATCGTGCTGGAAAACGAGCACCTTCGGGCGGAGTTTGACCTGCATCACGGAGGCCTGATTTCGCTTCGCGACAAGCAAACGGGCCGAGAACTCGTGAGTCGGGACACTCCCTCGGGAGTTTTTCGCCTCGTGAAGGAAGATCCTATTCGTGGTATGTCGGCTTGGACCGTCGGCCGCTACCTCGAGGTGACCTCGCTCAACCACGCCGTACGCTACAAGAATCCGCCCGTAGAGTCAGGCGTGGCCCGCCAGTCAGTCGCCTATAGCCTAGATTTCGGCAACGGTTCGCTCCTGTCGGTCACCGTGTCTTTATACCAAGGAGAGAAACTGCTGCGTTTTGACACCACCGTCCGCTGGCAAGAAATTGGCGACGCCAAGAAGTTTTTTCCCCAGCTCAATTTCCTTGTGGCCCCCCAGTACGCTTTCCAGAAGATAAGCTACGACATCCCCATGGGAACCCTGGAGAGGAGCCCTTTCAACCATGATGTGCCGGCCCAGTCGTTTGGTATGCCGGTGAACCCCGCGGGTGCTTCGCTGTTGTTGGTTTGCGACTCGAAGTACGGTTTTCGAGCAACCGGCGAAACCCTGGCTTTGACTCTCATCCGTTCGTCGGTTGACCCCGACCCTTGGCCCGAAATCGGTGAGCATCGCATTCAGATTGGTCTTGCGCTTGCCGAAGGTGGCCCGGTGGAGAATCTGGCGCTGGCGCAACGCTTTTGCCGTCCTGCCGTGGTTACTTCGTCAAAAGCCCACCCGGGCACCCTGAAGGCTCACGGAAACCTTTTAGACCTCTCGGGCGTCAGGTTAGTGTTGTCGGGGATCAAAAAAGGCGAGCAAGGCGGCTTGGTGATGAGGTTCTACGAAGCCGAAGGCCACTCTGGCGAGGCTTCCCTGAGCTTTGCAAAACCGCCCACCAAAGCCCAGTTGGCGAACTTGCTCGAGCATGGAATCTCCGGTCAGGCGAAGGTAGAGGGCCTGCGGGTGAAGTTTTCCTACAAGCCGTTTTCGGTGGTAACCTTGATCGTTTGGTTCGCTTAGGAAGCTAGGTGGGCCGGTAGGCCGATACCTCTTGCCGCTGTTCGCCCAAGCCCTCAATCCCGAGAGTGATGACGTCGCCCGGCGCTAGGTACTGGGGCGGCTTCAAGCCCATGCCCACACCGGGTGGCGTGCCTGTGGTGATGATATCGCCGGGTAGCAGAGTCATGAATTGGCTCACATAACTCACCAAAGTGGGCACGTTGAAAATCATCTTCGACGTGGAGCCGGTCTGCCGGCGATGGCCGTTGACATCGAGCCACATCGACAATTGGTGCACGTCGCTAACCTCATCCTTGGTGACCAGCCAAGGGCCCACCGGACCAAAGGTGTCACAACCTTTTCCTTTGTCCCACTGAGGTCCCCGCTCCAGCTGAAACTCTCGCTCGCTGAGGTCGTTGACCACGGAAAACCCTGCAATGGCCTCCCAGGCCTCCTCCAGCGAACCGTAGCTCAACCGTGAACCGATCACCACGCCGAGTTCCACCTCCCAATCCGATTTATGGGAACCGCGGGGCAAAATCACCTCATCGTGGGCCCCCACGAGGCAGCTGGTGGCTTTCATAAACACGATGGGTTCCGTGGGAGGGGTCATGTTGGATTCAGCGGCATGGTCGGAGTAGTTCAGGCCTATGGCGATGAACTTTCCCACCCCCGTTACCGGGCAACCAAGCCGGGGCTTGCCTCCCACTAAAGGCAAGGTTTCGGGGTTCAGCGCCTTAAGACGGGCCAGAGTAGCCGGCGATAACGAAGCTCCACCCCAGTCGTCAACTTCCTTTTCCAGGCTTCTCAGGTGGCCGTGCCCATCGATGATTCCCGGTTTTTCGTGGCCCACAGCGCCAAAACGAACAAGTTTCATGGTTTTCTCCTTAGTAAGTGGCTCTTCCGCCGGAAAGATCGAAGGTGGCCCCGGTGCTGAAAGAACAGTCTTCGCTGGCAAGCCAGGTGGCGAGAGCCGCCACTTCCTCCACTTCGCCGAAGCGCGCCATCGGAATCTTGCTCAGCATATAGTCAATAAACTCCGGTTTCATTTGGTCGAGCAAGCCGGTGCGTATGGTGGCCGGAGCGATGCAGTTGACCCTTATTCCCGTCTGAGCCAACTCTTTGCCCAACGATTTGGTCAAAGCGATAACGCCGGCCTTAGAAGCGCTGTAGGCGCTAGCGTTGGGGTTTCCTTCCTTGCCTGCGATGGAGGCCAGATTGACAATTCTGCCGTAGCCTGAGGCTTTCATGGGCCCTACCAGTTCGCGGCAACAGTAAAACGTACCTCGCAAGTTGATTTCAATCACTTGATCCCACGACTCAAGGGGGTAGGTTTCCACCGGTCCGTTGGGTCCGGTGATACCCGCGCTGTTAATAAGAATATCCACCGCGCCACTCGCCGACTGCTTGAGCGACTTGGCGGTGGCTTCCACCACTTGTTCGTGTTTAGTCAGGTCGACCAGCACGGTAGAAACCTCAGGACCTAGCTCGGCTTTCGCACGCTCGAGCGCAGCTGGGTCACGGTCCCAAAGCGCAACCAGAGCACCACTGGCGAGCATCCTGCGGGCGATGGCCAAACCGATTCCTGCCGCACCCCCCGTGATCACCGCGTGCCGGCCCCCTAGGTCGTAAGTGTTCATAGTGTCATGCCCCCATTGATGTGAAAGATCTCTCCTGTATAACTCGCCGATTCCTCGCTGGCAAGAAACACTACGGTGGAGGCCACTTCCTCGGGTGTCACCAGGCGTCCCAAAGGTTGACGCTCCACAAAAGCCTTTCGCGCTTTCTCGGGGTCTGGAGCTTTCGCAATTCTCTGTGCCAGCGACGGGGTGTCGACGGTACCAGGACAAATCGCGTTGCAACGCAGTCCCCGCGACACGAAATCGGCCGCCACGCTCTTGGTGAGGCCCAGCACGGCTGCCTTCGTGGCGCTGTAAATGAATCTGTTTGGCAGACCCTTCACGCCTACGATACTCGACATGTTGATGATGCTCCCCTTGCCGTTGTTCAGCAAGTGAGGAAGCGAAGCCTGAATTAGCCAGTAAAAAGACCGCACATTCAGCGCAAAGGCCGCTTCCCATTCCTCGTCTCGGGCGTCCAAAATACTGCCCTCGTGCACCATTCCCGTGCAGTTGAACAGCACATTCAGCAAAGGAAAGCTCGCCACAGCGTCGTCAACCGCTCGCTTGTCGAGAACATTCAAGACGGCCGTCCGGAGGCGAGGTATCCCCACAAGCGACTGCAGCAACTGCGGGTTGACGTCGGTGGCCAAAACGGTGGCACCGTTGGACGCCAGAGCCAGAGCGGAAGCCCGCCCGATGCCTTGTCCCGCAGCGGTAACCAGGGCGTGTTTTCCTTCCAGCCGCATGTTCGTGCTCCTTTTTTTACCAGTAAATCCTGGAGGGATAACTTCGCGTCGCATCCATTACCCTCGCGACTTGCCTTTGACCCAACAATTGCCTGCGCTGGTAGATGGGATGCCGGATTCCAACAGGTTCAATCGACACCACCGTATTGCCCACCCAGCGGGTGCGGTAGGTGTTGCCTGCTATGGTGGAATCGCGTTCCGACTCGGCCAGGGGGTAGTGGAGGGCCGCTTTCTGGCCCGGTTTAACCTTTCCAAAGCACGCCTTTCGGTCTATGAGCTTCACCTCAATGGGAACCCCGTCTACGGTCATCGTCACTTGATCTTCCCGGACAAAACCCGGCAAGCGGATCTGCACGTCGAGGGCCTGGGCCACACGCACCTCCACGAGGCCTTCCCAAGGTTCGAAGGCGGTGACCGAAACGCGAGAGTCAGAGCGGGTGGCCGCCATGTTGACTCGGGCCGAGGTTTTGTCGGTCTCCAATACTGACCTCCAGGTGAGGTACAGAGCCCTCAGCCCCCCGCCTATGCAACAGGCCTCGGCGCCGACGTAATTGAACAGGTCGTTGGGAAAGGCCGCGCACTCAAACCCTCCGAGAAGCATCGCCAGCACCTCGGGAGCAATTCCCGGAAAAGTCCGTTTTACCGCCTCGGCGTCCTTGTATTGGTTCTCCATCAACTGGTTTCGAGCCAAGCGCTCAATGGCATCCCAATACTTGGTTTCCCCGGTTTGGTTGAGTACCAAGGCAAGATGCACAAAATCCGCAAGCGCGCAGGTTTCACAGGTGCCCGACCAAAAGCCCTCCATTCCCAAGCCATCGGGGAGAAAGCCAAACTCGCTGGTATTCTGGCAGGTCCAATCAAATACTTTGCGGGCCCATTCCACCAGTTCGGGCTTGTCAAAGACCAAACCCAACCTGGCGATACCCGCCGTGACCGGTAGCACTCCCCCAGAGTGAGTGTTGGCCCGGTAACGGCCGTCGGGGGGCACATCGCCGTGTTTGAGGTAATGGCGGGACAGCCCGAGAGCCAGGTCGCGGGCTAAAACGTCTCCCGAAATTTCGGCGTAGCGGGCCAAGGGGGTGAGTAGAGCGTAGCGGTAACCAAGCCATTTTTCGGGCAGATTCACCGGATGATACCATTCGGCCTTCATTTCCACGGCCCAACGGTAAGCAGGAAACGAGTATTCCTCGCCGTCTTTCACGGCTATGGCAGCCAAACCGCGGACGAAATTCTCGAGGCGCGGGAGCATCGACTGGTCCCCCATTTGCAGGAGGGTTGTGAGAGCCAAAAGAGGTGAACGCTGGCAGAAAAGGTCTACGTGTCGGTTGGTGGTAAGTACGCCGGCTTCGGGCAGATACTTGCTCATTTCCGTGTTGGTATCCTGCTCGTCGTCAGGGTTATAAAACAGGCCATCTTTGTCATCCTGCTGTGCCAGAAAATACTTTTTGAGGGCCTCTTCCTCCCGCTTCCCATCCTTGCGGCCCGTCATAAGGCGCGCCAAGGCTAGGCCATCGACAAAACGTCCCGCGATGTCGCAGGTGTCCCAGTAGGAATGCCGAGCTTCAGGCGGCGAGGCCTTGAAGTCTACCCAGAAATAAGGCCTAAACTCCCGGGTGCTGTCCAAGCGGGCCAAAAGGCAGTCCATGGCATGCGAGGCAGAGTCTTCGAGCCAATTGATGCTCTTCATTTGCGCAATCTCCCTAGGCCAGCGAGGTGAGCGCTTGCGCAAGGGGAAGTATGGGATTCACCGGGGCGAGGTCGTTTTTTCTTTGATACAGCGGGAGAAACTCACCCTGGGGCACCACTGTCATGAGAGTCTCACCCTTCCAGTGGCCTGTACACGAAATATCCTTCTCTGGAATCCCGACCCGGTAGCTTTCCGTGCGCAAGGGAAGCTCATAGTGGAGAGAAATTGTCTCCCCCGACTTGGCGGAAAATGACGCATAACCCTCCTGGGCGACCACGCTGCTGATTTTTGAACCTCGGGATACCACAGCATGGCTCACGCCTTCGGGAAGCCTCACTTCCACCACCGAATCTCCCCGCGAGAGCAGGTCGAGGCGGCCCTCGGCAGGCTCGTGGCTTACCACCTTCAGTTGCTTGGTTTCACAACTGAAGCGTAAATGTACGCTGTGATCGTCGATGGCATAACGCCACAGCGCGTACAGGGCGCGGGCCCCGGCGGCGTTGCAACACTGCATCATATTCGGTGCATCGAGATGAAACGCGTCGTTCAGGGTCGCCCGGGCGGCAAAGGCACCCACCTGACTTTGGGTGACTCCTTTTGATGTCGAAAAGGTTTCGTCGGGTTTCAGGGCGCCCTCTTCGGGCGGCAAGAGTCCTACTGCGCTTTCGAGTTGTTCGTGGTCGGTGAATTGCGTCTCGAGCAGGTGATTGCGGCCAAAGCGCTCCGCGTCGGCGTAATATGAGCGTTTGACGTGGCGCCCGAGTAGGATTGCCGCTTCGATCATATCGGTTATGCAGCAGGTTTCTCCATGGCGGCGACCCATACCTTCGGGGAAAAATCCAAAGTCGGTTCCCCACAATTTGGCGTGGTCGTAGCTTTGGCGGGCCCAACTGATCAACTCCCGGTTGCCGGTGAGAATGCCTGTTTCCAGCACACCGAGCAAGAAATTGGTGCGGGTGTGAAAGTGGTCGAGGGTTCCCTGGCCTTTTGTAGGGCCTTCTCCGGGAAACAAGCTACCGTCCTTGAAGTAGCCTACCGAATGCTTGAGGGCAAAGCGAATCAGTCCCTGCGCCAACTCGAGAGCAGGCGCGAAGCCCGTCGCCCGGTAAAAGCGGATGCTGGGCACCACCACCGCGGCGTTGTACTCCTCGATTCCAGGGTATAAATCGGAACCGTTAAACTTCCAACCGGAAGTTCGGTAGTAACCTTCAGGAAAGTACAGTCCATCGGGGTGTTTTTGAGCCACCTGAAGCAAACCGGTCACGAGATTCTCTCCCGCTATCGCAAAACGGGTTTCTCCGGTGAGCAAAAAACGGCTGGTGAGGCCCAGCAAGGTCCCGCGCTGCGACCAGCTGATTTCGGCGTAACG
>Ga0214919_10012796_pt1 | contig 10260 bp, 9 predicted proteins | sample LL1503_MetaG_FD_177994 | JGI IMG/M metagenome (GOLD analysis project Ga0214919, IMG submission 177994) | Freshwater microbial communities from Lake Lanier, Atlanta, Georgia, United States - LL-1503 | ecosystem: Environmental > Aquatic > Freshwater > Lake | place: USA: Georgia | collected 2015-03-15 | reverse complement strand
CCTGAGCATTCGTTACAATTTGCTGGGCTTCTACAAAATAGGGACTTCCACCTTTTAATGAATAAGAATCGTAGTCCATACCTATTATAAAATAAGCATAGAATGCTAAAATTGAAGATAAATTATCGCGGTATTGATTTGCTGAAAACAACAAAGGAGTATTTCTAGAATAGGAAAATATTAAATTATCATCTTGAAAATTAAATAGTATAGAATTGTAATTAGAATTAAAAGCAGGGCGTGTTGATTGAACTTGAATGTAGCCAGTATAATTTCCAAGACTCGGAATAGTTTTTATTTGAATTTGAAGCACACAATTAATTCGTTCTTCGGGTGCAAACTTATCTTTTGTCCAAGAAGTAGTATTCATTAAATCAGTGACGCTTTGTTTCATTTGCTCAATTACTTCTTTTTCCACCGAACTAACCTCAACCTTAGCATCAATAATTACAGAAACCTGACAATTCAATTCTTGCGAAAAAACAGGAAAACAAAAAATCAGTAAAACAACTATCAAAACTTTTTTTACCATCACATCAATTTTAAAATTGTATCAATTATATCGTTTGCCACCTCGCGTTTATTTTTTACAGGAAAATCATATTTTCTCTTACTTTTATCTAAGATAGTAATTTTATTTGTATCTTTTTTAAATCCAGCTTCTTTGTCCTCCAATGAATTTAAAACTATCATATCCATTTTTTTTGATTCCAATTTATGTAACGCATTTTCAAGAGCATTATTTGTTTCTAGGGCAAATCCAACAACAAATTGTTTAGCTCCTCGATTTTCAGAAGCCCAAGAAATAATATCAGGATTTTTAAGGAGTTGTAGATTTATGGTTTTTTCAGTTTTTTTTATTTTTTGGGACTCAAGCTTCTGTGGACGATAATCTGAAACTGCAGCTGAAAATATTCCAATATCGGCATTTTTCCAATTTTCTTGAACTGCTAAAAGCATGTCCTCAGCTGAAAAAACAGGAATTATAGTTAAATTAGGATGCGCTAAATCCAAATTAGTTGGACCACAAATCAAACAGACATCCCAAGCTTTTGCGAGGCAAATTTCAGCTAAAGCGAAGCCCATTTTTCCACTTGAATGATTTCCAATAAACCGAACTGGATCAATCGCTTCATAGCTCGGACCGGCAGTAATAAGAATCTTTTTTTTGCTACTTAACTCCACATCATTAAAAGGAAAATTAACTTGAATAAAACGCAAAATATTTTCTGGTTCCTCCATTCTTCCTTCTCCCTCCAAACCACTTGCTAAACTTCCATTTGTTGCAGGAATTACGAGAACATTATCACTTATTAATTGCTGTAAATTTCTCTTAAATGTTGGATGTTGGTACATGTCTAAATCCATTGCTGGAGCGATAATTGTTTTAGACTTAGATGAATAATAGCAAGCCAATAAAAGATTATCGCAGATGCCGCTAGCCATTTTCGCAATTGTATTAGCTGTTGCTGGAGCAATTATGTATAAATCCGCCCAAAGTGCTAATTCGACATGGTTTGTCCAAAGACCTGACTCTTTGTTCCAAAATTCTATGGCAACAGGATTTTGCGACAAAGTAGACACAACAAGAGGGCTAATAAAATCAGAAGCTGCAGGAGTCATAACGCATTTAACTTCTGCCCCTTGGTTTTTCAATAATCGAATGAGGTAAGCAATTTTATAAGCTGCAATACCTCCTGAAATACCGAGAAGGATGCGCTTTCCGTACATTAATCCTCTAATTCTGGATTTCGCATATAGATTTTATCATCTAAAAGCTCTTGTGTAGCGATTGCCGTTGGCTTGGCCATTTTTTCGTAGTGTTTTGAAATTTCGATTTGCTCTCTATTTTCAAAAATCTCTTCCAAGTTATCAGTTGTTGTTGCAAATTCCTGTAATTTTTGTGTTAACTCTTCTTTCACAGTTGCACTAATTTGATTTGCACGTTTTGAAATAGCAACTAAAGATTGGTAAATATTACCGGTTTTTTCTTCCAAAAGAATTGTATCTCTAGTAATTATTGATTTTTCCGCTGCTGTTGGTTTTAAACTCATCGACATTTTATTTCTTTAGTTTTGTTTTACAGAAAAACTATTTATTAATAAATTCAATTCTTTAATATAAACTGAATTCTCATAATTTTTCACAAAGTTAAGGAATCTTTCGTTAGATTTCTCTATTCGCTCCTCTTTTTTGCTTTCAATGCTATTCTTAGCAAGAAAGACTGAGTTTTTTACATAGATATAATTAACTTCTTCACTAAACCTTGAATTCATGTATTTATCCATAAAAATCTCACAAGATGTAACAGCAGCTTTATAATTCTGGGTTTTTGAATACAATTTTAAAGCGTCAAAGTCCTTTAATTCTAATTTAAATGTTAATCTATCAATTATTTTATTGCAAGAATCTACCAATATAGATTGAGGGAAAACATCAACAAATTGTTGCACATTATTAATTGCTATTATTGTCTCGCTTTGATCCAAAGAAAACTCAGGTGAATTGTTAACACTGCATAAAGCTTTAAGAAATAAGGCATTTTCAGACTTTTTGCTATAGGGAAACCGTTCCACAAAGCTATTAAAATAATATCCTGCCATGTTGTAATCTTCAAGTTTATAATAACTATCTGCTAGACGAAAATAGCATAACTCACCCTCTGATGTTTTAGGAGAATGCTGATATACCTGCTCAAAAAGAACAATAGATCTTTCAAATTCAGCTTTATCGTAAAGTTTATTTGAAAGCTCAAATTTTAATTGATAATCATCTCCATTTACTATTTTCCGATAGTCTGAACAAGAAAAAAGAGTAAAAAGTAATAAAATAGCACAAAGATTTACTGTATTTTTCATATATTATTTTATCCTTAAACTTTTCCCTAGTTGAATTATAGATGTTGGCTTTATTCCATTTAACTGACACAATTTAGTAACAGTAGTATTGTTTCTATCAGCAATTTCAGTCAAAGTATCTCCAGACTTAACTCTGTAATACCTGATTTTAGGTTTTTGAACCACAACTGGAGGTTTGATTAAAGGAATAGGAATCGATAGACTATCATTTATTTCTGAAAGTTCTGTTAAATGTGAGTCATCAAAAAATTCTGCTGGTTTAAGCCCAGGAGCAAAAAGTGATTTATGAACAAAAAGGTTCTCTTGCTTTAATTTTTTATTCTCAAAATCAATCATAAAATCAGGGTTAATTGGTGCCTCGTAAAATCGAATTTCAAAATGTAAATGAGGCCCCGAAGAACGTCCAGTACTTCCGCCAAGGCCAATTGGCTCGCCAGCAATAACATCTTGATCAGGAAACACTAAAAATTTGCTTAAATGAGCAGAAAATGTTTCTAATCCATTATGGTGACGAATAATTACTAAATTACCAAAGCCCCCATCATTGTATTTTGCATAGCGAATTTTCCCGGACCAAACTGCATATATCGTATCACCCGTTTTTAAACTTATGTCAATACCATTATGATTTCTGCCTTTTCTTAAACCATAACGAGAAGTTACTGTACCTAGAACCGGCATTTTAAAATCAATATTTAGATCATTTTTAGAGTTCAACCAAATAGTATCTCTTAATTTACTTAAATCATTATTTTTACTCGTAAAACAGACTTCATTATTCCAAGATTGTGTGTATGGAATATCTTGATCTTTCGACATTATAGTATGAATCCTTTTATTCATTATGCCATCAAATATTGGTTTATTGAAAAAAGACCAAGTTTTATTTGAATAAATTAGCATTTTGCCATAGGGCGTATCAACAGTATCCATAACCCTTTGTGCTTCTACAAAAGAAGAAAAAGAAGTAATAAAAAGTAAGAGCAAGAAAAAAGTTGACTTCAAGAATTTTGCTTTTTAAAGATTTCAAAGATAGTGAAAACCATTTAGATGAGCTTAACATCAATGACTTCTATATTAAAAAATACAGACTCATTTGGTTTTATCAATGAAGAATATCCTCTAGATCCATATGCTTGTTTGCTATCTAAAATTATATAGTATTTATCACCTTTACTTGCATTTTTTAACAATTTACGCAATCCTGGCACTATATTTTTATCACCAATGGTATATTTAATAGGAAAATTTGAAAGATAGGTATTCATGACCGAACCCTTTGATTCTGTGGAAACAATTGCATGAAATGTCAATTCCTTTTTTAATTTTTCGGTAGTTTTTTCAATTCCCTCTTTCAATTTCCAAGAAGTTATTCCATTCTCATCTATTCCAGGAGAGACAAAAGAATGAACTTTAACGTATAACCAATTAGCTGTATTTGGTGGTATTATATTTTTAATTCCTTTTTCACCATACGCCAATTCAGCTGGTATTTCAATTTTAGCAAAATCTCCAACAGAAAGTTCTCGAATTGCACTATCCCAGCCTGGAGTTTGCATATTATAACCAAGAACAAAAGGAATAAAAGGAAGATTTAATTTATTATTTCCATCAATGATTTTTCCATCTGGCAAGGCTAAACGGTATTCTAAAAGAACCATTTCACCTTTTTTTATTTTTCTTCCTTCACCGTTTACTATCCATTTAATAACAACTCCATTATCTAAAAATTTTGTGTTCTCAATTTTGCCTTTTTCAAAACTTTTTAAATTTTCTTTGCTATCATTAAATATAAGAACATCTTTTTTGGATGAGGACTTATTTTCTTTCTTTTTTTCAGACTTCTTAAACTCCTTATCCTTTTTACTAACACTATTAGTGCAAGCATGATTTACTAGTAAAGTAAAAAAAAGCAAAGCTACAATGTATTTCATTTTTTCAAATTGATTAATTCAACATCTAGATACAAAATAGACTGAGGGGGTATATTCTGACGGTCGCCTAACAATCCATGCGCTAAGTGACTTGGTAAAATTGCCTTTGCTTTATCTCCAACTTTCATGTATTTAACAAGTTCATGAATTCCAAATTCTTTTTCACTTTTTTCAATTCCAAAATGCTCATAGTCATTATCTATTGTCTCATAGCAAATAGTACCATCCAATAAAGAAATCTTTATTTTTATTGTGGCAAACTGACCCGAAGTAGCAAATTCTGTCCCAGTTCCTTTTTTATAAATCATATAACGCAATCCAGAATCACTTGATTTCATTTTAAGGGAAGTATGGTGGTCTAAGAATAATTTAATCTGAATTTGCTCACGAATAGTTAACTCTTGATTAAAATCAACTGAATGGCCATTACTCCATTCTTTTTCTTCTTCTTTAGTTTTTTTCTCTTGTCTACAAGATAAAAGAATTAGTAAAATAATCAAATAATTTGTGGAACTTCTTATCATGGTATTAATTCATCCAGTAACGATTTAAATCGAGAGATTGTTACATTTAATGTATCTGAACTAAATCCTCCAGCAGCATATTTATGTCCACCTCCAGAAAAGTTTTTTTCAGCAAAATCGTTTACAAAAAAAGCGCCTTTAGATCGAAATGACATCTTAATACCATCTTGTGCTTCCATTAAAAATAATGCGATTGAAATTCCTTCAATTGATAAAATAACATTCACTAGCCCTTCGGTATCTCCTTTTTGATAATTAAATCGCTGAAGTTCATCAGAGGATAAAGAGATTAACCCTATTGGTAATCCCGGTATTTTTTCGAATTTATTTGCTATTGCATAAGCCCTTAATTGAATTTTATCCAATGTATTAACATCAAAAATTTCCTCGTGTATTTTAAAATGCTCTACTCCCATTTCGAGAAGATGCGCTAAAATAAGATGTGTTTTTGCTGTAACGGAAGGATAGCGAAATGAGCCTGTATCAGTTAGAATTCCTAAATAAATAGCTTCGCAGCAACTTTTATTCAGAAAATCCTTTGCTCCCATTTCATCAATACATTCATAAATAAGTTGGGCAGTAGAACAAATTTCTGGTCGTGAAATTACTATTTCGCAAAATTCAGCAGGGTTTTGATGATGATCAATCATTACCTTTTTACATTTAACCTTTTCTAATAAAGCTTCCATTTGCTTACCTACTCTACTTGGAGCATTGTAATCTAAGCAAAAAACCAAATCAAAATCAGCTAAGACCACATCTACTTTCGCATGATCTTTTTCATAAATTATAAAATCTACATTCTTTAAGAAAGGGAGCAAAAAATCAGCGGGTTCATCAGGCAGAAGAATAAGTGATTCTTTTCCTTGTGCTTTTAGAAAATGATACCAAGCAACAGAACTTCCAATTGCATCACCATCTGGCGACTTATGAATAGTAATAAGAATTTTATTGCTCTGATTTAGTGTAGTCTTTAATTTTTGAATCATGCAGTAAAGTTACTCTTTCTTTTGCATCTGTTCATCTTCTTCTGGATCAGGAGGGAAAAGCTTAGGAGCATCCGTAAACCCTTGTAGGCGATCCATCATATCTTCCATTTGTGAAATAGAAATATGTTTAGCGATAATTTTTTTATCCTTATCTAAGATGTAAACCTTGGGCATTGAGAAAATATCATAAATAGTTTGGTAATTTAATGATTCTAAAGTCGTCGGTTTTCCTTTTTCGCCTGGATATACTGGCACTAAACTATTTGGATCTGATTTTGCTTGCTCATAAAGTTTATCTGTAACCGCAACATTGATGAAAGACATATTATTTTCACGAATAAACTTTTTCCATCCTTCAAAATCTTTGCCAATGGCCTTGCCAATTGCATAAATTTCTATATTTCTAGGCTTAAACTTTTTTTGATAAAGTGTCTCTAACTTTGGAGTTGTCTTTTTGCAATGCCCACATTCTGGGTCCCAAAAATATACGATTGTATAATCTGATTTTAAGCTATAGAAATCAAACCACTTTGTATCAGTTGTATCTCTCAATATTAAGTTTGGTGGCCGAGCACCTATCACAAGATTTAATTTATTTTTTAAGTTGTCGCACATGTCCTCAAATTTATCTTCAGCAACCCAAAAAGCTGGCGATTTACCCGCTGCATTTTTTGTGCAATAGTAACGATCTAACATATACAAATAAACTTTATCCATACCCATTATGTCACTTTTCCCAAAAGTAGATGCTATCCAACCAACAGAGTACTCAAACATTTTTGAATTTTGAGGTAAGCGATCACAAAAATCAAAGGCATAATATAAAACAGAATCCCAGTGTTGAATGCACATATTTTTTCCAAAATAGAATTCCAATTTGTTATGAAAAACAGGATTGTTTACCAATGCATCATCATTTAAATCTACATTATCCCAAAAATGCTTACGGTAATATTTAAAACGAAAATTAGAATCTAAAACTCGACCTGCTTCATCCTTAGGCGATTCTGGAATACTTATTTCTCGTGACATTCTAACGATTTTACCAACTAATTTTGATGAATTTTCTGCAATTAATTTTAACTGATAATCATCTACATCCTTGTTCTTTTTATCGATTTGATCAGATAAATTTTTATATTCAGAATTACCTTTATCTAAAAGACTTCGCTTCTCTGTTAATTTATTTAGCTCAGATCTTTGAGTCTGAATAAAATTGACATAAGGAATAAACAATGAATTTTCAACGGATTTTTTAACCTTCATATTTGGAATAAAATCAGGTGAACTCGTTTCTAAAATAACTTCCTCATTGTTGTAAATAAACTCAAAATACCTCTGTCCGGGAAAAAACAAGCCAACAATACCTGGTTTTTGCTTTGAACCTTCAAACACAACCTGTCCGTTTTTCATTTCAGCAGTATCAGCATAGTATAATTTTTCACCATAATAACGGATAAGATATACAGTAGTGTCTTTTTCATTTAAGACTTTTATTCTAATTTTTTGACTATAACCTTGAAATAAAAGAAGAATAAATAGACTAAAAAATAAATTTTTCATATTGAATAAATTATAATAATGTGTTAATTTAAAGTGAATTTTAGGATTCTATTAATCTTCGAATGATTTTAACAATTCTTTAACCTATTAAATAAAAAGTAACACAATTTAAAAATTAAAACAAAAGTAACTTAATTAGACAATTTATCAATTGCTTGAGAAAATAATTGAACATTTGAATAAGGATCTAAATAATGGACAGAAGAATAGCGTCTAAGCCAAGTCATCTGTCGTTTTGCATAATTTCTAGTATGCTGCTTTATATTTTCAATGGCTGTTTCAAGTGAGCACTTATTATCTAAAACCTTGAAAATCTCTGAATAACCTAAGGTTTTGAGAGGACTTAAGCTTTTAAATTGCTGAAGGCCATTAACTTCATCTACTAATCCATTAGTTATCATTTCATCAACACGCAAATTAATTCTATCGTAAAGATCCTCCCTTTTCCAAGCAATACTAAAACGAACAATATCATAGGGTAAATCATTCTTAAAACCTTTTCTTAGAGATGAATAAGGTTGATTTGTCATTCTGATAACCTCTAAAGCGCGAATTACTCGAACAGGATTTTTTAAATCTGCAGAAAGACAAAATTCGGGATCTTTTTCTTGTAATTCATTCACCAAAATATCTAAACCTTGATTTTCATAGATTTGATTTAGAGCTTGCCGTATTGATTCATCAGCTTTAATTTCATCCAAGCCAAAAGTCAGCGCATCGATGTACATTCCGGAACCCCCAACTAAAATTACTTGATCTTTAGTTTCAAACAAGTTAGCGCAAATTTCTCTTGCTTTTAGTGAAAAGTCTGAAGTATTAAATTCATCTAAAACAGAATGACTTGAAATAAAATGATGCTTAACCATTGATAATTCCTCAATGCTCGGGCGAGCAGTTCCAATTATCATTTCCTGATAAAACTGCCTTGAATCTCCAGAAATAATCTCCGTATTGAAATGCTTTGCTAAAGCAATAGAAAGTGCTGTTTTTCCAGATGCAGTTGGACCTTGAACGATAATTAATTTTTTGTCTTTTACTGCCACGCTTGGTAATTGGAGTAGATAGTTCTTACATACGATACTGCACCTCCACGGTATGCACCACATCGTAATTTAGGAGAACGGTAATATTCTGGATCAGATAATTTCTTCACCATTAGCTCTACATTTTCGTCCCATAGATTCCCATTCAATCCATTTTCTCTTGCTAATTTTTGAGCATCCTCAATATGACAGCGACCAGCATTATAAGATCCCAGCGTAAACTTCATGCGCTGTTCAGGATTCGGTACAGACGACCATGATCGATAGGTTTTATCCAACATTTTCATTGCAGCTTCTATTTGTTCTTGAGGATTAGAATTAGGTCCAACACCATAAATCTGACCAGTTAATGGCATAAATTGCATTAAACCAAAAGCACCACCTAAACCTCTGGCACTTGGATTAAATCGTGATTCTTTATGTGAAATTGCTACTAAAATTTTCCAATCCCAAGCATACTTATTTGCCGCAGCTTTAAATAAATCATCAAAGGGCGACAAATTTCCTTTTGAAACAGTATATTCAACAGCAACTTGAGAGCTTAAATAATCAAAATACTTTTTCTTAAGCTCTTTAAATTCCTTTGATTCACAATATTTTTCCAAAAACAAATCCAAGGACTTTTTAAGTTTAGGGCTCTTTAAACGCAGAGCAAAAGCTATTTTCTGTTTGAATGAAATTTTTGTTTGGAAATTCAAATTAGGATGCAACTCCTTACTTATCCGAGCTAAATTTTCGTGAGCCAGTGTGTAATTTATCTCCCCATTTGCCACTTTTTCAATTAAATCTTCAGTAATAGGGTCATTCTCGAATGTTTTTACACCTATTTTTGATCCAATCTCTTCTTGAATACTTTTTAATCTCTTTTCAAAGCATGAATTTTTTCGTACGTAAATACTTTTTTCGATTAGATCGAGAGGCTCTTTCACTATAGTTTCTCCTTGACGCTGCACCAGTACCTGTTCTGTGAAATAAAATGGTTCAGAATAATTAATTATTTTCTTATCCGCTAGAGAAACAGCTAAATTAGCAGCTAATATATCCCCTTCACCATCATTTAATAAGCGAAAAAAATCTCTGGAATTCGACACTACCTTTAATTCTAAGGGAAGATGGATAGATTTTGCAAATGAATCTAGTATCTCGTATTCAAAACCAAGTTTTTTTCCGCGGTATTCAAAGAAAGAAAGCGAAGAATTTTCTATAAGAACAGTGAGCTTGCCTTTTTTCTTAATCTCTTTTAAATCAATTCCAACATGCTCTCTATCCAAAATAGATGAGCAAGAACTCATTATAATTATAAAAAAAAGAAAAAACAATCTGAATTTCAAGCCCTTGAGTTTATTTTT
>Ga0214919_10012795_pt1 | contig 10261 bp, 7 predicted proteins | sample LL1503_MetaG_FD_177994 | JGI IMG/M metagenome (GOLD analysis project Ga0214919, IMG submission 177994) | Freshwater microbial communities from Lake Lanier, Atlanta, Georgia, United States - LL-1503 | ecosystem: Environmental > Aquatic > Freshwater > Lake | place: USA: Georgia | collected 2015-03-15 | reverse complement strand
GCGGTGCTCGAAATTTCCGTCACCCCAAATCGTGGCGATTGCTTAGGCCTCCGCGGTGTCGCCCGCGAAGTCGCAGCGGCCTTGGGTTTAGAATTAAAGCCATTGAAGATTAAGACCGCCGCAGGCTTAGCCGCTGCACCTTCGGCGAAGGATGCCTTTAAGTTTGTCCGTTCCACATCGGAGTTTTGTCCCTACTACACACTGCGCACGCTGCGTAATGTAAAAGTCGGCCCCAGTCCGGATTGGATGCGTCGTGATTTAGAAGCCGCAGGCCTCCGCCCCATTAACAACGTCGTCGATATCACCAACTGGGTGCTGCTTGAACTCGGTCAACCGCTCCATGCGTTTGATGCGAAGAAGGTTCGCGAGGGTGTCGAAGTTCGTGCCGCTAAAGTGGGTGAAACTTTAACTTTATTGGACGGTAAGAAAATTAATTTAGAAATTGGTTCATGCGTTGTGGCCGATGCGGAACGCGCCCTCGTGCTTGCGGGCGTGATGGGCGGAGTCGAAAGCGGTGTGACCGCTGAAACCACCGATATCCTTTTAGAAGCTGCATGGTTCCGCCCGGGCGAAGTGCGTCGCGTGGCCCGTCGGGCTGGCGTCTCGACCGATTCTTCACACCGTTTCGCACGTGATGTGGATCCTGCCGGCGTTGAACTCGCTTCACGACTAGCAACGGATCTTTTCATCGAACTCGCCGGCGCTCAAGAGGTCGGCCCCGCCGTAGTCGTCGGCAAGCCACCGCGTGCTGATGTAACGATTGAACTTCCTGCCGGATTCATTTCCTCAAAATTGGGTGCCGTTATCGACGACAAACAAGTTGAAGCGATTTTCACCCGACTTGGATTCAAGGTTTCATCAAGTGCTAAAGGTTTCTTGGTGGTGGTGCCGTCATATCGCTCCGATGTGACCCGCTCGATTGACCTCGTTGAAGAATTTATTCGTCTCCACGGTTCAGAAAAAATTCCCGCCAGCCGTCCCGTGGCTCCACTACCAGGCGACAGCGATACGCGTTCATCCACTTTCACGCATGAAGCCGCTTTGCGTTTAGCAGGTGCTGGTTTCACGGAATGCTGTCACTACACGCTGCGCGACGCCTCCGAAATCGAACGCACCTTGGGTGCGTCAGGGGTGACTCAACTCGCTTTAGAAAATCCGCTCACGGCGGAGCAATCACACATCCGCGCTTCGTTGATTCCTGGTTTAGCTTCCGCGCTGGCACTTAATGTTTCGGTGCATGCGGATCCGCGTGGCCTGTTTGAAATCGGCGTCGTGTTCCGTCCGCAAGCCGATGGCAGCGTGCGCGAATTCCTTTCGGTCGCATTGCTTACTTCAGCTGAGCCAGTGGTACGCTCTTGGAAATCTCGTGAGGTCTTTGATGCGTTACGCGCCCAGCGTTTCGTCAGCGATCTCACTTCTTTAGCTGGCATTGCCTCTTCGCGCTTAAGTTTCACTGCTGCGCAATCTGGATTGTGGCAAGAAGGGCACGCCTCGTTGCTCGCCGATCGCGGTCGCTCCGTTGAAGGCGGATGTGGTATTTTAGATTTACGCTGGACCCGCCAACTCGGCATCAAGGGTTCGGTAGTTGCGGCGGAAGTATTCTTCCCGCGTGCAGCCTTTGACGAAGCCTTGCGCACGCCTCGTTTCGAAGCCTTCTCCTCCTTCCCGCCCGCCACACGTGATGTGGCCGTGATTGTGCCATCTGGCGTGGTCGCGAGCGAAGTACACAGTCGCGTGCAACAAGCCGCTGCGAAAGCCGCTGGTAAGGATTTCGCGTTGGAAGCGATTCACTGCTTCGACGTCTTTAGCGGACCCGGCATGGCCGAAGGCACCAAGAGTTTAGCTTTCGAAATTCGCTGGCGCCATGAATCACGTACCTTGACCGATGAAGAAGCGAATCGCGCCATGGGTACAGTAATCACCGCACTCGAAAAGGGAGCGGGTTGGACCATTCGTAAATAAATCATGTCACAAGGACTCGACATTGATCACTTGGCTAAGTTGGCACGTTTAAATCTCACGCCCGACGAAAAAAAACTCTACACACAGCAGCTTAGTCAGGTACTGACTTACTTTGAAGCTTTAGCGAAAGCCGATTTACCGCCCACTGCCGATGTGGCCATGGTGGTGGATGAATCCGCCTTGCGCAGCGATGAACCCGGTAAGCCCTTGGGTGCTGAAGCGGTCACAAAAATTGCACCCGCATCGCATGATGGCCAAATCTCCGTCCCGCGCGTGGTGGACGATGAATCGTAAGCATGGCCCAAGAAATTTATCAGCTATCGGCTACCGAAATTTCCCAACGCCTAGCGAAGGGTGAACTCACATCGCGTGCCTTAGTGGAGGCGCTGATGAAGCGTTACCACGCATTGAATAAAAAAGTTGGCGCCTTTACTCACCTGGACGAAGCGGATGTTTTAGCGCAGGCCGATGCCTCGGATGCACGTCGTAAGGCTGGAAAAATCTTAGGTCCGCTCGACGGTATTCCGGTTGGTATTAAAGATAATATCGCGGTGAAGGGTCAGCCGCTGACCTGTTCGAGTAAAATGTTGGCTCCGCTCGTTTCACCTTACGATGCCCACGTCATCGAGTCATTGCGTGCCGCAGGTGCGATTCTTTACGGCCGCCTAAACATGGATGAATTCGCCATGGGTTCTTCCACGGAAAATTCCGCCGTACAAAAAACTTATAATCCATGGGACCTTGCTCGTATCCCGGGCGGATCATCGGGTGGTAGCGCCGCTGCACTGTCGGCTGGCTTAGTGCCACTCGCTTTGGGTTCAGACACTGGAGGCTCGATTCGTCAGCCTGCATCGCATTGTGGAATCATCGGACTCAAGCCCACATACGGTTTAATCTCTCGTTACGGCCTGGTCGCGTTCGCTTCATCGCTTGATCAAATCGGTCCGATGGCACGCACGATTGATGACTGCGTGCTTCTGTTGAACGCACTTTCTTCACCGGATGCGCGCGACATGACCTGCTTTGATAAGAATCACCGCAAGCAATTGCCTGAAGTCGCAGCGAAGTCTCTTCGCATCGGTGTGCCTAAGGGCGTATTAGGGAAGGGGGTAGGGGCCGAGGTCGCTGCTGCCACGCAAGCCGCCATCGATTTTTATAAATCACAGGGCTGCACCATCATCGAAGTCGATTTACCTTCGTCTGACCTCGCCGTGCCTACGTACTACGTCGTCGCGACCGCCGAAGCCTCTTCGAATTTAGCCCGCTACGATGGTGTGCGTTACGGCCACCGTTCAGCGAATGCTAAGACGCCGATTGAGATGATGACTAATAGTCGCTCCGAAGGATTTGGTCCCGAAGTGAAACGTCGCATCTTGCTAGGAACGTTCGTGTTGAGTGCGGGTTACGCCGATGCGTATTACGTTCGTGCGTTGCGCGCGCGTTCAAAAATTCGTGCCGAGCATTTAGCAGCTTTGGAGAAAGTGGACATGTTGCTCACGCCCACGGTTCCGACCCCTGCATTTAAAGCGGGTGAAAAAGTTTCGGATCCGCTTCAGCTTTACCTCGAGGACATCTTTACCATTCCAGCCAATCTCGCGGGTCTGCCTGCCTTATCGGTGCCCTGTGGTAAGTCTGGTCACCTTCCCGTTGGTTTCCACTTAGTCGGTGCGCCCCTGTCTGAGAATAAACTTCTCGCCGCCGCTCGTCTCTTTGAGGCCGCTCACGGCTTCGCTAATCAATTGCCCACGCTATGAGTAATGCTGAATGGGAAGTCGTGATTGGTCTCGAAGTGCACGTGCAATTGCACACCCGTGCCAAAGTCTTTGCGTCGGCTCCCTGGGGTTTTGGACAAGAACCCAACGAGCAAGTTGACCCCGTTGTCTTGGGCTTACCTGGCACTTTACCTGTGGTGAATCGCGAGGCCGTGGAAAAGGCGATCCTCTTTGGTTTGGTTGTCGGAGCCGAAATCCCTGCCCAATGTGCGTGGGACCGAAAAAACTATTTCTATCCTGATAATCCCAAAAATTATCAGCTCACCCAAAAAGACTTTCCGGTGACGATGGGTGGTAAAGTTGAAATCGAATTGCCGGGCGCCTCACGCAACGTGCAAGGCGAACATAAATTTATCCGTCTGCACCACGCTCACTTGGAAGAAGACGTGGGTAAGCTCAGTCACTCCGGTAGTGGTTCACTTGTGGATTATAACCGCGCGGGCGTGCCTTTATTGGAAATCGTGTCCGAACCCGATTTACGTTCGGCTGGGGAAGCTGCCGCTTTTTTAAATGCGCTCGTCATGATGTTAACTCAGGCGGGTGTGGCCGATTGCGATATGGAAAAAGGGCAGCTTCGTTGCGATGCCAACGTCTCGATACGTCGTCGCGGTGAAACTAAATTGGGTACGCGTTCGGAAACGAAGAACCTCAATTCAATTTCAGGTGTGCGGGATTGTATTATTTACGAGACTGCCCGTCAGATTCGTGAACTAGAAGCAGGCCGTGCGATTGTGCAAGAAACCCGCGGTTGGAATGCTGAGAACGGACGCGGCTACGTGTTGCGCGATAAAGAAGACGCCCACGACTATCGTTATTTCCCTGATCCTGATATCCCGACCCTGAAAATTTCCCGTGAGACTGTGCAGCGCCTGCAAAAGCAGGTACCCGAGAGTCCTTACGCACGCCAGCAGCGTTACATAGAGAAGCTGAATGTGCCTTACACGGCGGCATCGGTACTCATCGCCCAACAGGACTTGGCGCAATGGTTTGAAGCAGCTGTGGCCGCTCATCCTACTAATGCAGCAGGCATTGCGAACTTAGTCGTGAACGATTTACTGCGTGAACTTTCGGCGTCAAGTGGCGCTGCAGAAGGAGCCGATATCGCCAAGGTTTCATTAGCCTCGTGTCGCATTCAGCCGGCACACTTAGGTGCTTTGGTGAAGCTCACCGATGAAGGCACCATTTCGAAGCAGCAAGCCAAGGAAGTCTTTAGTGAGATGTTCCAGTCCGGTCAGTCGCCTGTACAGATTGTTGAGTCGAAGGGCCTCAAGCAAAATAGCGACACCGGCGAATTAGAAAAAATTATCCAAGAAGTAATCGCTGATCCTTCGGTCGCTAAATCGATTGCGGAATACCGCGCGGGTAATGAAAAAGCGATTAACGCTTTGAAGGGCCCGATCATGAAACGCACGCAGGGTAAGGCTAATCCCGTATTGATTGATCAACTTTTGCGTAAGGCCCTCGGATGAGTAAGGCTGCAATGGAAGCACCTTGGAAAGCGGGGGCAAGGGCAGTGCGTGACAACGCTTTGCCTTCATTGCTTATTCTAACAGCCGCGACCGCTTTAGTGGTGAGTTATTACCACGTCGAAGTGGTGAAGAAGTATTTGGACATGCTCGGCCAGTTGAATGCCAGCGGCCCTTGGGTGTTTGCGGCGGTGATGACCGCCTTCTCGGCAGGTTTTATTCCGTGGTGTGTCCGGATGTGTTTTAAGAAAATCCGTCCCGCGCATCCGCTACTCGACCTTATTCACAGTACCCTGTGGTGGGCGTTCATGGGCTTAGTCGTCAGCTCCTTCTATAATTTGCAGTCCTACTTTTTCGGCAACGAAGTCAGCTTTAGTACGGTTGGAAAAAAAGTTCTCCTCGACCAGTTTGCGTTCTCGATTCTCATCGGTGCTCCGTTCAATGCGATTTCGCATTATTGGAAAGACCACCAATGGAGTATGGCGGAACTCGGGCATGCCTTGCGTCCGGGTTGGTACCGTCGACTGATTGTCCCCAATCTGCTCCCCAACTTCTTGGTCTGGTTGCCGGGTAATTGTATTTTTTATAGTATGCCGCCTGACCTCCAATTGCCGGTGGCGAATTGCATTGGCTGTTTCTGGGCGTTGATGTGTGTGCGAATTGCCACGCATTCACGGGCCGCGGGTGCAATTCCGCACCAATCGTATCCTGCGGCTTGAAACCAGGGTCGAGATAACCGAAGTTAATCCCAGTGCCTGATCTCTTTGGTGAAATCGAACCCGGCGTGGCCGAAGTGGTCCCCTTTGATGGCGGGGCGAGGGCCTACTCGTATTCGGTGCCTGCGGCCTTAAAGGAGACACTCCAAGTGGGTCAGCTGGTGCGCGTGCCGCTGGGTAATCGTACCAGCTTAGGCGTGGTTTGGAAGTACCCCGCTGAACCATTGGTGGGAACCAAGTTACGTAGTATTATTTTATTAGAACACGAACAACCCGTGATCACGCCGGATTGTTGTAAGTTAGCAGAGTGGATGGCGGCCTATTACGGCTGTGGGCTGAATTCGGTTTTAGAAACGGTTTTGCCGGCTGCGGTACGTAAGGGCGTGCGCCCCGTGTTACGTCGCATGCTCTCGCTGGTTGGGCCCGTCGATCCGGAAGTGCTGACGAAGATGCGCAAGCGTGCGCCCCGTCAGGCGCAGATGTTGGATTACATTGCGGCTCAATCGGAGCCTGTGGATCGGGCAAAAGCGGTGACTGGTCTGGGTATTGCGCAACCCGCCGTGGACGCTTTGATTAAGGCGGGCATTATAAAAGAAGATGCCAGTGTTTTATGGCGGGTGGCTTATAACGATCCGTTTTCGGAGGCGGAATCAGTGCCCGCCTTGGGGCATGAATTAAATGCGACGCAAAAAGAGGCCGTTGATTCGGTCACTGAGACGTTGGACAAAAAAACTTTTCGCACGCACCTGCTACACGGCGTGACGGGCTCGGGAAAAACGGAAGTTTACGTTTCGTTGATTCGTAAAGTCGTGACCGAGGGTGGTTCGGCGATTTTCTTAGTGCCTGAAGTGGCGCTGACGCCACAGACGGTTGGTCGACTGCGCTCGCGATTGGCTGACCTTGGCACAAAAGTCGTCGTCTGGCACAGTCACCTGTCGGCGGGTGAACGCTTTGATGCTTGGATGGCGATGTCACTCGGACAGGCGCGGGTCGTGGTCGGTGCGCGTTCCGCGGTCTTTGCGCCGTTGCCTAATTTACGCCTCATTGTGGTGGATGAAGAACACGAGCCCTCGTTCAAGCAGGGTGATACGCCCATGTACCACGGACGCGATGTGGCCGTGTATCGGGCCTCGATTTTAAATGCGGCCTGTGTGCTCGGTTCGGCTACGCCTTCGTTGGAATCGTGGCGTAATGCCAGCACTGGACGTTATATTTTAAATAAAATGCCACAGCGGGTGGATGACCGACCCATGCCCGCGTTTCGTATTGTGGATATGCGGCGCGAATTACTCCATGCGAAAGGGCAGAGCATTCTCTCACGTGAGTTGGTGGATAGCATTCACGAACGACTCCGAAAGAATGAGCAGTCGATTTTATTTCTAAACCGTCGCGGCCATTCGCGTTCTTTGGTTTGCCCTGATTGTGGCGAAGCCGTGCAGTGTCCCAATTGCAGTGTGTCGCTGACCTTACACGCCACCGATCACACCGCCCGCTGTCACATGTGCGACCACCGTGAGCCTGCGCCTGTGGCCTGTCCGAAGTGTCGCTCGGTTAAAATTCGCTGGAAGGGTTATGGCACTCAGAAGGTCGAAGAAGTAATTGCTAAACTCTTTCCACGGGCCCGGGTGGCACGGATGGATGCCGACACCATGGGCAAGAAGGACCTTTTCCGAAAAGTCTTATCCGATTTCCGCGCCGGAAAGTACGATATGCTTTTAGGTACGCAGATGATTGCGAAGGGCTTGGATTTCCCGCGGGTGACATTGGTCGGTATACTGGATGCCGACCTCTCGTTGCAGATGCCTGATTTCCGGGCTCCGGAGCGAACCTTCCAATTACTCACGCAGGTGGCGGGTCGGGCAGGGCGGGGTACGCTTGAAGGCGCCGTCGTCGTCCAAACTTTTCAACCGGCCTCTGATCCCGTGCAGTTTGCGAAGCGACTCGACTTCGAAGGCTTTGCGGCGGCGGAATTGGTCAAGCGAGCCGAGTTTGGTTATCCACCTGAGCGACACCTAGTGCGTCACGTTTTCCGCGGGCGGAATTTAGAGAAAGTTAATTTTGTCGCTGAAGCTTGGGTGAAGGAGTTTGAACGACTGCACCCCGGGATGGCGGAGATTCGTGGGCCAGCGCCATGTCCCTTTGAACGCGTGCAAGATCAGCACCGTGTGCACCTTTGGTATTTCGTGGCGGGAGTGAAATCGCTTCTAACGGCCATTCTACCGCTACGTGCAAAGATATTACGCGATGAGGAAGTCATTGATACGATCGACGTCGACGCTCAGGACTGCGGCTAAAGTATTCTAATTACGCCTAGCGACCGTTGGTGTACCGCTGATTACCGATGGTCTGCGAAGTGGTATTAACCGGTACATTACCAAAGATTCCTTGGGTATACGTCTGGTTGCCGATGGTTTGTGAGGTCGTATTAATCGGCGCATTCCCAATCTGTCCATTGGTGTAGCTTTGGTTGCCTATGGTCTGACGGGTGGTGTTAAGGGTCTCGTTGCCTACGCGTCCGTTCGTATAAGTCTGATTGCCGATGGTCTGCGAGGTGGTGTTGATATTCGCACCTCCTACTTGTCCTTGGGTGTAAATCTGATTACCGATTTTCTGACTGCTGTAGTTTACAGGTTGACCATTAAATGTGCCACTCGTGTAGCTAATATTTCCGATGGTCTGCGTTTGCAGGTTCGTTTGACCAATTGCCGTTGCGGCGATGAACGTTGCTAAGAATTTCAGGAAGTGAGGGGTGTATTGCATGTCGTCATTGTCGACTACTTACGTCCAGGGTCAAGGTACGGCATGCAAGAAACCTCTACAATTATTGATTAAACTTATAATATGTAACCGAAGGGAGGCCCAAAAAAGTTCTTATAGACTGCGGCTAAATCTCAAGGGTGGTGGTCGCGACAGGACTTGAACCTGTGACTTCTACAATGTGAATGTAGCGCTCTAACCAACTGAGCTACGCGACCAAACCCTTGAAAGTTAAGGATTGGGCGTGCGGGTGATGCGGGCAAGCCTGATTTGGTTTTGCTGGGCTTGCGTTATCGCCGAATCCTTTAAAGGTTAAGGCAATGTCCGAGGTTGCCACCATAACTTTGCGCCAAGCCGATGAGCGTCTCATCCGCCTAACGCCACCGGCGGGCGTGAAGGTGAAGTCGCTGGCGGTTCGTGAGGCCAGCGGAAAATATTTACGTGCCGCGATTACGGGGGGCGGTTGCAATGGCTTGTCTTATAAACTTCGGTTCGTCGGCGAAGCCAAGACCGGCGACATCTTGGTCTGCTCAGAGGGCATCGACGTGCTAATCGATCCGAAGTCGGCTCTCTACCTTCGCGGTACCCAATTAGACTATTCCGATAAGATGATCGGCGGTGGATTTAAATTCTCTAACCCCAACGCTAAAGCCAGTTGTTCGTGCGGGGAGAGTTTCTCGCTTTAACTAACGCTGAGGCGTTAGTTAAAGAGGGGGCACGTTAGCAAGGTGACACGGTGACAAGGGGAGATGCAATTGATGGGTAGAGGCGCGACCGCGTCGCGTCCTTCATTACCCGTGCCAACCTGCCCACGTGTCCCCTGTATTCCGTTCCCCTTGCCAACGTGCCCACTTGTCCCCTAGTGATTCCCTGTGTTCACTTTGCTTAAAACCGATACGGCCACTGCGGCTCGCCTAGGTGTCTTGAAGACGCCTCACGGTGAAGTGCGTACGCCCGTGTTCATGCCTGTGGGTACACAGGCGACGGTTAAAGGTCTCACGCCGCAGATGGTGGAGGATACTGGAGCGCAGATTTTATTAAGTAACACTTACCACCTAAACCTTCGTCCGGGTCGCGAGATTGTCCGTCAAGCGGGCGGACTGCATAAGTTCATGCATTGGGATAAGCCGATCCTGACCGACAGCGGTGGCTTCCAGGTTTTTTCGTTGGCGAAGTTCCGTCAGGTCACCGACGCGGGCATCCATTTTAAATCGCACCTCGACGGCAACCCGCTGTTCCTCGACGTGAAAGATTGTTTGGCGATTCAAGACGCCCTTGGATCCGACATCGCCATGGTGCTGGATGAATGTCCGCCCTGGCCCTGCGAACGCGCCGCCTGTGAAGTCGCGGTGACGCGTACCATTCGCTGGGCGAAGGAGATGTTACAACTCGCCAAAGACACCGGCTTCCTCGCCTCGGGTCGTCACTTGTTCTGCATCAATCAAGGCTCGGTCTTTGAAGACCTGCGTGTGCGGTGTGCCGAAGAATTGGCCGGACTTGATTTTCCAGGTTTTGCGATTGGCGGCGTGAGCGTCGGCGAGCCCGAAGAAGAGATGATGCGTCAAGTCGGCATCGTTGCCCCTTTGTT
>Ga0214919_10012792_pt1 | contig 10262 bp, 5 predicted proteins | sample LL1503_MetaG_FD_177994 | JGI IMG/M metagenome (GOLD analysis project Ga0214919, IMG submission 177994) | Freshwater microbial communities from Lake Lanier, Atlanta, Georgia, United States - LL-1503 | ecosystem: Environmental > Aquatic > Freshwater > Lake | place: USA: Georgia | collected 2015-03-15 | reverse complement strand
GTTCGACATCTTCGATAAATTAGGGCGGCTCGTAGAAAAAAACCCTCCCCTCCCCCTTCTGGCCAAATATTTCATCATTCAACTTCCCGATCTAGCTCAATCCATTCTCCCCGTGGCCGTTCTTTTTGCCACTCTCTATGTCCTCGCCTACTTTTCGCGCCACCGCGAATCGGTCGCCCTTCTCGCCGCTGGCATGAGTCCTGTCGTCCTCGCTCGCCCCTTTCTTCTCTGTAGCGCAGGACTCTCTGTCGTGCTTTATGTTCTCTCATTCTCCCTCTCCCCTACCGCTCAGGCAGGCAGGGAAAAAGTAAAAAAACAGATTAAACAAGAATCAGTCGAGGAAAATATCTTCAACCAGATCGTCTATCGCTCGCCCTCCTCACCCAAAACCACCCAAGGAACCATCTGGTACATCGGCCAAATTAATTTAAAGGAGAAAACCATGCAAAATGTGGAAATCCTCTTCCGCACCGAACCGGCAGGCCACGATCTCTCCAAAATCTTTGCTAGCTCTGGAGCCTATCGCAGCGGGGTTTGGCATCTTTCGGGCGTTCGTCGGGCCGAGTATGCCACCGCGGGCAGTCCGGAAAGTCTCGGCCCCATTCTTCCCGAACTGGTTTTACCCGAGCTCACCGAGCCCCCCGAAACTCTCGCCGCCAAGCTTCTGCCACCCGATGAACTTCCTTGGCCCGATGTCGCTCGCCTCGCAGCCGACCGAGGTCGCCTCAACGACCGACTACGCGCCCCTTACGCCACCGAGCACTGGAATCGGCTGGCCTACCCACTCGCTTGCCCCTTGCTCTGCCTTTTCGGCATCGCTTTCGGTATGACCGATGCCCGCCGTAACGTCGCCGCTACTGTCTTCAGCAGCGTCTTCGTTCTCTTTGGCTTCCTTGTCACCACTCGCCTCACCGTCGCCTTAGGACAAGGCAACCGAATTCCCGCTTTTTTTGCGGGCACAGGCTCCATCATTCTTTTCGGATTGGGCGGGCTCTACCTTTTTGCCGAAAAAGTTGGCTGGCTTTGGGAACTGCAAGGCTGGAGCGCTCAACACCCCGTAGCCGCCGTATGGCTACGCCGCATTGGCCTTGTCCGATGAAAACCCACCCCTCTCCCTTTTTTTGGCGGGTGATTTTCACTTCAGCCTGCGGAGTCGTTCTCGCACACAGACCCCTCCAAGCCCAAGGCGAAGTTCCCGAAAATAATCCTATCCCTGCTCCTGTTCGTCCTGCCCGCCTTTCCGTCCCCGCTCCAAAGAGCTCCACATCCCAGCCGGAAGAACCCACTTTCGTCATTCCCAAACCCGCTCATGCCGCAGGACCAACCCGCAGCGACGATTCCGCAGCCACCTTCACCGTACCAAAAAACAGGAACAGCCTATCTACCATCCCTGAACCCGAAACAGGTTCGGCCAGCTACCTCTTGCCCGAGAACAAAAAGAAAAGTCCCATCACCCCAGAAAACGCGAACCTCAATCTTCCTAAAGACGTCGAAATTCTCGATCCAGATTCAGGCCAAACTTTCTTTCTCCCTGCAGGTACCTACCGGCAAATCCTCCAACTCCCCATCGATTCTCCATCAACCCAAGAGGCGGAGGCAACTCGCGTCCACCAGGGTCCACCGCCTACATCAGGACAGAAACCCTCCCGCTACGCCGAGCCCGTTCTCAAGCCTGTCTGGGTTCGCTACGAATCACTCGAGAAAATTAAAATAGGTCCAGACCCTCGTCGCGGGGGCATTGATCTCCCAGCTAATGGTCCTGCTGATCTCAAGCCACGCCTCTGGTACGCCAAATCAGAGACGGCAGATGTGGCGAGTTCAGTTTTCTACTTTATTTTTGGTGGGGCGGGCTACACTTTGGCCAATTTAGCAGGATGGTCGGCAGGCAATACCCGAGATATTCCTGTGGAATTTACCTACCGTTTAATTCGAAAATAAAAGTTTAAGGCGAATCAGAATTAGCGGCCGTAGTGGGCGCTCCCGCCGTCGGATTCAGCGGCTGACCATCAACTCGCAGAATTCTTGGGGTGACAAAGATAAGCGTATTCTTTTTAACCGCCTGCTCCGTCTTTCCCTGAAAAGCCCGCCCAAAGATTGGCATATCGCCGAGAAGGGGAACCTTCTCATCAACCGTCTGAATGTCCTCTCGCAAAAGACCTCCCATCAGCACGGTGTAACCATCCGCCACCTCTATAGATTCAAGCTTCACCTCTCTCTTAATAAAGACAGGTTGATTAATTACGTTTGTGAGAATTGTCACTGCATTGGTTGCTGCAGGAACACCCGTCCCAAAAGGCCTGGCCGCATAAGTTGAAAATATGTCGGCTCCATAATTAATATTCCCCTCAAAATCTTGGAAGACGGGCTCGAGCTTCATCAGAACACGACTCGCGCCAATCACGTCCGCCTCAACACTTAACTCAACTCCGATCGGCACAATATCGCTAATCGAGGAAGGAAATGAACCTATCACAGTTTCTGGTCCAGGCACGGTTACCCCGCCTATCAGGACGATCTGCGCAATACTGCTTTGCGGATCATTGTACTCCTTCACGTACTTAAACTCTTGTATCGAGCTTATTTTTCCCTTGCGCCCTCGTTTGAGCACGATCGTTGGATTCGCCAAAACATTCGCACTGTTTTTCTGTGAAATGGCCGATATTAAACTACTGAACTGCATTGTGTTTAAAAACCCGCCCAAAGTCATAGTGTTTTGGTCGTAGCTCGCATTCGAATTTGTTCCCGCCAAAACCCCTGGAGCTAGAAATGAGGTAAGGTTGTTATTCTGCAAAAGACCGACCCCTTGAATCTGATTCAGCTGACCATTAACCCCAGTCCCTCCCGCCGCAGTGAGAGGGGTGGCCCCAGGCCCTCCAGGAATGGGGACTCCTACCGCAGCAGTTCCAAACTTACTATTGACCGTGATGCTATCCAAGTCGCTCTGATTGATTTCAATCAAACGCACTCCGACCTGAATCAATAGAGTCTCCTCTTCAGATGCGCTAATCAACTGACTAATTAAATCGAGCATCTCCGCATTGTTCACCACCTTCAACAAAGAGGTGTTTCGGTTGTATACCGCATAAGCACCTGGCGGAAACACCACCCCAAGGCTCGTTAGCTTCTGCTGCTCATTTTGACCTCCTCCAGCAGTCTTTTCGGCAGGCGCGGTCGAGCCATATTTTGCAGCCAATGGTGAAATGTCGGTGATTTCACTTGTCCCCTTAAAAAAGGAAGGGCTGACTCGAAAATCACGGGGAATCAGGTCAGGTCGAGTCTCCACTAAGGGACTAAAAGTAACGCCGATCTCATTCACACGCGTTTTAATGCCGGCGATCTGACAGACATACTTGACAACTTCAGCCAAGGAAGTCTGGCGCAAACGCAAATTAACCAACGATGCATCCGTAATATCGGAGCTTACCACAAAATTCACCCCCCCCTTACTAACCTCTGGGTCATATTGCCGGCTAAGTGTAATCAGTGCTCTCCGGATCGTCTCCAAATCAGCGCCCTCGAAGTCGATTTGAGGAATAATCGTAGTCCTCAGCTTGTTCTCGATCGAAAAACTCGGAGATCGTGTCATCGGCCCGCCGACAGCATCAATCGCACCAACTTTAATGTCAGCTTTCGGATAGATGTTGTTCCAAGCCTCATTGACCTCCCTTCTACGTTCAAGATTAGATACATCTCTGGCCTTCTCGGCCACTAGAGCTCTTTCCTCATAAATCTTTTTAATTCCATCAGTTGCCACTTGATTGAAAGGGTCGTTCCTTAGCACATCTTCATAAGCATGTTCAGCCTTGTCTAACTGGCCTGTTTCACGAAATGCCTGTGCCTCCTCTAGACCACTTCGAACCCCATTCAACCGATCAAAAAATCTAGTACTTAAAGCAGGATTCACCGCCTCGCCCCCCACCGTGCCACGCCGCAGCACTTCATCACTCTGCCGCAACTGTTCCAAAGCCTTCTCATTGGTTGGGTCGTACCGCAATGATGCTAAAGCCCGCTTTCTTGCCTCAGGCCAGTGGTTCAGCTTGCCCGCGGACTCCCCTAAAGCTGCCTGTAGATTGCTCAAGGTCTTTTGAACCTTTTTCGCTAAAGGAGTACCAGTAAGTGATTCAGGTGTATTTTGGTACGCTAATTCCAAATCATCACACGCTTGCCTTGTCTGACCATTCTCTGCTATTTCACGGCTTTTATCGTAAGCGGCGGCTAAGGGTTGTAACAACTGCTCGCGCCGTGCTGTTTCCTCCTCCACCTTATTTTGCAACTTTTCACTCTCGCTCCTTGCCGGAAAGGTGAGCAATACCGATAATAAAATAAAAACAAAAAAAAGATTCATGGCACGGCCGACATCATCTCCCCTGAGCCAGCTTGCTGATACTCAGGATTGTCATTGTCCTCGGGATACTGGAGTGTCCCATCAGGTTTAATGATTCTTACAGTTGTAAAAACAACTAAGTTATTTTTTACTTTCTGAGAAACTTCACTCCTAAAGAACCTACCCATCACAGGCAGGTCACCCAGAATAGGAACCTTGTCATCCACCATCTGGTCTGCTTCTGCGAGAAGTCCCCCAATCGCAAACGTTTGCCCGTCAAGCATTCTAATTTGAGATGTAATTGATTTTCTAGCAAATATGGGCACCAAATAAGGAGATTGCGCTGGTGGGACTATTGTCTGAGGCGACTCCCCTGCCGTAGTCGCGGTTGCTGCCACCCCATAGGTGACAGCGCTAATTACTGTGCCATAGTTAAGAAATCCAGAAAAATCAACAACCTCGAGATTATCGATTTTGATATCTACCGCGGTAGGCAAGACTGTTGAACTTGCATTCACCTTCAAAGACACCCCAACGTTTCTCGCTTCGAAGCCCGTTGGATTAGCTGGCAAGATAAAACCAGATCCCTGACCGGAGGTGCTGGTAGGGACAACCGGTTGAGTATAACTTGTCGGATAACGCATTTCTCGAGCAATAATTATGGTTGAATCCTTGCCATCCGCACAAGTTACCCGAGGCGCCGCAACCAAATCTTTGCCTAGGGCGTTTTGTAACAACTGAAGAATTGCGGCAAAACCTTTATTATAGATCTGCCCGTTAATCCCAATCTGGTTCGAATTAGCCTGGAGATTATTAGGATCAAGCAACTGCTTTAGTCCCGCTAGGGCAACCCCATTTGGATCTAGCCCGGCCGTTCCACGTAGCCCCGTGGTCTGCGTGCCGAATCCGATCGGGCTTGGAGTCGTCCCAGGCACTAAAGAGGGGGGAATACTTGCATTGGCAGATATATTGTAGTTGAAAGTAAAGTTTTTCAGGTCATTTTCTGTAAACTGCAGGAACTTTGATTCAATCTCAAACTGCTTCTGTGATTCTTCATTTTCAGAATCTCTTATTCTCTGCTCGATTTTGGCGTGTTCACTTCCAATGTTTCTCACAACCAGTTTTGCGGTTTCTCGAAAGCAGATTGCTGAGGAATCTTTGATGGTAGTGTCAGCCCCGATCCCAGCTAAAATTAGGTCGCCGACTTTCTTGGGGTCGGTCTCGGTCGTCCCAAGATTGGCCAGCAGACTCGGAGGTAGGGGGTAACTTCGAGTCTCTAACTGCCCGCCAGACTCAGTCACCGGAAGGAGAAAAACAGCGCTATTCTCAACTTCAAAGCGCAGCTTGTCGCCTCCGCGAATCTGCTCGCAAAGATACTTCAAAGCCGTCTGTACATTGACGTCACGAAGCTCAAGGCTTACTGTCGCCGACTCTGGGTCTCCCCCAGCTGTGGCAGTCGGTAGCCGTAAAACAATATTAAGACCCTTTTTCTCGGGATCGTACTGCTCAGTCAAACGTCGCAACTCTTCCACCGCTGCGCGAATCGGTTTCTCATTAAAAACAAGTTCTGGGATCTTAATGCTGGCCAGCGCCTTTAAAATTTCAGCTGAGTTTGAAATGGCACCCGATCCAGTTGTCCGATTTCCTTTTTCCTTGGGAATTGCAGGAAGTGGTGGATTCCAGGCCTCGGTCACCTGTGCCAATGCCTTTTCCCGGGTGGCGGCATGCCGCAAATCTGCCGAGATAATTCGTTTCTCCTCTAATTTCTCTATCTTCGCCGTCGCCGCAAAGTTATAATGATCGATTCGCAATACATCATCCAACCTCTTTCTCGCATCTCGATATTGCCCTGTCTCCGTCAACTGATCCGCTACAGATAGTAATCTTTTAATCTCCTTCGTTTTTTCCACCAAATCACTCGTCACCGCCACATTTCCTTCATAAGGATCCGCCAACCGAGCCGCCTGCTCCTGCATCGAAGCGGACTGTTTCGCCACCATCGGGTTGGTCGGATCAAGATCCGAGGCCTGCTTCATCAGCCCAGCCGCCTCTGCCATCTTCCCTTCTTTCTTCTGCACTAAAGCTTGCGCCGCTAAAGACTTCGCCACCCCCGTCCGAGCCCTCTGATAAAAACCCGATGTCGCGGTCTGTGGGTCGGTCTGCTTCATCACCGATCGAAACCTTTTCTCCGCATTCTTCCACTCCCCCGCCTGATAAAGACGCTCCGCCAAATCTAGATTTTCATTCAATCGAAACGTGACCTCCCTCCTTCGATCAATCTCCCTTTGGGTCATTTCCGCCGCTGTAGCCTGTCGCGGAGGCAAGGGAGACTCAGCGGGGTCACTCCCCCCCTCTTCTGCATGGCCGCACACTAGCCACAAAGTCCACCAAGAAATCAAGACGAAGGCCATGGGCGATCTCATAAGGATAATCTTACGAGATCAGGGGTGGGTCAGGTCAACGAGGCTCCCCCTGCCTTGCGAAGAACTTGCCAATGACTAGGGAGTTTTGGGAAGTAAAGTTGGAGTCGTATTTGGCAAAATAGAGACCGATTCACCTTCAGGCATCATTTTGAGGGATACTTTTAACGGCGTCGCCTCCTTCACCGCAAATACCTTCCCCGCGTACGGGAAAGATTGCCCCACCCGATAGGGCCCCATCACCCCCTCCCCTGGAACCAGAGAAATCAAACGAATGTCCCCTACATTCCACTCCTCCCCACGAGATTTACCCCTTTCATCTAGCAATATATTGATCAGGCCAGCCAGCTCATCCATTCGTTCCAAGACAATCATCGAGTCGTCATACTCATTCTCGGTTTTTGTTTTTTCATCCATCTTCTTTCCCTTGTCGTCCTTATACTCTTTCACCACCAGCGGGATCGCATGAGGACAAAGGTTCGTTCCTCCTACCTTCGCTTTCGCTTCCACCTCACTCTTAAATACCTCAACACCCTTCGTCGTACTCAATACCCATAGTTTATCGCCCACCGCCACATCCACATCTTTAGGCTTTGGCCCCAGTTTGAAGCGCAGGGTATAACGCCCTACACTTTTCCCAGAAAAACCGATCGACATCTTCGCCGCTTCCAGTGAAGCAAGCTTCACCTTGACCCATTTAGAAGGGCTACTCGCTGGATCTTTCGGATCGGTCTTCTTGTCGTACTCCTCCTTATTTGTAAATCCGTCCTGATCCTCATCCTGATCTGCCACCTCACGATCTTCAGGAGAAAACCCATACTTTAATTTCCAGCCTACCTCGATCCCGTCGTCCGTAACCTGCTTCTCATTCAGCGGCTGAACCGGCTCCTTCTCCTTCGGAAGAAAAACAATACTGCGTGAAACAAACACTCGGTGCCCCTTCCACTCCTCAACTCCCATTTCCTTTCGGCCGCTTTTTTGAACCAAGGCCGCCGCACTCAAAGCTGCCTTTTGTTTAAACTCCGTCGCCGCAGATTTTCCACCGCCGCCTGGCGCCTCGACAGGTTCGAGCCCGCCTGGGAGCAGAACCCCCAACGCCAATCCCACCAATCCAACTACGAAAAGAGCGCCCGCCCCACCCATCAGCCAAGGAGATATCTTCATGAGGGCTTTACTGGGACCAGGACTTTACCTGGAGGAGAAATCTTCCAACCTATAAAATCAATTTTCATCACCACTTTCAAACGCTCTTTCCCAGCCAACACCAGCAAAAGCGGCGTTACCGCTTGAGGATTTGCACTCCCCCCCTCCGTCCCATTAGGACTTTTCTCTCCCTCGAACTTTTTTGCCACCTCACTTCTCTTGAGAAATTCCTTCTGCTCATTTTCCAAGCTAAGATCCATCACCACGAACAACCAAGGATCCCTCGATAATCGACCTACAAATCCATAAAATACTTCGGGCGAACACTCCATTTGCAAACGATAGCTCCCTCGTACCACCGCACCCCCATCCGCCATGCCCGCCTTCGGCTTGCCCGTCTCAGGCTTCGCCACTTCTTCCTCCTTCACCGCTGGCCCTTCCAAGCCCTGTAATATGCACTGAGTCGGATAGGCCTCCTTCGCTGCCCCTTTAGTCTCCATCAACATTTCCACCAACTTCTCCGCCACCGAAAGATGCAGAGCTAAACTAGGAATCTGCCCTGCCGCCGGACTCTTCGACTTGTACTCCTGCAGCCCCAAGTAAAAATCGTCCACCAAGATCACTTTCCCGTTATCCCCCTTTTTCCCAGCTTTTTTCCTTAGCTGATCATTCACCGCAATCAATCTGTCTTTCCACTGATTCGGATCGGTTGCCCAAGTCTGGCCTTCCCCCGAAGCCTTGATCAACCCCTCCCTCCAACTCCCCACTAACTTTTCCTCCTCTTTGCCTAGATTCTCTGTGATTTTATCCAACTCCACCGCCTCCTTCCGTGCCGCCCCCGCGCCTCCCGGTCGCACCAGCACCGCCGCCACCTCAGGCTTTAGTTTTCGATCCGCTAACGATTGCGCTTGAGTCTGGGTTTCCCCTAACGCACTCAGCCCAAAAAAGCCCAGCACCAACCCAAGCAACAAAGCACCCACGCCCGCCCCAAGGGCAATCATCTGCGGTTTCGTTAGCTTGCCGTTCATTTCACCTCTGGCTTCTTCACCACTCCGCCCACCGGCCACTCCCCCCTCATGCGAAACTTTAGAGCCACCTGCTCAGTCTTCCCATCGGCCGACCTCTCAGGATTGTCACGCTGGATCGTCACCACTTTTTGCAACACTCCACCCTGCTCCAGCGCGAGCCGAAAGTCTTCCACCACCTTGGAATCTGCCTCTTCCGATTTCGTCTCAAAAAAACCGCCGAACTCTAAAACTGGCACCGCTACCTTCGGCGCTCCAGGCCTCGCTCCAGTTGTCCCCTCCCCCTCAGGCGCCACCTCCCCTGCCGCCAAAGCAAGTTGCGTTACCCACATGCCAGGCACACTTTTTACCCTCAACTCCTCCAGCAAAATCGGCCACCGCATCCGCTCCGCCTCAAATCCCAAAGCCTTGTCCGCTAGCCCTAATAGTTCGACTCCTTTTTTCTGCTCCGCTTCCACCTTAGTCAAGGCCGCCTCCGCCTCCTCCACCTCCGCCGTCTGAGAAGAAAGTAACCCTTGAATCCGTCCTGATTGCCAAAACCCATGCAACCCAGGAAAAAGTAAAAGCAATCCCAGCCCCACCCCTGCCGCGATCATCGCTGGCCGATCTTTCGTCTTTGCCACCGCCGCTTTTTGTACCGACCCTAAAATATTAATCCGACACGGACTATCGGGCAGAGAACGCAACGCCGCCCCCACCAAAATGGCCCAAGAGGGAAATGTCTTAGCCAGCTCAGCCGGAACCACTCCCGCCCCCAACGCCGCTCGTCGAAACGGCTGAAAAAAATCCACCGGCACCTTCAGCTTCTCCCGAAAGAACAGCTCGGTCAGTCCAAGACATGCCCCCCCGCCCGCCAGCAAAACCTGCACTGGCCGACTACCCGCTTGCTGACTTCGGTAAAATGTCACCGACCTCTCCACTTCCGTATGCAACCGAGTCATCACCCCGCGGGCCAACTTACTCATCCGTGCTGTCTGTTCATCCGCCGGATCTTCATAGGAACCTCCAGGATGCACAAATCCCTTCGCCTTCTTCAAAACCTCCGCCCCCGCAAACGACTCCTGTAAATCCGCCGCGATCGCCTGGGTCACCGTCGCCCCCCCCAGCGGCACCACCCGACAAAACATCTTCTTCCCTTCCACGATCACAATATTGGTCGATCTCGCCCCAATCTCCAAAAGTAGCGTGCACGTCGTCATTTCAGGATAATTATAACGAAAAGCATTAATCAATGCTGTCGGCGCCAACTCTACCATATCGGTCCGTAGCCCCGCCTTCGAAGCCGCCGCCATCACCTCATCCACCGAATCCCGCTTCATCGCCACAATCAACGCCTCCAACTCGCCCGTC
>Ga0214919_10012790_pt1 | contig 10264 bp, 10 predicted proteins | sample LL1503_MetaG_FD_177994 | JGI IMG/M metagenome (GOLD analysis project Ga0214919, IMG submission 177994) | Freshwater microbial communities from Lake Lanier, Atlanta, Georgia, United States - LL-1503 | ecosystem: Environmental > Aquatic > Freshwater > Lake | place: USA: Georgia | collected... | reverse complement strand
TAATTTTAAAAAATTAAAATTAACAACGTCAATTAATGCCTTCGATTTCTTAAAGAAATCTTTGGCATTGACTTTATTGCACGTTGTTGAGTTCTCAAGGTACGACTGCGCACTGGTTGTGAAATCGTTTCCACTCTCAGGGCAACCCTTTTTTTCCAGTTTCTAGGCATGCCTACAAACCTTAAAAATCGGGGTTTTCCACACCCGGCCTTCTTCTGAAGTCCGTCTCGTGTGGGGAGGTGAAATATAGCCTCCGCTTGGGAGGGGGGTCAAATCAGCAAATGCTCCAAAAAGGCTGTTTTAGCCATCTACCTCAACCGCGGCAAGGTCTCGTTTTCCCTTACGCAAAAGCAGGTATTTTCCATGCAAAAGGTCGGATTTTGATGGGGTGAAATCCTCACTTTCCACCTTTTTATTATTCAAATACGCTCCACCCTCCTTCACAATCCGCCTTGCAGCAGACTTTGAATCCACCACCCCTGTTGCTGCCAACAAATCGACCCAGGTTGGAAACGCATCACCCTTTTTTACCCGGGTTTTAGGCAGCTGCGAAAGCGCCGAATCCAAGGTGGCTAGGTCGAGCTCTGAAATCTCCCCCTGACCAAATAATGCCTTTGCCGCCTCTTCTACTTTATTAGCCATATCAGCCCCGTGAATTAATATGGTCATCTCTCTGGCTAGTTCTCGATGGGCTTCACGGGCGCCAGGGTTTGTATTTACAGTTTCGATTAATCGCTCAATCTCTTTTTGATCCTTCATTGAAAAAACCTTGAGTAACTTAGGCATATCCGAATCATCGCTATTTAGCCAAAATTGGAAAAACTCATAAGCACTAGTCATCGTTGCATCAAGCCAAATTGCACCACTGGCAGTCTTACCAAATTTTGTTCCATCTGATTTAGCAAGAAGTGGAATAGTCAGAGCATGGGCTGTGCCACCTTCAACCTTACGAATTAGATCAAGGCCAGCAACAATATTTCCCCATTGATCAGAGCCACCAATTTGTAGCTTGCAATCATTTCGTCGATACAACTCTAAATAATCTAGGGCTTGTAATACTTGGTAGGAAAACTCAGTGTAAGAAATTCCGGCAGTTGCTAACCGATTGGCAACTGAATCTTTAGCTAGCATCTGGTTAACACTAAAATGCTTTCCAATATCTCGTAGGAAATCTAGGGCTGATACTGGTTTGGTCCAATCAAGATTGTTGACCATAATTGCGCCAGTTTTTTTATCGCTAAAATCAATAATCTTTTCAACCTGCTTCTTGATCTTTGCTACCCAATCAGAAACTAGCTTCTCTTCATTTAGAGATCGCTCATCATTTTTGCCGCTGGGATCTCCTACTAAACCGGTGGCTCCACCTACCAAAGGAATAGGCCGGTGCCCGGCTAATTGAAATCTTCGCAGGACCAAAAAGACCACAAGATTTCCAAGGTGCATGCTGGGCGCTGTTGGATCTACTCCTAAGTAAAGAGAGATTGGCTTAGATAATGCTTCCTCTAATTGTTGGCGATCGGTGGATTGGGCAATCAGGCCGCGCCATTCAAGATCTTCTAACAAAGCATTACTCATGGTCAGATCATGCCCGATAAACGCTTGCGTTGGTTGGCAATTACCTCATCTACAGCAGATATTTCCTTTTTTAATTGCGCAAGGGCCGCGGCAACTGATTTTTGCGATGTGCCCATTGAAGAGGTTCTGCTGGCGACCGCCCCTTTAACATTTAGAAGTGCTTTTACTTCACCATTAAGTGCTGGATGAATTGCAAATAGTTGCGCATCACTTAATTGATCAAGTTCAATTCCGTTCTTCTCACAAAACTTAACGCACTCTCCTGCCACTTCATGTGCAGTTACAAATGGAATCTGTTTTTTTGCAAGAAAATCTGCGATCTCAGTAGCTAGCGAGAATCCACCTGCTGCACCCTTACTAATCACGGCAGAATTAAACTGCGCAGTTTCAATCATGCCGGTAATAGCTGGCAGTAAAATAAGAAGTTGATCAACTGAGTCAAAGACTGGCTCCTTATCCTCTTGCAGGTCACGGTTGTATGCAAAAGGTAGCCCCTTTAAAACCACTAACAGCGATGTTAGATTTCCAATAAATCTGCCAGATTTACCACGGGTAAGCTCGGCAATATCTGCATTCTTCTTTTGGGGCATGATTGAAGAGCCAGTTGAATAAGCATCTGCGATCTTTACCCAACCAAACTCAGTTGAACTCCATAAAACAAACTCTTCACCAATCTTAGAAAGATGAACTCCCAGCATCGCAAGATCAAATAATGCTTCAGCTGCAAAATCCCGATCCCCAACAGCATCAATGCTGTTTGCCATAGTCCCTGAAAAACCAAGATCCTTTGCAACCTTTTCTGGGTTCGGTTGAATTGATGAGCCGGCTAGGGCGCCAGCACCAAATGGTGAAAAACTGTTTCGTTTAAGCCAATCAAAGATTCGATCAATGTCCCGCAATAACGCATGAGAGTGTTTGCTTAATTCTTGTGCAAAAGTGATTGGTTGGGCATGTTGAGTATGGGTGAAGCCAGGGGCAATAACATCTAGGTTGTTTGCTGCTTGAATGTTGATCACTTTTAATAGTGCTGATATTTGAGAGGCAATCTCAAGTAGGTGATCAATTAAATAGATTTTGAAATCAGTTACTACTAAATCATTTCTAGAACGGCCTGCTCTAATAGCACCTCCTACCTCACCACAACGCTCAGTAAGGCCACGCTCAATTGCGCTATGTACATCCTCGTCTGCATCAGTGTATTTAAAGCTGCCACTGCCGATATCTTTTGCGAGATCAAGTAGAGCACTTTCGATTTTCTTGCCATTTTCCTTACTAACCACATCTTGTTCAACTAGGTTTTTAAGATGAATCAGGTTGACCTCAATCTCATAGGGAGCAAGACGCCAATCAAAATGAACGCTTCTCGATAGGGCAGCCATTGCATCTGCTGGTGCTGAATCAAATCGTCCACCCCAAAGTGTCATTTTGTTCCCCCTAATAATTTATTGATCTCCTTAGCTAACGATGCCCCACCGGTAGCAGATTTTGAAACTACTAATACCGTGTCATCCCCAGCAATAGTTCCGATTGCAGAATGGAGCTTTCCAGATTTCATCGCCCGATCTAGATTTCCAGCTAACAGTTGAGCAGCTCCAGCCGGAGTCTTAATTACTGACAGATTCCCACTTGATTCAATTCCCAGAATTAATTCAGATAAACCTTTACTGCTATTGCTGACCGGAGTTGAAATAAATTGATAACGAAAAACGCCAGAATTATCTTTACCGCGAACAGCACCTAGCTCTTCAAGATCACGGCTAGCAGTAGCCTGTGTTACTGAATAACCATTTCGATTTAACTCCCGAACTAAATCACTTTGAGAATGAATTAATTCATCATCTACTAGTTTGATTACGAGCGATCTGCGAGCAGTTGCAGATTGTGTATTTACTTTTGCCATTATGCTCTCACCAATGTTCCGCCTCGATTATCTAGAGCATCCAAAACTGAAGCAAGATCTGTTCCGTTTGCAATTCTTACTGAAACAGCGCCTAAATCGATTGCGCTTATTGCAGCTGTTACCTTTGGAATCATGCCATCAGTAAAGGTGGATGAGATCTTCTTAAGATCATCAACCGAAATTTCATTTATTAATGAAGATTTATCTGGCCAACTGCGATAGATCCCATCTACATCGGTAAGGAAGATTGCTGAATCTGCTCTTAGTGCGCCCGCGATTGCTGCGGCAACTAAATCTGCATTAACGTTATAGCCGATTCCATCTTCATCTGTTGCTACTGGTGAGATAACTGGCAGATAACCTTCGGTGATAAGGCTCTCTAAGATCATCGGGTTCGTTTCATTAACCTGACCTACAAATCCAATATCAACACTCTTACCATCAATCACTGGCTTAAATTTCTTCGCTCTAATTAAGCCACCATCACTGGCACTTAACCCGACTGCATTGACCTCACTGCCAATTAAGTAATTAACAATTGAACGCAGAACCGTTCCGCTTAGAACTGATTGAACCACCTCAAAAACCTCAGCTGTGGTGACTCGATAGCCAGCAACCTTCTCTTTGCCAAGGCCTTTTTCGTTAAGTGATTTATCAATTTGTGGTCCGCCGCCATGAACTAAAACAATCTGCTCCCCATCTAAGAAAGCATCGGCAATCGCCTCTAATACCGGATCAGCTGCATCATCACTTGGTAATGCGTTTCCGCCATATTTGATTACGATCATCTAACACCTAAATTCTGTAATCCTGAATCTTCAGCAAAATCACACATCAGGTTTGCATTTTGAATAGCTTGCCCAGCTGCACCTTTACCTAAGTTATCGATGGCAGTTGAGATAACAATCCGACCAACATGCTCATCAACTGCTATTTGAATTTGGACATTATTACTGCCGAGCACTGCACTTGTCATCGGCATTGAACCAACTGGGAGCAGCGTTACGAACTTACTAGTTTTGTAGTAATTGCTAAATAACTCTCGTACCGATTCAGATAAAGATTCATCTTTTAATTTTGCAGTAACAGTTGCCAGAATACCTCTAGGCATTGGCGCAAGGATTGGCGTAAAGGAGATCTTCACATCTTTCTTGCCAACTTTAGACAGAACCTCTTCTATTTCCGGTGTGTGTTGGTGAACCCCACCAAACTTATATGAGGTCAAATTATTCATTACTTCACTACCCATTAGATTAACTTTTGCACCTCTACCTGCGCCTGTAGTACCAGAGGCTGCGACAATAACAACATCTTCGCTGTCAATAACTGATAGAACTGGGGCAACTGATAGTGCTATTGCTGTCGCATAACATCCAGGGTTTGAAACCTGAGTACTCTTTGAAATCTCTTTATGATCTACTAGTTCGGGTAATCCATATACCCATCTACCAGCGTATTCCCCCCCGTAATATTTCTTCCATGACTCTGGGTTCTGTAATCTAAAATCTGCACCTAAATCAACGATCTTTACACTCTTATCTATTTCAGAGACCAATTTGGCAGATTCACCATGTGGAAGTGCAATGAATACGAGTTCACATTTATTTATCATCTCTACGTTAGTTGTCTCAAATTTGCGCCCAGCAAAACTGGTTAACTGTGGATGCAAATTTGTAATCAACTCACCAGCATTTGAACCAGCAGCAATGTAAGAAACTTCAAATTTAGGATGTCCTGCAAGCAAACGTAGAAGCTCCCCGCCTGCGTAACCACTGGCCCCTACTACTGCGATTTTCATGAGTTAAGTGTAGAGCCTATTCGCATATTTATGCAAATACACGCATATTTATACATTAACTACGCAAGACTGCCCCACAGGATTTGGCCGCTGAAGCAATCGCTTGATCACGGTATATAGCAACCTCATCTGAGGTAAGTGTTCGATCCGATGCTCGGAATGAGAGGGTAAAAGCAAGGGAAACTTTTCCATCACCTATTTGGTCATACCGATCAAAGAGTGTAATTGACTCTAATAATTCACCGGCTCCGGCCTTTAATGCATTTTCAACCGCAATCGCACTAACTGAATTTGAAACAACGATTGCAACATCTTGTACGGTGGCAGGAAGATTCCAAATCTTAGGTGCAGCACTGACTTTAGCTAGCGGCAGTTCACTTAATATTGCAGCGAAGGTGCAGGTGCGTTCAGGCAAGTTTAAAGCAGCAATAACTCTTGGGTGTAACTCTCCGGCATGAGCAACTGGCTTTCCACCAACTCTAATCTCCGCACATCGACCAGGATGCCACGGAGCAAGATCGCTGCTTATAATTTCAAATTCATTTCCAGTTGCCTCTACTATTTCAACTGCTTTTGCAATTGCATCACTCCAGATAAATGGTTGTCCGCTGCCCTGCCAGTTACTAAGTATTTTCTCACCAGCGGCAACTGCACCAACAAATAGCATCTGCTTTGGCACACCAGCATATATATCGGAGATTGCCTTTGCGCTTGGTCGTTTATTTGTATCCGGTAAAGATGCTTTACCTAATGGGGTGGTATTCCTGAATATTGTTCCGATTTCAAATATCGCTAGATCCTTACCGCCTCGGCCGATATTGCGACTTAATGTTGTTAATAGTCCTGGAATTAAATGAGTGCGAAGTAATGGAAAATCCTCTGACATTGGATTGGCTATGCGGAATGATTTTGCTCGATCTCCAGTAAAGCCAAGTAGATCTACCATCTCTTGGCTAACAAATGGATTATTAATTACCTCAGAAAATCCCTGATCTGCCAGCATGGTTGCAATCTGGCGCTTTCGATACTGCATCTGAGTAAGACCACCACCACTTTTACCAACAGGTAAACGGGATGGAATTAGCTCATAACCGTTTAACCGAGCAATCTCTTCTGAAAAATCTGCTGAAGTTATTAGATCTGGCCGCCAAGTAGGTACCTCGACAGTTAATACTGCAGAACTTCCCGTTAACTTGCAGCCAATCAATATCAGGGCGTCTTTAACTTGCTTTGCTGTGTAGCTGTATCCGATGAACTTTGATATCTGTGCAATAGAAATCTTTACTTTTCGCTTCTTAATTGGTGTAACTGCTTGGGCAGTTCCAACATATTCAGCCCCGGCCAATTGCATTAGTAGAGATGCAGCTCTTGCTGAAGCAATTTCGGCCAATGCTGGATCAGTATTGCGTTCAATTCTTCTTGACGCCTCGCTAGATAATTTATGGAATCGTGAGTTCTTAGCAATACTCATAGGATCAAAATGCGCGGCTTCTAGCGCAATTCGGGTTGTAGAGCTTGTTACCTCAGATGAAAGGCCGCCCATTGTTCCAGCTAATGCTAAAGCTGACTTTGAATCCGCAATAAGTAAATTATCAGGGCTTAGTTTTCGTTCTACTTTATCCAAAGTTGTTAATTTAGAAAACTTACCTGCTCTAACAACTCTCAGGCCACTGTCAACCAGATCAGCATCAAAAGCATGAAGAGGTTGACCTAACTCAAGCATTACATAATTAGTGATATCAACAGCCAGAGAGATCGAGCGCATTCCACATTTTTCTATTCGCCGTTGCATCCAAATAGGAGTTGGCTTCTTAACATTAACCTTGGCAAGAGTTCTTATAAATATTTGATCTGCACCCGTCTTGTCCTCAATTTTTACAGATACTGCTTTACTACTTTTAATTGTATTAAGTTTCTTTGCGATCTTTGCATCAGCCGGGTCAATATATTTACTTTTAAGTGATCCAGCCAACTCTCTTGCTAATCCCCGAACAGACATTGCATAGCCTCGGTCAGGGTTTATGGCAATATCAAAAATAACATCAGAAACATCTAATAGGAGTAAGGCATCGGAGCCAATTTTGCCTTCCGGTAAAACAATTATTCCCGCATGATCATCGCTGATACCAAGTTCTTTTGCAGAACAAATCATGCCATCACTAACCTTGCCGTAAGTTTCTCTGGCAGAGATTGCAAAATTACCCGGTAAAACTGCACCAGGAATTGCGACTACAACAAGATCGTTTACCTTGAAATTACGAGCACCACAAATAACAAATCTTGTTTTCTTCTCTCCTAGATCTAATCCAACATACCTAATAGGTTTTTTATGACCAGATAACTCTTCAATAGAAAGAACTTTTCCAACAAGTAACGGACCTTTCAAATCCTTGCCTTGATATGCAATTTGCTCAACCTCAAACCCAACGTTAACAAATGCCTGTGCTATTTGCTCCGCCGTTAATTTTGCCGGAATCATTACGTACTCACGTAACCAACTTAAAGGAATTTTCATTTTTTGCCAACCCCAAAACTTTGTGTGAATCGAACATCACCCTCAACAATGTCATGCATATCTGTGATGCCATGTTTGACCATGAGGGTCCGTTCAAGCCCCATACCAAATGCAAACCCAGAATATTTTTTAGTATCAACTCCGCAAGCAACTAAAACTTTCTCATTCACCATTCCGCAGCCACCCCATTCAATCCAGCGACCATTAAAAAATATGTCAACTTCCGCTGATGGTTCAGTAAATGGGAAAAACGATGGGCGCAATCTTGTAGTAACTTCACGGCCGAAAATGGATTTCGCAAAATAATCCAATGTTCCTTTTAGATCTGCCATAGTTATATTCTCATCAATAACTAATCCCTCAACTTGGTGAAAAACTGGAGTATGAGTTGCATCCAGCTCATCTGCTCGATAAGTCTTACCTGGGCAAATTACATAGATTGGCGGTTTTTGATCCAGCATGGTTCTAATCTGTACTGGCGAGGTATGAGTACGCAAAACTAACTTTGCATCCAGCGGTTCAACGAAAAATGTATCTTGCATAGTTCTAGCCGGGTGATCTGCTGGAATGTTTAAAGCATCAAAGTTAAGCCACTCCGACTCAAGCTCTGGTCCTTCAGCAACTTTATAGCCAAGTCCAATAAATAGATCTGATATCTCATTTGTAAGAATAGTTAATGGATGAAGTCCACCTTTTAAGGTACGTCGGCCGTTTAAAGTTACATCGACCTTTTCTGTGAGCAATACCTTGGAATCTCTCATATTTGCTAATTCAATACTCTTCTTTTCGAAGGCTTGGTTAACCTCAACTCGTGCATTACCAACCAATTTCCCAAACTCAGCACGTTGGGAAGAATCAATTGTTGCCAATGCTTGATTAGCTTTAGCAAGGGCCGATTTATCGCCAACATGGTCGATCTTTATTTGCTTAAGATCTTCAAGGTCAGTTGCCAAAGAGATCGCCTTTAGAGCAAGAGCTAAGTCGCTCGCTATTTGTCCTTGTTGTAACGACATAATCTCCTTATTCTATAAGGAGAGCCCAACAGAATGAAGGACAATTGCCGCAGCACTTGCCACATTTAATGACTCAGCAAAGCCCTTCATCGGGATAGCAACGGTATTTAGATCTGAAATTAGGTCAGGTAATCCTCTGGCTTCATTTCCGAATATCCAAGCTGAAGGCTCATCCTTAATTTTGCCAACGAAATCGGCATTAAATTGTTGTGAGCCATTTCCAGTTAATGCATAGAGCTTGAAAGCATTGCTGCGCGCTTGTTCAATAAATTCTTCAATTTTCACATCAGCTATTACTGGAATATGCCAAAGTGAGCCCACTGTTGATCGAACAGTTTTGGGATTGAAAATATCAACACTCTCAGTTGATAAAACTACGGCGTCAAAACCACAAGCATCTGCGGTCCTAATCACTGTGCCTGCATTTCCGGGATCTTGAATTTGCCAGAAAAACGCAATCCGCTTTGGTTTCATCTGCCATAAGTCAGACATTTTTAACGACTTTGTTGAGCAAAGAGCAAGAATACCTTGTGGTGATTCTGAGTCAGCCATTGCATTCATCACTTGATCGCTAACTTCAATTATTTCAAATTTAGAAAGTAGTTCATCACCGATATCTGCAGATAACCTACTCAAGCCATCTTCTGTTACATAGACCTTTTTAACTGCTAAACCTTCTGCCATCTTTGAAGAAATTGCTTCACGAACAACCTGAATTCCTTCTGCGACAAAAGTATTTTCAAGCTCACGATTTTTCTTGCCCCTAGAGCCAATAAGAGCCTTAACTCGCTCAATATGGGGCGAATTAAGGCTCGTAATGATTTCCATCTCTAACTATCTAATTAGAGATAATTATGCAGTTACAACATTTTTGCGAGCAATCTCAACTAATTGCGAGAAAGCCGCTGGATCATTTGTTGCAAGCTCTGAAAGTACTCGGCGATCAACCTCTACGCCAGCAGTTTTTAGACCCTGAATCAAACGGTTGTATGTCATGCCATTTGCTCGTGCAGCTGCATTTATCCGTTGGATCCAAAGACGACGGAAATCGCCCTTCTTATCCTTACGATCATTAAATGCATAAACGAGAGAGTGAGTTACCTGCTCTTTTGCCTTTGAAAAAAGACGTGAGCGTTGCCCGCGATAACCGGAAGCACGTTCTAAAGTTGTACGGCGTTTCTTCGCCGCATGAACACCACGTTTTACTCTAGCCATTTATCTCTCCCTTACTTCAAACCGAGCATGCGCTTAGCTGCGAATGCATTTGGCGCTTTAGCTGCAACATCGCCACTTAAGCGACGAGTTAATCTTGATGATTTGCGTTCAAGCAGGTGGCGCTTGCCAGCACGCTCGTGCATGATCTTTCCCGATCCAGTAACACGAAAGCGTTTCTTCGCGCCACTATGAGTCTTCATCTTTGGCATCTCTTACCTCCTGTTGAATTTCTCTTCTAAAACTATTTT
>Ga0214919_10012789_pt1 | contig 10265 bp, 6 predicted proteins | sample LL1503_MetaG_FD_177994 | JGI IMG/M metagenome (GOLD analysis project Ga0214919, IMG submission 177994) | Freshwater microbial communities from Lake Lanier, Atlanta, Georgia, United States - LL-1503 | ecosystem: Environmental > Aquatic > Freshwater > Lake | place: USA: Georgia | collected 2015-03-15 | reverse complement strand
CGACCCGGCCGATGTGGCGCAGGCGCTGGCCGCGCTGACCGGGCGCTGGCATGTGCTTGTCAGCCAGCTCGACCCGCAGTCGCTGCTCGACGAGCCCGAGGACATGCGCTTGTCGCCGCTGATGCTCAGCTTCGACGAAGCGGCGCGCGCCGAATTGGTCAGCGAGGGCCACATGACGGCCGAAGAGGCGGTCGACCTGCTCAACACCGGGGCGCTGTGGGCCGAGGGCTTTATGGAGGCGGTGGCCACTTTTGCCCAAGACTGGCCCGAGCCCGACCTCGAAACCGATGACGGCCGCTGGTGTGAGGACTGTTTGTGCCGGGTGACTGCGCTGATGCTGCCGCAGGATGAACTGGCCGAGCACTGCGCGGTCCAATATCCTGGCGAAACCCTGGAGCGCGACCAACTGGTCGACGAAGCCTGTTACGCGGTGCAGGACCTGCGGGTCTATTGGCTGGAGCACGGCGTCAAGCCCGAGACGCGCCGGGTCGAGGTCAAGACCGGCCGCAACGACGTTTGCCCCTGCGGCAGCGGCAAGAAGTTCAAGAAGTGCCATGGCGCTGGCTGACATCCCGTCGGCTGTCCTGCCCTGAAACACCGGATCTCCGCCATGTCCATCCCTGTTCCCCATTCGCCGCTGCCGCTGGGCGGCCGCCACATCGTGCTCGGCCTGTCCGGCGGCATCGCTTGCTACAAGTCGGCCGAACTGGTGCGCGAGCTCAGCAAGGCGGGCGCCACCGTCCAGGTCGTGATGACCGACGCGGCGCAGGCCTTCATCACGCCCGTGACGATGCAGGCGCTGTCCGGTCTGCCGGTGGTCACCAGCCAGTGGGATGCGCGCGAGCCCAACAACATGGCCCACATCAACCTCAGCCGCGAGGCCGATGCGATCCTGGTCGCGCCGGCCTCGGCCGATTTTCTGGCCAAGCTCGCACAGGGCCGGGCCGATGAGCTGCTGTCGCTGATGTGCCTGGCACGCCCGGTCGAGCGTTGTCCGCTGCTGCTGGCGCCGGCGATGAACCGCGAGATGTGGCTGCACCCTGCCACCCGGCGCAACGTGGCGCAAGTGCTGGCCGACGGCGCCCAGGTCTTGGGCCCCGGCCATGGCGACCAAGCCTGCGGCGAATATGGCGACGGCCGCATGCTCGAGGCGAGCGAGTTGCGCGACGAGCTGATCGCGTTTTTCCAGCCCAAGCTGCTGGCGGGCAAGCGCGTGCTGATCAGTGCCGGGCCGACTTTCGAAGCGCTCGACCCGGTGCGCGGCATCACCAACCTGTCGTCGGGCAAGATGGGTTTTGCCATCGCCCGTGCGGCGCAGGAGGCGGGCGCCGAGGTCACGCTGGTGGCCGGCCCGGTGCACCTGGCCACACCGCGCCATGTGCGTCGCATCGACGTGCAGTCGGCGAAGCAGATGTTCGACGCGGTGCTGCCGCTGGCCCAGGGCCAGCATGTGTTCGTCGCCACTGCCGCGGTGGCCGACTGGCGGCCTGCGGCATTGGCCGAGCGCAAGATCAAGAAGGACGGCCAGGGCAGCTTGCCGGGTTTCGATTGGGTTGAGAACCCCGACATCCTGGCGGCGGTGGCGCGGCTGGACGGCAGGCCTTTTTGCGTTGGTTTTGCTGCCGAGAGCCACGACTTGGCGTTTCACGCCCGTGAAAAGCTGGTTCGCAAGAACGTGCCTCTGGTGGTGGGCAACCTCGGGCCGGCCACCTTCGGTCGCGACGACAACAGCTTGCTGCTGGTCGATGCGCAGGGTGAGCGCGCGCTTGCCACCGCCGACAAGCTCAGCTTGGCGCGCGAGTTGGTGCGCGAAATCGCCGACCGCTTGGCGGCGGCAAAGGCTGCGGGCGCATGACGACCGTAGACCTCAAAGTGCTGGACCCGCGCATGGCCGGCCATCTGCCGGCCTATGCCACGCCTGGCAGCGCAGGCCTGGACTTGCGCGCCTGCATCGCCGCTGCGCTGGTGATAGCACCTGGCCAGACCGTGCTGATCCCCACCGGCTTGGCGATCCACATCGCCGACCCCGGATTGGCCGCGATGCTCCTGCCGCGATCGGGCCTGGGCCACAAACACGGCATCGTGCTGGGCAATCTGGTCGGCTTGATCGACAGCGACTACCAGGGGCCGCTGATGGTCAGCTGCTGGAACCGCAGCCAGACGGCTTTCACGGTCGAGCCTATGGATCGGGTCGCCCAGTTGGTCATCGTGCCGGTGGTGCAGGCGACGTTCCGCCGCGTTGACGACTTCGGCGCCAGCGAGCGTGGCGTCGGCGGTTTCGGCTCGACCGGCAAAGCCTGAGCCGGACTGCCGGACTGCCGGACTGCTGGCCTGCGGTGTTCAGTGCAGGTGGGGCGAGGGCGGGGCGGTGGACAGCACGCTCAGCGCGCTCTCGGACAGGGTTTGCGCCGCTGCCTCTTCCTCAGTGGCTTCGCGCACCGCGTGCACCTTGACCGACAAGCGCAGCGCCATGCCTGCCAGTGGATGGTTGCCGTCGAGCACCAGGTGTGAGGGGTAGATTTCGGTGATCGTGTAGATCGCGTCGGTCTTCATGCCGGTGGTGGCCGCGCCCTCGGGCAGGCCGTCGAACTGCATGCCTTGCTCGAGGTGGCCCGGGAACAGCGCACGGTCCTCGAAGCACACCAGCGCCGGGTCGTAATCGCCGAAACCGTGCTCGGGTTCTAGATGCAGGTCGGTGGCGAAGCCGGCGCGCTGGTCGGTCAGGCATTCCTCGAGCTTGGGCAACAGGTCATGGCCGCCGAAAAAGAATTCCAGCGGCTCGGTCAGATCGTCGATGGCCTGACCCTGGGCATCGGCCAGATGCCAGGTCAGGCTGACGACACAGGGTGCGGTGATCAACATCGCGAGATGATCGCACAAGGGCCGCCCAGCGCCGCTCGTGGCGTCGCACCGCGACAACGACAATCCGGGCGATGGATGTCACTCAACCGTTGCCATTGCTGGGGGGCTTGTCCCCGGACGCCTTCATGCGCCGTCACTGGCAAAAGAAGCCTTTGCTCGTGCGCCAAGCTTGGCCAGGGGTGCAGTCACCGATAGACCGTGGCGCGCTGTTCGACTTGGCGGGTGCTGACGGGGTGGAGTCTCGCTTGCTAACCCAATTTGACGGTGGCTGGCGGCTGCGGCACGGCCCGTTCGGGCGTCGTGCGCTGCCGCCGATCAGCAAGCCAAACTGGACTGTTCTGGTGCAAGGCCTGGACTTGCACTGGCAGGCCGCTCACGAGATGTTGCAGCGCTTTCGCTTCGTCCCCGAGGTCAGGCTGGACGATTTGATGATCTCCTATGCCAGCGACGGTGGTGGCGTCGGCCCGCACCTCGACTCTTACGACGTGTTCCTGCTTCAGGTCAAAGGGCGGCGGCGCTGGCGTATCGGGCCTGTCGCCGACCGCAGCCTGGTGCCCGACCGGCCGGTGCGCCTGCTGGCCAACTTCCTACCGACCGAGGAATACCTGCTCGAACCTGGCGACATGCTGTACCTGCCGCCGCTGTGGGGCCATGATGGCGTGGCCGAGGGCGAGTGCATGACATGCTCGATCGGATTTCGGGCCGCGACCGCCACCTCGCTGGCGCAGGAGTTGCTCTACGAACTGGCTGAAGGCCTGGAGATCCCAGCCTCGGGCGATGCGCTGTACCGCGACCCGGGCCAAGCGGCCACCGCGACCCCGGGCCGGATGCCCGAGAGCTTGCGCTTGTTTGCCGACAAGGCCTTGCAGCGTGCTTTGCGCGACCCCAAGGCCATGGCTCGGGCGCTGGGCCAGTTGATGAGCGCGCCCAAACCGCAGGTCTGGTTCGATGCGGGCTCGCCGCTGCTTGCAGGCTGCGGCGTGGCACTGGACCAGCGCAGCCGAATGGTCTATGACGAGCATCATGTTTTTATCAATGGCGAGGCTTTTGTGGCGAGTGGGCGCGACGCCCGATTGATGCACAGGCTGGCGGATCGACGGCGGCTAGAAGCGGCTGAGCTGGCGCCATTGGGCGCTTCGGCCCGCAGCTTGCTCGGTGACTGGGCGCAAGCGGGTTGGGTGCGCGTTGTCCCTTGAACAAGGCGCGCCTGGCGCTCGAAGTGTGAATGTGGAGCGATCCAGCAAACCGACGCACCGCCGCGGTGCGAGGTCAATCTGCGGTCTATTTGCAACGTCAGCAGTCTTGGTGGTCAGTCAATGAGCCGGGATAATAGGGAGCTTCCCTAGGTTTTGATATAATTTTTGGCTAGCCCCGGAAGGGCTCGAGCTTTCCGGGTCTGGTTTCTTGATGCATCGGCTTCAAACCGTATGTGTTGGATCCCGTTACCGGTAACCGTTGATCAACATCTCCCACTGAGGACACCAATGAACAAGTCAATCCTGATCGCCGCCCTGATTGCTGCCGCTTCCTTGACCGCTTGCGGCAAGAAGGAAGAAGCCGCTCCTGCACCCGCACCGGTGGCTGCTCCCGCACCGGTGGCCGCTGCATCGGCTGAGGCTGCTTCTGCACCTGCTGACGCTGCCGCTTCGGCTGCCGCTGGCGCTGCTGCAATGGCCGCAAGCAAGTAATCGGTTCACACCGAACTTTTAAAAGCCGCCTTCGGGCGGCTTTTTTTTGTGGGTGCTGATATCTGGCAGGTCGGGAGTTTCTTCAGATCGCCGCTGGCGCGCGGCCGAAAAGCCGGGTCATCTCGGCCAGACGTTGGCCATGCCAAGCGTGGACTTGTTGCCACTCGAAGCGCCAGACCCACCAGCCTGATGCCGCACCAGGCAGGTTCATGCGGCAGTCGCTGGGCAGCGCGAGAACGTCCTGCATCGGATGCACCACGGTGTCGGCGACCGAAGACGCAGCAGCGCGCATCAGCGACCAGGCGATGTCGTGACCGTCAGTGGCCAGGTAGGCCCGGGCATGGTGGCGCTCCTGGTCGGTGGCGCTGGCCCACCAGCCCACGCTGGTGTCGTTGTCGTGGGTACCGGTGTAGACCACGCTGTGGTGGTGATGGTTGTGTGGCAGAAATGGCTCAGCGGCATCGCCGGCGAATGCGAACTGCAGCACTGCCATGCCGGGGAAACCGGTGGCCTGCATCAAGGCTTTGACCGCGGGTGAGAGCAGACCGAGGTCTTCGGCGATCACCGGCAGCGGACCCAGTGCCTGGCTGATCGCGTCGAACAAGGCCAGGCCCGGACCGGGCCGCCAGCGGCCGTTCTCGGCGGTGGGCTCGGCCGCAGGGATCTCCCAGTAGTCTGCAAAGCCTCGGAAGTGGTCGATGCGAACGATGTCGACCAGTTCAAACGTTCGTCGCAGCCGCTGCACCCACCAGCCATAGCGCTCGGCGGCATGGGCCGACCAACGGTACTGCGGGTTGCCCCAGCGTTGACCGGTTCGGCTGAAGTAGTCGGGCGGCACGCCCGCGACCACCGTCGGCTGGCCCTGGTCGTCGAGCTCGAACAAGTCTTGCCGCGACCAAACCTCGGCGCTCGCGTGGGCGATGAAGATCGGCATGTCGCCGATGATGCGAACACCTTTGGCGTGGGCATGGCTGCGCAGCGCCGCCCACTGGCGGTAGAAGCTCCATTGGCAGAACCGGTAGAAGGCGATCCGGGTGGCATGTTGTTGCGTCGCTGCCGCCAACGCTGAGGCTTGCCGACGCGCCAGACCGGTCGGCCAGAGCGGCCAATCGGTCCACTGCGTGGCCTCGCAGATCGACATGAACAGCGCGTAGTCGTCGAGCCAGTCGGCGTGGCTGGCGCAGAAGGCTTTGAAATCGGCCTGGTCGACCGCGTTGGACCTGTCGGCAAAGGCCGCTGCGGCCAAGGCCAGGCGATCCATTCGCCAGGGCACCAGGGTCGAGAAGTCGATCCGGCAGGCGTTGGCGGCTGGTGGGCTTGACAGTGCCTCGGCATCCAGCCAGCCGCGCTGCTGCAGTTCGACCAGGTCGATCAGCAGCAGGTTGCCGGCAAACGCCGACGAGCTCATGTAGGGCGAGTCGCCGGGCCCGGTGCCGCCCAGAGGCAGCATCTGCCACAGCGTCTGGCCGGCGCTGTGCAGCCAGTCGACGAAGTGGTAGGCGGCCGGCCCGAGGTCGCCGCTGCCATGCGGGCCGGGCAGGGACGTGGGGTGCAGCAAGACGCCGCTGGCGCGGGGTAATCTCATGGTGTGCTGGCTCCAGGGTTCGGTTGGGAGGGCCGCTGACCGGCCAGCAGCATGACGCTGCGGGCGCGCAGCGCGCAGTGGCCGCTCACGGTAGGCAACAGCTGATCTTCAGCCGCTGCAGCGATGGTGTCGTCGGCCGCGGTGTTCAGCAACAAGCACCAATCACCCTCGGGCAGCCTGAAGTCGGTGTCGAGGTCCTCGGCGTTGAACAGCAGCAGCAACCGTGTTGCGCCAGGCCCGTTGGTGCGCGGGCTGCGTCCGGGTGCGCCGATCAAGGCGCCGAGCACGCGCGATGCTGATTGGTTCCAGTCCCAGCCAGTGAGCGGTGCGCCGTTGCGCCGCAGCCAGCCCAAGTCGGGCAGGCCTTGGGCATCGGGCTGGCCGGTGTACCAGGTCGGGCGCAGCGGCAGCCATTGGCGTCGCAGGGCCAGCAGCTTGGCGGTCAAGCGCAGCAGCGAGACGTCGGCCTTGGACCAATCGATCCAAGTGATAGGGTTGTCTTGGCAGTAGGGATTGTTGTTGCCGCGCTGGCTGTGGCCGATCTCGTCGCCGGCAGCCAGCATTGGCGTGCCCTGGGCCAGCAGCAGCGTGGCGAGCAGCGCGCGTTGCAGTCGGCCGCGCAGCATCAGCACCTCGGGGTCGTCGGTCTGTCCCTCGACGCCGCAGTTCCAGCTCAGGTTGTGGTCATGGCCGTCGCGGTTGTGCTCGCCATTGGCCTCGTTGTGGCGGAAATCGAAGCTGACCAGGTCGCGCAGCGTGAAGCCGTCGTGCGAGACGATGTAGTTGACCGACTCCACCGGCTCGCGCCCGCGCGGCTGCAAGCGCTGCGCCGAGCCCGCCAGCGCTTGCGCGAACTGGCCTCTGGTGACCGCGCCGCCAAGCCAGAACGACCGCATGGTGTCGCGGAAACTGTCGTTCCACTCCAGCCAGCCCTTGGGGAAGTTGCCGGTCTGGTAGCCGCCGGGACCGATGTCCCAGGGCTCGGCGATCAGCTTGCCGTCATTCCAGAGCCGGCTCAGCATCGGGTCTTGGCGAATGGCCGAGAAAAACGGCCCCTGCCGGTCGAAACCCAGGTCGCCGCGGCCCAGCACCGGGGCGAGGTCGAAACGGAAGCCGTCGACATGCATCTCGCCGACCCAGAAGCGCAGGCTGTCCATCACCAGCTGCAGCACGCGCGGCTGCCGGATATCGAAGGTGTTGCCGCAGCCGCTGTAGTTCTCATAGCCAGCGCAGCGCTTGGGTGGCAGGCGGTAGCTGCCGGCGTTGTCCAGCCCGCGCCAACACAGCGTGGGGCCGGTCTCGTCGCTTTCGGCACTGTGGTTGAACACCACGTCGAGCAGCACCTCGATGCCGGCCTGGTGCAAGCGGCGCACCATGCGGCGAAACTCATTGCGTGCATCGGCCGGGTCGGCCGCCAAGCGCGGCGCCAGGCAGAAAAAGCCCAAGGTGTTGTAGCCCCAGTAGTTGGACAGGCCGTTTTCGACCAGGCGCTGTTCGTCCAGCCAGTAGTGCACCGGCAGCAGGCTGACCGCGGTAATGCCCAGCGCCTGCAGGTGGGCCAGCGGCGCGTCGTGGCACAGCCCGGCAAACGTGCCGCGCAGCGGCGCGGGCACGTCGGGGTGGGTGCGGGTATAGCCCTTGACATGCAGCTCGCAGATCACCGTGTCGGCCACCGGGGTGCGCGGCGGCTGGTCGTCGCCCCAGTCGAAGTCATCGCTCACGGCGCGGGCCTTGAGTGCGCCAGCAGCGTTGTCGCGCTGATCGGGCAGTAGCGCAGGGCTACCGGCTTGGTCGGATTGCTCTTCTGCCCAGCGGAAGTCCCCGACGATTTCGCGGGCGTAGGGGTCTAGCAGCAGCTTGCGCGGGTTGAAGCGCTGGCCGCGGTCGGGACGCCAGGGACCGTGGGCGCGCAAGCCGTAGAGCTGCCCTGGCCGCCCCAGCTGAGCCAGCGGTCCTTGCGCCTGGACGCGCAGATAACCGTGCCAGACGTCCTGGCTGCGGGCGGGCAGCCGGGCGCGATGGGTTTCCAGGCTGCCACTGGCGTCGAACAGGCACAGCTCAATGGCTTCGGCCTGGCTCGAGGCCACGGCGATGTTCAGGCCCTGACCGTCCCAGTGCACGCCCATCGGCCAGGGCCGGCCGGCCTCGAGTTCTAGCGATCGTGGTGTCATGAAGCTTGCAGCGTCAGGCCATTCAGGCTTGATGCCGGTTGGCACTCAAGCCAATGTGGCTTTGGGCTTGATCCCCACCGGGGGCGGCCGGCGTCAGCCGGCCTTGGGGCGCTCTCAAGCAAATGTGGCTTTGGGCTTGATCCCCACGGGGGGCGGCCGGCGTCGGCCGGCCTTGGGGCGCTCTCAAGCAAATGTGGCTTTGCCACTTTGCTTGATCCCCACGGGGGGCGGCCGGCGTCAGTCGGCCTTGGGGCGCTCAGTGCGTCCATTCGAAGAACACGCAGGCCAGCGGTGGCAGCTTGACCAGGATCGATTGAGGCCGACCGTGCGCTGGGATGGGCTGCGCATCTGCGGCCACCGTGCCGACGTTGCTGCCCCCGTAGTGGCTGGAATCGGTGTTGAGCCGCTCGACCCATTGGCCCTGGCGCGGCACGCCGATGCGCAAGCCGTGGTGCACCGTGGGCGTGAAGTTGCACAGCACCAGCACCGGGTGGGCGGGCGCCTCGCCGTGGCGCACGAATGCCAACACGCTGCGCGCGTTGTCGTGATGGTCTATCCACTCGAAACCGTCAGCGCTGAAATCACGCTGGTGCAGCGCCGGCAGCGATCGCTGCAAGGCGTTCAGGTCGGCCACCAGGCGCTGCACGCCGGCGTGGGCCGGGTCGCCCAGCAGGTGCCAATCCAGGCTGGTGTCATGGTTCCATTCGCGCGCTTGCGCAAACTCGCAGCCCATGAACATCAGCTTCTTGCCCGGGTGGCCCCACATGAAGCCGTAATAAGCGCGCAGGTTGGCGAACTGCTGCCAGCGGTCGCCTGGCATCTTGCCCAGCAGCGACCCTTTGCCGTGCACCACCTCGTCGTGCGAAAGCGGCAACACGAAGTTCTCGTTGAAGGCGTAGACCAGGCCAAAGCTCAGCTCACCCTGATGATGGCTGCGGTGGATGGGGTCGCGTGCGATGTAGGCCAGGGTGTCGTGCATCCAGCCCATGTTCCACTTGTAATGAAAGCCCAGGCCGCCGGCATAGGTCGGTCGCGAGACCGCCGGAAATGCGGTGGACTCCTCGGCCAGCGTGATCGCCTGCGGCCGCTCGACGCCCACGACCTCGTTCAAGCGCTTCAAGAAGCTGATCGCCTCCAGGTTTTCGCGCCCGCCGTGCATATTCGGAATCCATTCGCCCGCCTCGCGGCTGTAGTCACGGTACAGCATCGAGGCCACGGCGTCGACGCGCAGCCCGTCGACGCCGAAACGCTCCAGCCAGTACAGCGCGTTGCCGATCAGGAAGTTGCGCACCTCGGTGCGGCCCAGGTTGCAAATCAGCGTGTTCCAGTCGGGGTGGTAGCCCTCGCGCGGGTCGGCGTATTCGTACAGGTGGGTACCGTCGAACAGCCCGAGGCCATGGGCGTCGGTGGGGAAATGCGAGGGCACCCAGTCCAGGATCACACCCAGGCCTGCGGCGTGCGCTTGTTCGACAAAGCGCGAGAAACCAGCCGGGTCGCCAAAGCGAGCGGTCGGTGCGTACAGGCCCAGCGGCTGGTAGCCCCAGGAGCCGTCGAAGGGATGCTCGCTGATCGGCAGCAGCTCGACGTGGCTGAAACCCAGGCCCACGGCATAAGGGATCAGTGTGTCGGCGAGTTCGTTCCAGTTCAACCAGCGGTTGCCGTCCTCGGGCTTGCGCCGCCACGAGCCCAGGTGCACTTCGTAGATGCTGATGGGTGCAGCCAGCGCATTGGCGGCCTGGCGTGCGGCCGAGCGCGGCACCGGCGCGGGCAGGGCCGCAACGATGCTGGCGGTGGCCGGGCGCAACTCGGCGGCGCGCGCCATCGGATCGGCTTTTTGTGGCAGGCGCTGGCCGAAGGCCGAGTGCAGTTCGTATTTATAGCGCGCACCGCTCGCCACGCCCGGGATGAACAACTCCCAGACGCCGCATTCGCGCCGCAGCCGCATCGGGTGGCAGGCAC
>Ga0214919_10012788_pt1 | contig 10266 bp, 11 predicted proteins | sample LL1503_MetaG_FD_177994 | JGI IMG/M metagenome (GOLD analysis project Ga0214919, IMG submission 177994) | Freshwater microbial communities from Lake Lanier, Atlanta, Georgia, United States - LL-1503 | ecosystem: Environmental > Aquatic > Freshwater > Lake | place: USA: Georgia | collected... | reverse complement strand
CCTGGCCGAGCCGAATTCCGAGATATTGGTGATGCCGTTGGCTGATTCTTCAGCCCGCACCGCGTCCATGACACCAACGTCGAAAATCGCTGCTGCGAATAGCTCTGGCGCGGTCGTGACTGCGCGGCCGACAAAAATACCGCCGGCGCTGGTACCCCAAATGCCCAAGGACTTGGGTGAGCTGTAGCGCTTCTCGATCAGGTAGCGCGCGCAAGCCAGACCATCGAGCCAGGTATTGCGCTTGCTGGCCTTGAAGCCGGCGCGGTACCAGGCATCACCAAAAGCGCCGCTGCCGCGCACATTGGCATAGGCCAGTACGCCACCGCGCTCAAGCCAGGCAATGTTGCGCGGATCAAAATAGGCACCGATCGAATGACCATAAGCCCCGTAGCCGGTCAACAAGGTCGGGTTGCTGCCGTCCAGTACCAGGCCCTTGCGATGCAGGATCGCCAGCGGCACCAATGCGCCGTCATGGCTTGGCACCAGCAATTCGGTCACCTCGAGTTCGGGCGTTCCAGGGGGTCGCTGATTGGCAAGCAATCCGGTGTCAATGCTGCTGCCGTCGCCGCGCGTAGCGAGCAAGCGCGGCGGTTCGGTCCAGCCGGTGCCAAGCACCCAGGCATCGGTCTGGGCATGGGCCGGATCAGCGATCACGAAGGTCGAACCAAGCCGCTTGGGCGCGACATCGACGCCCTGTGCAGGAAGCCCTGCGGCATAGCGGTGCACACGGGTGTTGAAGCCCATTTTCAGCTCGGCGTAGATCTGCTGCGGTCCCAGTGCAAACGACTGCAGCACGGCGACAGCGGGCTCGGGAACAACTTCGACGGCATCCGTCAGTTGCCCACTCTTGAGCGGCAGCGACATCACGCGGCCACGCGGTGCACCCTGGTACGTGCGGAAAAACAGCTGATCACCGCGCAACTGCACATCGGTGATCTTGTCATCAAAGCCCGAGATCTGACGCCAGGCAATGGCTTCAGTACCGAGCTGGGCCAGCGGCGCAACATAGAGCCGGCCTTCGGGCACCGTCGTGTCGGTGGTGCGCGCCAGCATATAAGGGCTACCCGGAGCGAACATGACTTGCCCCACATCGAGGCGGTCGAGCTTGAGGGACTTGTTTACCAAGGGCCCGAAAATCGGCCTTGCCAGCGACTCGGCCTGACCCGCTTTGATCAGGTAGACGGTGGTGTCGAGAAAAGTCTCGGTCTCGGGCGTGCCCGGCGCCAGTTTGCGTACCTGGTTGTAACTGAGAAAGCGGCTGTCAGGCGTCCAATGCACCAGCGCCTCATGCACGCGCGGAATCGGCTTGCCGATGGCACGTCCGCTGGCAATATCTAGCAGGTGCATGGAGGCGTCTTCCGAGCCACCTGCCGAGATGCCATACGCCAAGGTCTTGCCGTCCCAGGATGGCACGAAGTAATTGATCGCATGCGGCACCCCAGTCGCCTTGGTCATCTTCTCAGGGTCGACCAGGATGCGCTCGGGACCATTCAGACCGACTCGCAGCACCAGCTTTAGTTGGTTCTCGCCGACCTTGCGCTTGAGGTAATAGATGCGTTCGCCTGGCATCCTTGTCACCCCACGCACCGAATCACCCGAAGCCTTGCTCAGGGTTTCAACCCGCATTGCCATCGCTGCACGGCCGTCGATACGGCCAAGCTGATCAGCCGCGTAAGCGCCCTGCGCCTTCAACCATTCCTGGGTTTGCGGATTTTTAAGGTCTTCGAGATTGCGGTACGGATCGGCAACGCTGATGCCCTGCAGCAAATCGGTGACGGGCTGGCTTGGCGCCGGTGGCGGACTGGCCGCGACTGCCGCCGACAGGCTGATTGCCGCCAGCATCGCGCCCAAAATTGCTTGTCCAGCCACTGAACAGAAAGGACGGCTGAAGAATTGACTCATTCAATGGGCTCCCGATCACAGCGCCGATATTACTTCGGTGCTGTGATCGGGACGCAATCGATGTGGCGGCGCTTTCTTGGTCCGGAGCGAAATCTGTTGCCGCGCATGGAAATTTCAAACCCACTCGAAATGGCTCAAGACAGAGGGGTCTGGCTTGGGCTGGGGAGAGGCCCGCGGCAGTCATGCGGCGGCTTGAAGTGCTTGGGTTTGAGGTCCGGGCAGTCGCGTTGCGCTGGTTTGGCAGATTTTTGGTTGTTTACCAGGTGCACTTTCGGCAGGTGTCGGCGGGCGATGACGGGTTGATCGCGACGATGCGCCACGGCGAGATGATGGTGATCGCGCGCACCACCAGTGTGATCCCACCCATGGAAGATGTCCCCGAAAAGACTGATGTGTTGCCTCAACGGCTTGGCGCCTTCATAGATGGAAGTGATCGCGACAACATTGCTCTCGAAACCGAGCGCGCGAAAAGTTTTTCGCAGCCCGCACCCACGCGCTGCGCCTACTTGTGTGTCGGCCTTGCGCACGAATAACAAATTTGTTGTTGTGCTGGCATGGACTACAGCACCCAGTACTACAGCGACGCTGAAAGAGGTCAAACATGCGAACCCATGACGAACTTGTCGCCAAGCTGATCCGGCGGCCCGGTGTGCGCAAAGAAGTTGAGGGCATTGAACGTGAAGAAGGCGTGCTCTTGGACATACTGCTGAAGGCCCGCCAGGAGGCGGGCCTCACCCAAGCTCAAGTTGCAGAGCGAATGGGTACGCATGCGCCTGCAGTTGCACGCCCAGAACGGGCGCTGGCCACAGGTAAGCATTCACCGTCGCTGACCACGCTGCGCAAGTACGCTCAGGCCTGCGGTAAGAAGCTGTCGCTTCAGATCTCGTAGTCCATGTATGAAGCGACAGTCAAGCTGCCCGATCTCCAACGGCCGTGCGGGTTGACGATCGGTTGAGCGGCAGCTTGAGCGGCCGAGGGTGCGGCGCAGTTCTGTCGCTCGTTAGCAACGTTATGCGTCGCACGATCAATAGTGGTAGCGCAACTGAGCAAGAAGCAATGCGTCCTCTTCGACTCGATACACCATGCGGTGTTCGTCAGTCATTCTGCGGGACCAAAAGCCAGACAATGCAGGTTTCAGTGGTTCCGGTTTACCAAGTCCTGAGAATGGTTCACGCTTTACCTCTTGGATCAGCTTGTTGATCCGTTCGACCATTTTACGGTCCTGCTTCTGCCAATACAAATAGTCGTCCCACGCCTCATCGGAGAAAATCAATTTCACTGTGGCAGTTCTCGCTCAGTACCTTTTCCCGCAGTGAGCTGTGCAATGGATGACAGAAGGCGCTTCGCATTGGCGGGGCTGCGCAAAAGGAAGGCTGTCTCTTCAAGTGCGTTGTAGTCCTCTAGCGACAACATCACAACAGACTGTTCACCATTGCGGGTGATGATTAGCGGCTCGTGGTCGTCACAAACACGATCCATTGTCTTGGCTAAGTTGGCACGTGCTGCGCTGTAGCTAATGGCATCCATCTTCTGGCTCCTATGTACTTGTACATATTATTGTTCAACTTCAAACGGGCGGCGTGCAAGCTTGGAGCGGTGACGCCCAACAGGTCGGTCAACCGGACCCTACACGGCAGGACAGGTATTTTCGACGTTAGAAACCGCAATTACCCTTTCCGGCGTCCGCGCTTGCGTTGAATACGTCTTTGACGTACTATGCGCCGTGCACACGGAGATCGAAGATGACCACTCGTAAACCCGACAAGGCACGCACCTCTGGCGAAGAGCTTGGCCTCAAGCTCTTGGAGTCCGTGCGCCAAATGAAGGCGCGGAATTTTGCACGCGCAACTGAGGTTGCGGTCAATGAAGTCGTTGAAGCCCGTCAAAGCACAGGTATGTCGCAGTCGGAGTTCGCCTCTGCCTTGAGCATCTCGAAGAGGACTCTTCAAGAGTGGGAGCAAGGTCGTAGGTCACCATCTGGTGCAGCACAAGCCCTCATTCGTATTGCCAGAAGGCATCCCGAGGTATTACGCGAAGCGCTGGCGTGAGCACATCGGGGTCTAACCCCGCTCAAGCCGAGCCCCAACGGCGGGCCACCAGGGCCCGGTCGGCGTTGCGCGGTAAATTTTCGCCAACCGATCCCTGGCGTCTCGCCGTTGTTGACCGCTCGAACGTTAGCCGCCACTCGGCACAGCCTGAGCGCGGAGCCTTACGCCAAGTGCCTTGGTGACCTTGAAAACCGTACCGAAGCTTGGGTTGCCTTCGACGCTGAGCACACGATAAAGACTCTCGCGAGCGCCAATCCGACTGGGCCAACATTGCGCCGCGCCGCGCCCTGCTCGCCACCCACTTGTCAGCCAAGACCTGGGCTTGCGAAGTAAGCGTCTGGGCGCGGCATCTTGAATCTGTTCTGCCAATCGAAGACGATCGAGTGCATTGATTCACTCATGGACTCGAGGTTATCGTGGCAGATGAAGTTCAGGCCCAGCGGCCCAGGCGCAAGCACAGTTCCGAATTCAAGGCGCAGGTAATTCAAGATTGCGGCCAAGCAGGGGTGTCGATCAGGTCGATTGCACAGTTACACAACGTTGATCCCAGCTTGGTGCGGCATTGGTTGGCAGTTCACCGGGCGCAGGCAGGTACGGTTTGTGCAGCAGCGAAATCTCAGCCGATCGTGCGGCATCGACCGATGGAGGTAAATAGCCAATTTCTGGCTGTCGAGTTTGACAAGCAGAACTCGGGCGTTGGTGGCATTCGCCTCGAACTGCGCAGAGGTGCGGCCACAGCGGTGGTCGACTGGCCGGTGCAGGACGCTGTTGCCTGTGGCGCCTGGTTGCGCGAGTGGCTGCGATGATCCGCATCGATGCGCTGTGGTTGGCTGTGCAACCAGCGGACATGCGCGCTGGCGCCGACCGGCTGCTGGCGCGCGTCGTCGAGGTCTTCGGCGCCTGCCAGGCTCACAACGGCTAGCTCTTCGCCAACGCGCGTGCCACGCGCGTCAAGCTGCTCGTGCACGACGGCTTCGGCGTCTGGTGTGCGGTTCGTCCTCCCAATATCGGGGGATTCATTTGGCCGCGCGATACTGATAATTCGGCACCGACCCCGAGCGGCCCTTGACGCGGACGCTCGATCGATGAGTTAGGCCTCAGGCACACGATATTCGAACGCCCAGAAAAATTGCCAACATGTATAGGCTGCCGACTGCCCCAAACCCCCTTCGATGAGGGCAAGCAGTTGCGCCTCGGTTGGGAAGTTCTTGAGGACTCGATGTGCGGAACCGTCGCTCAGCTTCCTCGATTGATAGGTGTTGCCCGCCGCATCGTGCTCAGAAATGGCTGACGAGCTGCCTTCAACGTACCGATTGTCTAGCAGCACGACCCTTGCGCCAGGCTCGAGCATTTCGTTGAGCCCACGGAGGAACTCGCATTGCCGAGCCAGTGGAACGTGCGAGAACCAGAAGCCTGCAAATGCCGCACTGAACAAGCTGCCATGTTTCTGGAGCGCATAGGCATCTCCGATTTTGAAGAGCACCGTGCGCTGCGGCACGCGCTGCTGGGCTATACGAAGAGTTTCCGCCGAGGAGTCGACGGCGACAATGGACGACGCTACGGGAGCCAGGAACTGCGTCCAGTACCCCGTGCCGCACGCGACCTCCAAGACGCGCCTGCCAGACAGAACTGAAGGCAACCACTGCTCGATTTGCCGCAGATCGGCTTGGCGTTCTGGCTTTTCGTAGACAGCGTCGTACTCGACAGCACGAGCGGCGTAGTACGACTGCATGGGCGAGAGGCTACGTTGCATGTTGATGCCTAATGTCCAAGCTACGCATTCTACAACGGCAAGCCGCCAAGCCCGTACCGGTGAAAATGTACCGCGTACCATCGGCATGGGCATGGTGGCCTGCCGTTGGCGATCCGCTTGAGATAGGGGTTAGGCATCACTCGACGCAGGCCGGCAGGCTGCGCCCAATTGCTGCTTCGGCAATGGCCGCTGCGTGCACTTCAGCGCAGTCGAATGTTTCAAAGCCGACCTTTTGACCCTTTTTGAACACTAGCGCCAAGTCTGTGCCTGCCAGCATGACTGACTCACATCCATATGCGTTCACCAGAGTCTGGCCTGTTCGCATGAAAACTTCGCAATGTTCTGCAGTTGCAATTCCACCTGCGGCCATCGAGACATAGGCGTCATGGACTTCCGCAAGGTTCTCATCGGGAGGAATGACTTCTACACCGGCAAGTACGCCGTAGAACCGTGACTCCATCACCAAGCGCGTTCCAATCAGTCCGACCTTCTTTAGGCCTCGTTGCGCGATCTTGGTCTTTACGACGTCGAGTAGGTTGATCACGGGAACCGGTGACTGCGCCTTGAAGGCGTCGATGCAAAAGTGTCCGGCAATCGAAGTGACTGCAACCTGCTCGATGCCTGCGCGTTGCAGTCGTTCAGTCAGCGACTTGTAGATTTGTACCTGAGCATCCGCGTTCCCTGAGGCTTGATTGCGGAGCAGTGTCGGGGTATCAGCATGCGCCATAGTCAAGCTGAGATCATGGCCTGCCAGGGCCGACGCGGCGATCAAGAAGCGATAGTAGTAGTCAGTGGCGGCGGGGCCGATGCCAACAATCAGTCCGATGTGCATGTCATTTCTCTCGCAGGCGCCTGAGGAACAGCGCGATCCACGGATTGGCGCGCTCGATACTACGGCCGGATTGTCCGCCGGATGGCCGCCTCAGCATCTTCAGTAACGCCTAACGTTGATATCGGGCGACAACACTGCGCCCTGACCTCGGCCGCTCCGGCGCGCTGACCGCTGCACCAGCGCGACGAGGTACTTCAGCTCAATCGATGACGACGCCCGCGTCGCGCACAACCTTGCTCCATTTCTGCACTTCCTGCCGCACGAAAACACCGAAGGCCGCAGGTGCGATGCCGCCGGTCTCGGCGCCGAGCTTGAACCACAGCTCGCGCATCTCCGGGTCTTCGAAGGCCTTGTTGACCAGGCCGTGCAGACGCTGCACCACGGCGGGCGGCGTGCCGGTCGGGGCCCACAGCCCGTACCACGATGTGACCTCGAAGCCGGGCAGGCCTGATTCGATCGCCGTGGGGATCTCGGGGAACGACGGTGACCGCTTGGCCGATGTCACCGCAATAGGCCGTAGCTTGCCGCTGCGGATGTGCGGCGACGCGCTGCCCAGCGCTTCGAAGATGTAGTCGATCTCGCCGCCGAGCAGCGCTGCGGTGGCCGGGCCGGTGCCCTTGTACGGCACATGCTCGGCCTTGATGCCGGCGGCGGCGTTGAACATCTCGCAGGCCAGGTGACGCGTGGTGCCGTTGCCGGCCGAGCCGCAATTGATCTTGCCGGGGTTGGCCTTGGCGTAAGCTATCAGTTCACGCAGGTCGCGTGCGGGCACGCGGGTGGCGGCCACCAGCACGTCGGGAAACACCGCCACCGTGGTGACCGGTGTCAGGTCTTTCTCCAGGTCGTACGGCAGGTTGCGGTAGGCGCTGACCGCCACCGCCACGTGCACCGGCGACAGCAGCACCGTGTAGCCGTCGGGCGTGGCGCGCGCGGCAGCGGCCGCACCGATGGTGCCGCCGGCGCCGCCGCGGTTGTCGATGACGAACTGCTGCCCGGTCATCTGCGACAGCTTGGCCATCAGCGGCCGCGCCACCGTGTCGGTGCCGCCGCCCGGCGGGAAGGGCACGATCACCCGCACCGGCTTGGTCGGCCAGTCCTGCGCCATGCTGGGCAGCGCGGCACCCAAGGTGGCCAAGGCCAGCAGCGCGTTCAGAGCCTGTCGACGGTATGAGGGGTTCATTTCCGGGGAGCGTACACGATCCCGATGACCGCGATTTGTCGGTCTGCCGGCTCGCCGGTCGCAGGGTGGGTGGTGGGTCAGCTGCGGTGCCGCTGCCCGAACACCCTGGCGCCCGCATACCGCGCTGTCGCGCAGGTTCATGCGCGCTTTACATTTGCACCAGACACTTTCGCCATGAGACCTTCATCCCGCCCCCATTTCATGCCCGGCCGGCGCCAGCTGCTGTGCGCCGCCGCAGCGCTGGCGGTCGCGTCGCCTTCGCGGGCTCAGTCGCTTCCGGTTCAGGACGAGCTGTGGACCGACGGCGTGCGCGGGCGCAGCCTGCCTGTGCGCATCCGCTGGCCCACAACGCCTCTGGGCGAGGCCGCTGCAGACACACCGGTCGTGCTGTTCTCGCACGGGCTGGGCGGCACCCGCGCGGGCGGGGCGGTGTGGGGTGAGGCCTGGGCGGCGGCCGGGTTTGCGGTGCTGCATCTGCAGCACCCGGGGAGCGATTTCGAGGCGGTACGCGCCGGGGCGGGCTCGTTTAGCAACCGGGCGGGCCTGGCTGCGGTGGCGAGGCCAGAGCAGTTGCTGGCACGCCTGCTGGACGTTCGCTTCGCCGTGGACGAGATCGGCAGGCGGCAGGCGGCGGGTCAGGCGCGCTGGGTTGGCGCACGGATGGATCGCTTGGGTCTTTGCGGGCATTCATTCGGCGCGCACACCACGCTTGGCGCGGCCGGCCAGCGTTACCCGGGGGCACCGGCGGTCGATGAGCCCCGGCTGGCGGCCTTCATCGCATTCTCGCCGTCGATGCCGGCGCGCGGCGACGCTTCTCAGGCGTTCACAGGCATCCGCCGGCCGATGCTGTGCATCACGGGCACCCGCGATGACGACGTCGTTGGCAATGGCGCCACACCGGATCGGCGGGCCGCCGTGTTTGCCGCGCTGCCGCCGGGGCAGAAAGCCCAGCTGGTGCTCAATGACGCTGACCACATGAGTTTCGCCGGCCAGACCGGGCGCGCCGTGGAGATCATCCGGCGCGATGAATCCTCGCGCCGCCTGCAGCCTGCACACCACGCGCTGGTGGCCGCCATCACCACCGACTGGTGGCGCGCCCGGTTGCTGGGCGACGACGCCGCAGCGCGGCGGCTGGTCCAGCCCGCTGGTCTGATGCCGGATGACCTCTGGCAAGTGGGCTAGGGCCGGGTTTCGGCGCCTTGCTCTACCTGGCCGCTGGCTGGCGATCGCGCTGGGCTTTGCCGGTTTGCGGCAGCGCGCCTCGGGCGGCTTCGCATCCCGCGACGCCGCCCATGGGGTCGAACAGCGCGGCCGCAGTCCTGGCCGGCTATTGTTGCGCTTTGACCCCGGCCGTCGAAATCATCTTTGTCAATTTGGCGATTTCGTCGTCAGCGCTGAAGGCTCGACCTGAACTGGCGCGCTACCGTCTACTTCACGTCGCCGGTCTCGCTTTATATCCCGCGGCCGGCGCAACGGTGGGCGTAAAGCCCGGCGCAGCGCGCTTTATCGCACTCGGTACTTCTCCAGCGCCGCACGGTCGATCTCCACGCCCAGGCCCGGCCCGTCAGGAATCGTCACCCAGCCGCCCTGCTGCTGGATGGGCTCGGTGATCAGGTGCTGGCGGAACGGATGCGACGAGCGGTCGTACTCGAACACCGGTTCCTGCGCGAACAGCGAATGGTGCGCCACTGGCAACGCGGCGATCAGCTGCAGTGACGCTGCCTGCGCGATCGCAGATCCCCACACATGCGGGTTGACCGCCACGCCGTGCGATTGCGCCAGCGCGATGATGTGGCGGGCCGCCGTGATGCCGCCACAAGAGCCCAGGTCGGGCTGGGCGATGTCGACCGCGCCTGCGGCGAACAGTTCGCGGTAGCCGTACATGGTGTGTTCGTTCTCGCCGCCGGCAATCGGCATCGTCAGCTTCTCGCGCATTTCGACATAACCGCGCAGGTCTTCCGGGACCACCGGTTCCTCGTACCAGCGCAGCTTGCAGTCGGCCAGCGCGCGGCCCAAGCGCAGCGCTTCGGCGCGCCCGTAGGCATGGTTGGTGTCGATCATCAAGGTCACGTCCCGCCCTTCGATGGCGCGGCAGATGGCTTGCATGCAGGCGATATCGTCTTCCACGCCATAGCCCAGCTTGACCTTCATCAGGCGAAAGCCCGCCTCATGGTGGCGCACCGCTTCGTCGGCCAGCCGCGCGGCCTCGCCCTGGCCCTTGATGCGGTAAAAGCCTGTGGCATAGGGTTCAACCCGGTCGCGGAAGGCACCGCCCAGCAGCTTGTAGATGGGCTCGCCACGCGCACGGCCGGCGATGTCCCACAAGGCGATGTCGACCGCGCTGACCGCGGCCACCACCGAACCCTTGCGTCCGTAATCGCGGGTGGCGTGGTACATGCGGTGCCACAGCACTTCGGTGGCGAGCGGGTCGGCGCCGATCAGCAGCGGCTTCAACGCATATTCGATTGCCGCAGCGGCTATTTCAGGCGGTTCCAGGCCTTGTGCGAAGGCCTCGCCCCAGCCGGTCACGCCGTCGTCGGTAATCACCTCG
>Ga0214919_10012786_pt1 | contig 10268 bp, 11 predicted proteins | sample LL1503_MetaG_FD_177994 | JGI IMG/M metagenome (GOLD analysis project Ga0214919, IMG submission 177994) | Freshwater microbial communities from Lake Lanier, Atlanta, Georgia, United States - LL-1503 | ecosystem: Environmental > Aquatic > Freshwater > Lake | place: USA: Georgia | collected... | reverse complement strand
TGTGTTTTTTGGGCATCCTGCTGTGGGTTTTTGATCGCAAGAAAAACCAGCGTTTTGAAGAAGCAGCCCAGTTACCTTTTTTAGATGAATAAGGATTGCCATGAGCGACTTTTCAAGTTCATTTTGGTCTGGCTACATCACCGTCATCAGTATCGTGGGCATACTGGCTTGCTTGGTGTTACTTTGGGTCACCGCACGCAAGAAAAATACGGGGCATGCAGACAACACCACAGGCCATGTGTGGGACGAAGACCTGCGTGAAATGAACAACCCTTTGCCCTTGTGGTGGGTGGGGTTGTTTGTCATTACTGTGGTATTTGGCTTATCGTATCTATGGCTTTACCCGGGATTGGGAAGTCACAAAGGCAGTTTGGGTTGGTCATCTCAGGCCGAGTACGACACCGAGATTGCCCAAACCAATGCACAACTTGCCGCTTTGTACCAGCGATTTGATGCCATGCCTGTCGAGGAGTTGGCTTTCAACGAACAAGGCCACGCCATTGGCGAGCATTTGTTCATGAACAACTGCGCACAGTGCCATGGCTCGGATGGTCGTGGCTCCAAAGGGTTTCCCAACTTGACCGACGCTGACTGGCTTTACGGCGGCACACCTGAAAAAATCAAGGAAAGCATCACCTTGGGCCGCTTGGGTCAAATGCCACCCATGGCTGCTGCAGTAGGGTCTGCAGACGATATTCAAAACGTAGCCAACTATGTATTGAGTCTTTCAGGCAGTCCCCATGACTCTTTGAAAGCCGGTTTTGGCAAACCCAAGTTTGGCGTGTGTGCCTCTTGCCATGGTATCGACGGTAAAGGCAATCAAGCGGTTGGCGCTCCCAATTTAACGGACAAGACTTGGCTTCATGGTTGGGGTGAGGGTGCCATTGTGGCCATGATTCAAAACGGCAAGATCAACCAAATGCCTGCACAGAAAGACCGACTGACAGCTTCGCAAATACATGCCTTAACAGCTTATGTATGGGCTTTTTCTCATCATGCAGATGCACCGAAACAGCCCTGACGTTTGAGATATTGATGCGCAAGGTCATACCCATCACTGACACGGCTGATAACAGCTCTGCAAGCTATTTGTATGCGTCCATGCCCAAGATATACCCTCGTGCCGTACACGGGGTATTTGCACGGTGGCGCTGGTTGGGTGTGTTAATCACCCAACTGGTGTTTTATGGTTTGCCGTGGTTGGAATGGGGTCAACGCCAAGCGGTTTTATTTGATTTGCAAAGCCGACGTTTTTATATCTTTGGCTTGGTTCTGTATCCACAAGACTTTATTTACCTGACCGCCATGCTCATCATTGCGGCTTTATCGCTGTTTTTGTTCACAGCCGTGGCGGGGCGTTTATGGTGTGGCTATGCCTGTCCGCAGACGGTCTACAGCGAAATTTTCATGTGGATAGAGCGTCAAGTGGAAGGCGACCGCGGTGCGCGTATGCACTTGGACGAGAATGCATTTTCTTTGGAAAAGTTGGTTAAGAAAACCTATAAACATATTTTGTGGTTGGGTTTTTCTATCTGGACTGGCTTTACGTTTGTGGGCTACTTCACGCCTATTCACAGCTTGGGTTTGGCATTTTTTGAAACACGCATGGGTTCATGGGAAGTTTTTTGGGTGTTCTTTTATGGTTTTGCCACCTATGGCAATGCAGGTTTTATGCGCGAGCAAGTCTGTAAATACATGTGCCCATATGCACGCTTTCAAAGTGCCATGTTCGACCATGACACATTGATCGTCACCTATGACAGCAAACGTGGTGAACCCCGAGGCGCTCGTTCGCGTCAAGTGGCCTTGGCAGATACGGGTCTGGGTGCTTGTGTGGACTGCAGCTTATGCGTACAGGTTTGTCCCACGGGTATCGATATTCGACAAGGTTTGCAATACGAGTGCATAGGCTGTGGCGCCTGCGCTGATGTGTGCGATGGCGTGATGGACAAAATGGCGTATGCCAAAGGCTTGGTGCGCTATACCACCCAAAACGCATTGATCAAAGGCTGGGATAAGGCTGCCATGCTTAAGCAGGTATTTCGTCCCAGGGTATTGGTCTATACCGGCATTTTGTGGACCTTGATTTTTGCGTTGGGTATCAGTTTATGGCTGCGTACCCCCATGAAAGTGGATGTGCTGCGAGACCGTGGCACCTTGGCCCGCATCACCCAAGACGGTCAATTGGAAAATGTTTTCAGACTGCAAATTATGAATGCCACAGAGGTTGCTCAAATTCTGAGTATCCAAGTGCGGGGTGCGCCTGGGTTGACTTTGACCTCAGGCGCGACCGTTGAGGTCTTGCCAGCACAATCACGTTGGGCTGTGGTGGATGTATCCCTTCCCTACGAAGCACTTCCCGCAGGCTCACACAAAATTTGGTTTGATATCCAAAACCCTGATGGCTCTTTGCACGTCACGGAAGCCTCAGTGTTTGTTGTACCCCATTGATTAACCTAAGGAAGACTCATGTTTAAACCCAACAGACAAAACGCTTGGTGGTCTTATGGTCATGTTTGGTTGGTTATTTCAGGTCCTGTCTTGGTGGTCATTGCCAGCTTTGTGTCCGCAGTTGTGGCCTTTCAAGGCAATGACACTGTATTGGGCGCCAAGGACGAAGCAGAGGTAGCTGCTATGCGAGCTTTGCAAGCCAACGCGGAACGCAATTGGGTGCCAGCTGTTCAAGCCCGTAACCACGCCGCAACGCCAGAGGGAATCCCTTTGCGAAAGCAGCCCTGAGGCTTACTCACATTGCACAGCGTTAACCATCAATTTCAACGCTTCGGGCTTCAGTATGTGCAGGTTTTTTTGTTTAACTTCTAGGATGCCGTCATCCATGAATTTGGAAAACGTGCGACTAACGGTTTCAAGTTTCAATCCTAAGTAACTGCCAATTTCTTCACGCGTCATGCGCAGCACCAACTCAGATTGAGAAAAACCTCGCGCATGCAAACGTTGGGTCAGGTTTAATAAAAAAGCGGCGACACGTTCCTCAGCGCGCATGCTGCCCAAGAGCAACATCACACCGTGTTCGCGCACAATTTCACGGCTCATGATTTTGTGCACATGGTGTTGCAAAGCATTGATTTCACGCGATAACTCTTCAATGCGTTCAAAGGGCATGATGCACACCTCCGCATCTTCCAACGCCACCGCATCACAGGTGTGACGGTCGCTGACGATGCCGTCCAAACCCATGATTTCACCCGCCATTTGAAATCCGGTGACCTGCTCGCGCCCATCGTTGCTGCTGACACTGGTTTTGAAAAAACCTGTTCGTATCGCGTAGAGCGCATGGAAATGGTCACCGTTACGGAACAACTGTTCACCTCGTTTGATGCGTTTTCGTTTTTGGATGATGTTTTCTATGCGGTCCAGATCGCTGCTGCTAAGGTCGACCGGCATGCACAGCTCGCGTAAATTGCAATTGGAGCATGCTGCTTTAATCGTATGAGAGTCCATAACTTCTGATTATTTCTCTGAGTTTGAGAGGAATCTTGATTTTCTTGATACAGCTCAAATCGTCTTAAAGGAAATCAAGTCACATTATGGACGCTTATCCGTGTGAATCCATGACTATTTCGACTGAATTACTCCAACGTTTCGATGTTCCTGGTCCAAGGTACACCTCTTACCCCACAGCGGACAGGTTTGTCGAAGCCTTTGGCGAGAGCCAATACCAAGAAGCGTTGCTGCATCGAGGTCAAAGTGCCCGTTCCCATGCATTCCCACTTTCGGTATATGTGCACATTCCGTTTTGTGCATCTTTGTGCTACTACTGCGCATGCAACAAGATCATCACCCGTCAATACGACCGGGCTTTGAGTTACTTGGGTTCTTTGCAACAAGAGGTGGCATTGCTAGCACCTTACCTAGGGCAGGGTAACAAGGTGTCGCAACTGCATTTGGGGGGAGGCACGCCAACGTATTTGCGGGACGCAGAACTTTGTGCTCTGATGGCCATGCTTGGTCAGATATTCGATTGGCAACCCTCAGGTGAGTACTCTGTCGAGGTCGATCCCCGTACTGTTAACAGGGAGAGGTTGGCGCTATTGAAGACGTTGGGCTTTAACCGTCTTAGCTTGGGCATTCAGGATTTTGACCCTGTGGTTCAAAAGGCGGTTCACCGAGAGCAATCTTTTGAACAGGTCAATGAATTGTTAGACCAAGCCAAGGCTTTGGACTTTGGGTCTGTCAACCTTGATTTGATTTACGGTTTACCCAAACAAACGGCGTCTTCTTGGGAAAACACCATGCAAAGCGTGGTGCAACTGCGACCCCAACGTATCGCTTTGTATGCCTATGCACATTTGCCCGCACGCTTCAAACCACAGCGGCATATTGATGCAGACGACATTCCCACCGCCGCTGTGAAAACCGACATGTTGACCATGGCGTTGGAGATGTTGCAAGCCGTCGGTTATGTGTACATAGGCATGGACCACTTCGCTCTACCCGATGATGCTTTGGCTATTGCCAAGCGACAAGGCCGTTTGCACCGTAATTTTCAAGGCTATACCACCCAACCCGACTGTGATTTGATTGGTTTAGGTGTTTCATCGATTGGCAATGTTGGCTCTACCTACCAGCAAAACGTGAAGTCGTTGGCAGACTACCAAGATATTTTGGCGCAAGGGCGTTTGCCTGTAGAGCGAGGTATTGCTCTCAATCGTGATGATGTGTTACGACGTCACGTCATCATGGCCATCATGTGCCAAGGGCATATCAGTTACGAGTCGGTAGAGTTGTCGTACTTGATCGATTTCAAACAGTATTTTCGTGCTGAACTTGCGATGCTGAATGAAATGCAGGCGCAAGGCTTGGTAAGTTTGAACGAGGCTGGTCTTGATGTGTCTGCAGACGGTTGGTTTGTGGTTCGCGCCATCGCCATGGTGTTTGACCGCTATGTCCAACAGGATCAACATCGCACGCGCTTCTCTAAAATCATTTGATGAATGTTTCTTTGCTGGCAACGGCCGCTGTCATGGGTTTGGTCGGCGGCCCCCATTGTTTGGCCATGTGCGGTGCTGCTTGTGTAGGCATATCGCGCTGGACGCCCCATCGTCCCCTGGGACCGGTCTGGCTCTTCCAAATCGGTCGATTGCTGGGTTATGCCATTTTGGGCGCAGTCGTCGCTGCCTCCATGCAAACATTGGGATGGTTAACGCTACACAGTGCCGCTTTGCGTCCGGTCTGGAGCATGTTGCACATTGCTGCGTTATTGATTGGTTTGATGTTGTGCATTCGTGCCGAGCAACCCATTTGGCTGAGTGATGCTGCAACCGTTATTTGGCTCAGACTCTCCTCCCCAGAGCAAAGGCATCAGATGCAACAACATGCAATAGGGCCCCTGTTGTTGGGCTTGGTGTGGGCCTTCTTGCCCTGTGGTTTGCTGTACGCGGCTTTGTTGCTTGCCATGCTGAGTGCTTCCGCCTGGGAGGGGGCTGCGGTTATGTCGTCATTTGCCTTGGGTGGCGCCATCATGTTGATGTTCGCACCTTGGCTGTGGACGCGTTTGCTTCAGATGCATCTTTCTCAAAGGACTGTGTCGCATACCGGTGTACGACTGGCGGGTCTGGGTTTAGCCGGAAGTTCAGCGTGGGCGCTGTGGATGGGGTTGGTAGAGCAGCAGGCGCCTTGGTGCAAAGTCATTGCTTGATCTCTTCCGTCATTCAAAGTTTGAAAATATTGATGCACGTCAAGAGTTCCTGTGTTGGTTCTGCTTTAAGTGTGCAGTCCGCGGTAAAGCATGTAGCTGGCCAGTAAAAAAAGCAGTAAGGCAAAACCGCGTTTCAGTTTGGACACAGGCATTTTGTGGGCTAAACGCGCACCCATGGGGGCGGTGACCATGGTGCAAAGACCAATCACCACCAAGCCAGGCAACCAAATATAGCCAAAGCTCCAGGCCAGGTTATGGGGTGCATTCCAACCGCTCACCACATAGCCCAGGGCATTGGCCAAAGCGACTGGGAATCCGATGGCAGCACTGGTGGCAACCGCTTGGCGTATAGGCACATTGCACCAAGTCATGAAAGGGATGCTGACAAACGCACCGCCCGCACCCACCAGGCCCGACAGCAAACCAATCACACTGCCCACTGCAGTTTGACCGACCGTACCAGGCATTTGCCGCGATGGTTTAGGTTTTTTATCCAACACCATTTGTGTGGCAGAAAAAGCAGTGAAACCTGCAAAAAACAAAGCCAGTGCAGAGCCTTTCAATACCGCGAATAACCACAGGCTTGACAAGGCACTGCCGAGCAATATGCCGGGGGCTAAACCTTTCACCAAGTCCCAACGCACTGCGCCTAATTTATGGTGAGCTCGCGTGCTTGCCAGCGATGTCACCACAATGGTTGACATGCCTGTGGCAATCGCCATCTTCACAGCAGAGTCAGCGTCTACGCCTTGGGTGCCAAGCAAAAAGGTGATGAATGGAATCATCATCAGTGCACCACCCACCCCCAACATGCCAGCCAGAAAACCTGCAACGGTACCCAAAAGAACCAGGGCCACCATGACGTCGGCAAAAGACATCGCCATCAGGCGAGTCCGAGTTTTTGAGCCATGCCTATGCGTTGCAGTTTGCCGGTTGCGCCTTTGGGTATTTCTTCCAGTAACAAAATCTTGCGTGGTACTTTGAAGTCTGCAACTCGCGAGGCGACGTAGTCGCGAAGTTCTTTTTCAGTGGCAGTTTGACCCTCACGAAGCACCACCGCAGCCCCGACTTCTTCACCCAATTTTTCATGGGGAATACCAAAGCAAACCACTTGTGCCACGGCCGCGTGGTCCATCAGAATTTCGTCAATTTCACGAGGGCTGATTTTTTCGCCGCCGCGGTTGATGATTTCTTTTAATCGGCCGGTGATACTGATATAGCCCTCACTGTCCATCACACCTTGGTCGCCTGTGCGAAACCAACCATGTGTGAACGCTTCAGCATTGGCCTTGTCGTTGTTTTCGTAGCCAGGGGTGACATTAGGGCCGCGAATCACAATCTCTCCCGTGCTGCCTGTGGAAAGCAATTGCCCATCGTTGTCCATGATGGCCACTTCAGGTCCCGCTGCCAATCCCACGGTGCCAGGCTTGCGTTTGCCTGGGGGTAAAGGGTTACACGCCATTTGGTGGGCTGCCTCGGTCATGCCATAGGCTTCAATGACGGGCGCATGAAAGGTGGCTTCAAGTTCGGCTAACACTTGGGGTGGCAAGGATGAAGATGATGAGCGAATAAAGCGCAAAGGGACTTTGGTAATCACGTCGCGGTTGTTAGCCGCTCTGGACAAAATTGCTTGGTGCATGGTGGGTACAGCGGTGTACCAAGTGGGTTTGACCTCTTCCATTTGCGAGAAAAACTTCAGCGCATTGAAGCCACTGGTGCAATGCACTTCGCCGCCTTGAGATAAGGGCGCCAAAATGCCGGCAATCAAGCCATGGATGTGAAACAGCGGCATGACATTCAAGCCTCGGTCGGATGCACTGAATGCAGTGCTTTTGGCGATATGTTGCGCAGATGCGCATACATTGCGCTGCGTCAACGGAACAATTTTGGGGCGTGAGGTGGTACCAGAGGTGTGTAATACCAAGGCAACATCATCCGCATGGGCCATGCCTAGCGCAGCAGCCGTTTGCTTGATGCGAGAAGCCGTGTCCAAGGTAAAAGAGCCTGCCCCTTGGGTTGGGCTTGGGTGCAGGTAGACAATCGATACGCCCAGTTTTTTGGCGACTTCTACCGCTGGCGACTGTGAACCCTGTTCGACCACCAAGGCCTTGGCATGCAAGTCGTTCAGATAAAACTCGAACTCATCAGCCCGGTAAGAAGGGTTGAGGGGGGCAGAGGTGCTGCAAGCGGCCACAGCGACAAAAGCGGCTGCCATTTCTGCTCCGTTGGGCAACACAATTGCAACGCGGTCGTTACGACCTATACCGACCGCATTCAGAGAAGCTTGCACATGTGATGCTAAGTCGCGTAAACCTTGATAGGTCAATGGCGCGGCGTTGGGTGCGCTTAAACACACGGCATTTGCTTGGCCTTGCGCCATCCATTCTTGAAGGGTTTGCATGCGGGTCCTTTAGTTTTGTAATTTCAATCCGTGCTGGCTTTGCAGCACGCTTTGTTCTAGCAATCGGGTCAGGCTGTAAACCGTTTCAAGCGTGGGCGTGGGTATGCCAACCACACGACCGAGTTCGATGACACCGCCCAAAATGGCATCTAACTCGAGGGCTTTGCCTTGCTCAATGTCTTGCAACATGGAGGTTTTGTGCGCACCTACCGATTGGGCACCAGCGATGCGTTTCTCTATGGTGATTTTGAATTGCGCACCGGTTTTTTCACCCACAGCTTGGGCTTCTTGCATCATTTGAGTGGCCAGCGAATGGCTAAGCGGGTGCAAGGCAATTTGTTCCAAAGTGGCATGGGTCAAAGCGGAAATGGGGTTAAAGCACAGATTCCCCCACAACTTCACCCACAGTTCACTGCGAATGTCTGCAGACACAGGGACTTTAAAGCCGGCACCAATCATGGCTTGGGCCAACAGCGTGACACGCTCAGTTTTTTCACCATTGGGTTCACCCAAGGTGAAGCGGTTACCCTCAATCAGCTTGACAACGCCGGGGGCGATTAACTCTGCGGCAGGGTAGACCACCGCACCAATCACTCGTTCGGGTTTGAGATGCTGCCAAAGCACTCCATCAGGGTCGAGTGTCTTGAGTTGAGTGCCTTGGTACTCGCCAGTGAGTTGGTGGAAGTACCACCAAGGCAAACCATTTTGCATGGTGACGACCGCGGTGTTGGCATGGCAGAGTCGGTCAATGTCTTGGGCGACTGTCGCTACCTGGTGTGACTTGAGCGTTAAAAACACATAGTCGTAGGTTTGCGCGTTGTCCACACTGCAAGCCTTCACGGGTGCAAGCTGTTCATTACCGTCTTCTAAAACCAGTTTCATGCCATGGTTTTGAATGGCGCGCAGATTTTCCCCACGGGCAATGCAGGTGACATCGTGTCCTGACAAGCTGAGTTTGACAGCAAGGTAACCGCCAATGGCACCTGCACCAACGATGGCTATGCGTAAAGACATCGCTTGAGAAAAAAAGTTGTGGTCATGAGAAAAATATACAAAGGCAAAAGTGTCTGCAAGGGCCGCCGAATCGTCATCCTGAACGAAAGGTTCAGGTGGGCGAGGTCAGAAAGGTGTTGGGTACATCTAACGCGAGATGTTCACGCTCACCAGCCGATGTTCCAAGCCCGGGGCTCCCAAGAGCATTGGTTCAAGAAATATAAAACCCGGCAGACTTGCAGACATGGTTATTGTAAAAGGCTTAAAGCAAGTGCCCATCGTGCCCAAGGGCTGTGTCGAGTCGGTGCAGCAAATTGTTTAAATTGTGGTTAGAGGAACTGGGCTCAGCGGGATCAGCTGAAAAATCGGACAACTCAAAAGCGAGGTTTAAAGCGGCGAGTACCGCGATACGGTCACGGGCTTTGATTTTTCCGGCATCTCGAATTTTGCACATGGCATCATCCACGCGACGTACAGCTGCATGAAAGCGTTCTTCAGCGCCTACAGGGCAACCCAAAATATAGCTTTGACCCATGATTTGAACTTCAAGTTGGTTCATGCCCCATCCTTGATTTCAAGTGGTAAGCGATCAAGCAAGCCATCGATACGGCTACGCGCTGCTTGCAGACGTGATTTGAGTGAATCCCGTTCTTGTTCAAGGGTTTCAACCTGAGCGCTGAGGAGTTCGTTGGTACGTCTGAGTTCGTCGTAGCGCAAGAGTAAACGTTCAACGCGCTCTAGAACAGGATCAAGGGATGAATTTTCCGACATGGGCGCATTTTAGGGGGCGTTAAAGGGATTGTGGCTAGAATGGTCAGGTTGGTGCTCGCGGTGTGGTTCACATGCCGCAGTTCAACGGGAAGCAGAAGTTTTCAGCCTACCAAGTACTTCTTTTTTGTACATGGCATGGTTGTGAAGCCAGCCTGCGCTGCCCCCGCAACGGTCAAGCGAACGAAATGCCCTCGGGCATTTCCGTACTGTCCCACACAGCCACTGGTTGCCTTGAACAAGCAACTGGGAAGGCGGACAGGGTTGTTTTCGCTAGCCCGGATACCGGCCAACAAGGTGAAGTTGCGTTCATTCGTCGCTTCGTAACGTCCATGCACTGTCGGGGAAGGCGGTGAGGGCACTTGGTTGGAATTTCATATATGTTTTCTTTCTTTAAATCCCATAAGGGCGGTTTTTTCCTTTGTATATTCATATGCTTTTTATCCA
>Ga0214919_10012785_pt1 | contig 10269 bp, 10 predicted proteins | sample LL1503_MetaG_FD_177994 | JGI IMG/M metagenome (GOLD analysis project Ga0214919, IMG submission 177994) | Freshwater microbial communities from Lake Lanier, Atlanta, Georgia, United States - LL-1503 | ecosystem: Environmental > Aquatic > Freshwater > Lake | place: USA: Georgia | collected... | reverse complement strand
AGGAAAGTTTAACGGTTGTTCGAGATTTGTATTTATCAAGCCATATTTTTTTTCGTATTTTTGAAAGATTATTTAAAATTATGGTGGAAGAAAAAGTAATCTTGGTGAATGAACAAGATGAACCTATAGGGTTAATGAATAAATTAGAAGCACATGAAAAAGCAATTTTGCACCGTGCTTTTTCGGTTTTTGTGTTAAATAAAAACAATGAAATTATGCTACAACAACGTGCTTATCACAAATACCATTCACCATTACTTTGGACCAATACTTGTTGCAGTCATCAGCGTGAAGCAGAAACTAATATACAAGCAGGAACACGAAGATTATTTGAAGAAATGGGATTTAAAACAGAACTTAAAGAATTGTTTCATTTTATCTACAAAGCACCTTTTGATAATGGTTTGACGGAACATGAATTGGACCATGTTATGATTGGTTATTATGATGATGAACCTATAATCAATCCTGAAGAAGTAGCAAGCTGGAAATGGATGAAAATCGAAGATGTGAAAAGAGACATGTTTCTAAATCCCCATATCTACACTGTTTGGTTCAAAATTATTTTCGATGAATTTTATCATTACCTAGAAGAACATAAGATTTAAGAATGCTGATTTTTGATTTGAGATTTCAGAATGGTAAAAATCAACAATCTTAATCCGTTAATCAACAATCATAAATCAATAATAATAAATCAACAATATAAAATCACTATGAAAGTTACAATATCAAGAAAAGCCCATTTCAACTCGGCACATCGATTGTATCGCAAAGATTGGTCTGTAGAAAAAAATGATGCCATTTTTGGCAAGTGCAATAACCCCAATTTTCATGGTCATAATTATGAACTCATCGTTTCTGTTACTGGAGAAATTGACCAAGAAACAGGTTTTGTAATGGATGTAAAAATTTTAGCCGATTTAATCAAAGAACATGTTGAAAACGCTTTCGACCATAAAAATCTAAACCTAGATGTTTCCGATTTTGCTGATTTAAATCCTACTGCCGAGAACATAGCAGTGGTTATTTGGCAGAAACTTAGAAAATATATTGATACAAATAAAGATTTAGAGATAGTGTTATATGAAACACCTCGAAATTTTGTAACTTATAAAGGAGCATAATGGCTTTACGAGTAGGTGATAAGATTCCTTTTTTTACCTCCATAGATGGTGAAGGAAAATCTTTTGAGATTAGAGATTATATTGGTAAACCGTTAGTTATTTACTTTTATCCTAAAGATGATACACCAGGTTGCACCATTCAAGCCTGTGCCTTTCGTGACCAATATGAAGATTTTAAAGCATTAGGTGCTGAGGTAATAGGAATTAGTAGCGATAGTTTGCAATCCCACCAAAAATTTGCTTCTCGTTACAAACTTCCGTTTATATTGCTTTCTGATTTTGATAAAAAGATTAGAACACAATTTGGCGTTCCCAATGATTTTTTGGGTTTGCTTCCAGGAAGAGCCACTTATGTTATTGATAAAAACGGAGTTGTTCAATTAATTTTTGATAACATATCAGCAAAAATTCACATTCAAAAAGCACTCGAAATTCTGAAAAGAATGTAAGTTTGTTTAAAATCTTGTCGATGAAATTATATCCGTTACAATTTGAACCCATTTTGAAGGAAAGGATTTGGGGTGGAACCAAATTAAAAACTTATCTCAACAAACCTATAATGTCCAATAGTACTGGGGAAAGTTGGGAAATTTCAACCGTTGAAAATGATGTTAGTGTTGTTTCCAATGGAGTTTATAAAGGAAAATCACTAAACGATTTGATTAATGAATTTCCCGAAGCTATTTTAGGAACTACTGTTTACGCAAAATTCGGAAAACAATTTCCATTACTTTTCAAATACCTTGATGCTCGTGACGATTTGTCTATTCAGGTACATCCTAATGATAAACTAGCAAAAGAGCGTCACAATTCGTTTGGAAAAACAGAAATGTGGTATGTCATGCAAGCTGATGAAAATGCCCGATTGATTTTAGGTTTCAAAGAAAAATCTTCAGCAGAGGAATATGTTCAAAACCTAAATAATAAAACATTACTCACTATTTTAGATACCAAAACAGTAAAACAAGGCGAGGTTTACTTTTTGGAAACTGGAACTGTTCATGCTATTGGTGCTGGAACTCTGATTGCAGAAATTCAACAAAATTCGGATATTACTTATCGTCTGTATGACTTTGATAGAGTGGATGCTAATGGAAATTTGCGCGAGTTGCATATTGATTTAGCTTTAGAAGCTATAAATTATGAAACCGTTGAAGCCCAAAAAGACTATTTAAAAAAAGAAAATGTTTCTAATTCATTAGTTGATTGTCGCTTTTTCACCACTAATATAATTCCTTTGAATGGAGAAGTAAAAGTGAATAAAAGCCAAAACTCTTTTACTGTTTATATGTGTGTTGATGGAAGTTTTGAAATGACAATTAATAAAGAAACTTTTCAATATTGTAAAGGCGACACCCTTTTAATCCCTGCTTCATTGACTGATTTTCAATTCAATGGACAAGCTTCCATACTAGAAATTTATATTTCGTAGTTTGTAATCTAAAGAAATAATGTAATTTTGCGCCAAATTTAAAATTTACAAAAAAATGGGAAGTGTTAAAAATTTAAAAAAAGACATCAATTTTGTTTTAGGAGATATTATTGAAGCAGTATACATTTATGAAATGACTTCTTCAGGAAAACCTTCTGATAAAACAAATGCTATTATTGATGAAGCAATTGCGTCTTTTGATGGTTTAATTACAAAAGTGAATGCTAAAAATGTAGAAAATAAAAAAGCACACTTCAAACAAATCAATGTTGAATTAGAACAAACTGCAAATCAATTGGTTGAAAAAATCAATGCTTTGTAATTAGAAAAAACAATAAAAAAGTGTAAAAATATTTTGTTGAATTAAATTTGACTTTTATATTTGCATACACATTGAGACGCCAGCGTAGCTCAGTTGGCTAGAGCAGCTGATTTGTAATCAGCAGGTCGTGGGTTCGAGTCCCTCCGCCGGCTCAATAATAAAACCATTACTTTACAGTGATGGTTTTTTGTTTTAAATTACTTCTCTATAAACAGTTTCTATTCTATATCTTTATTCGCTTTTTAAAAAAGAAAATTATGTTTGGAAATAAAGCATTAAAAGGAGTTTTTCTTGTTGGACTAGGAGCTACAAGCTATGGAATGTTAGCTACTTTTGTAAAATTGGCTTATGCCGATACTAGCTCCCAAGGACTTCATTATACGACAGCAGAAGTGATTACGGCTCAATTTATAATTGGAATTTTTTTGATACTACTTATTACTCTATTTCAAAAAAATAAAAAAATAAATACTAGCATAAAAGCCTCTTCAATAGATATTAAAAAGTTAATGCTAGTTGGAACTTCAACTGGGTTAACAAGTATTTTTTATTATTTGGCCGTAAAATACATTCCAGTATCGATTGGAATTGTTTTGTTGATGCAAACAGTTTGGATGGGAGTTTTATTAGAAATGTTCTTAGATAAAAAAGTTCCTTCAAAAATTAAAATAGTTTCAGTAATTATTGTTCTATTGGGAACAGCATTGGCAACCAATCTTTTTTTTAACAAGATAGCACTTAATTTTAAAGGAGTTGTATTAGGCCTATTAGCGGCAGTTTCCTTCACAACGACAATGTTTGCTGCAAATAAAGTAGCTACATCAATATCTCCTGCTCAACGAAGCTTATATATGCTTTTAGGTGGTGGAGTTATTGTGTTTATTTTTGCAATATTTACTCAGCATACACCATTTAATTATGATATTTTCTTTAAATGGGGAATACTAATTGCGCTCTTCGGAACAGTCATTCCACCCATGTTATTAAATGCTGGTTTTCCATTAACTGGAATTGGTTTGGGCAGCATAGTTTCCTCTCTCGAATTACCTGTTTCTGTTACAATGGCTTTTTTTATTCTAAACGAAAATGTAATTTTATCCCAATGGATTGGAATAATGTTGATTATTTTAGCTATTGTAATTATGAATATTAATTTTAAGAAGCATTAATTTTGAATTCTCTTTTTCCTACAGATAAAATAAACTTTGATCTTCCTGATGCAGATATAACCTACTATTCTAATTTCTTTCCTAATAATCGCTCCAATGAATTATTTGAAAAATTACAAAACGAAATTCCATGGCAACAAGATGATATAACTGTTTTCGGAAAAACTTATCCTCAACCAAGATTGACAGCACTTTTTGGGAATGAAGGAAAACCTTACGCTTATTCAAATATTGTCATGCACCCCAAACCATGGAATCCATTATTGCTATTTATCAAAAACGAAATTGAATCGGTTTGTGATGAAATTTTCACCACAGTTTTACTAAATCAGTATCGCGACGGAAAAGACAGCAATGGCTGGCATGCTGATAATGAAAAGGAATTAGGTAGCAATCCAGTTATTGCTTCTGTTAGTTTTGGAGCAGAGCGATTTTTTCATTTGCAACATAATACTTTGAAAGACCAAAGACTAAAAATAAATCTAGAACACGGGAGTTTATTGTTGATGAAAGGCACCACACAACATTTTTGGAAACATCAAATTCCTAAAACTTCTAAAATAATTGGGCCAAGAATAAATCTCACTTTCCGAAGTATCAAATAATACTATATTATTACATTTGAAATAAATTTACAAATATGAACGAAATAATCAATTATTTTTCGTGTATTCCATCTTCACATAGAGCTATGATTTTAGCAGGAGGAATTGCTTTTTTTTGGTTGATAGAAACTGCCGTGCCCTTTTTTAAATTTAAGTATAACAAATGGCAACATGCTGGTATCAATATTTTTTTTACTGTAACAACGATTATAGTCAATTTTTTCTTAGCTATAATTTTGCTAAAAACTGCTAATTGGACAACTGAAAATCACTTTGGCATATTGAACTGGTTATCAGGTTTTAATCTTTGGATTTATACTATTGTTGGATTGTTACTTTTAGATTTAATTGGTGCTTATACGGTGCATCTTATAGAGCATAAAGTAAAATTTCTTTGGCGTTTTCATTTGATACATCATACGGACACATTTATTGACACTACTTCCGCCAATCGTCATCATCCTGGGGAAAGTGTTTTGCGATTTATTTTTACAACGCTAGGTGTTTTAATTGTTGGATGTCCAATGTGGATGGTTTTTTTATACCAAACACTTTCAGTAGTTGCTACTCAATTCAATCATGCTAACATTGTTTTACCTAAAAAAGTAGATAATTTTCTAAGTTATTTTATAGTTTCTCCTGATATGCATAAAGTGCATCATCATTATGTTTTGCCCTACACAGATAGTAATTATGGTAATATTTTTTCCGTTTGGGATAGATTATTTGGAACCTTCAAAACTCTAGATAGAGATAAACTTATTTATGGGGTTGACACACACATGAATCCAGGGCAGAACAACAAACTTGGTAATTTATTAGCCATCCCTTTTCAAAAATATCGCTCTCCAAATACATAATTATAAAAAAAAATATATGCTTTTGAAAACTAATTATTTTTTTTATTAATATTGGGTTAGAATTAATCAACGGAAATCTATTTAAAAAATACTTTTACAGCAATGAAAAAAAGTAAATTATCAGAATTTAATAACGAACAAATCGAAAGAGTTGTCAGTATGGCTCAAGAGGAAAGAAAGCCTTTTGAAGTAATTAAAGAAGAATTTGGGCTTACAGAAAATGAAGTAACCGAATTAATGCGTAAACGTCTTACCAAAGATAAATTTGAACTTTGGAAAAAGAAAGCTGCAGGAAGTAAACCAAAACCAAAACCAATTATCGATGATTTCGATGATGATTTAGACAGTAAATACTACATCAAAAATAAATTTGATTAATTAAAAAAAACTCTTGTTTATCAAGAGTTTTTTTATGATAATTTGTTAATCAAATCTAAAAGTTTAAAAACAATTGTTACTAATGTTTACTTTTGATGACTTATTAAAAAAATAATTTATTTGAATATGAAAAAACTAATTCTAAGCGCCGTTTTGGCACTGTCAGTCCTCACATTTAATGCAACGGCACAAAAAAAATCTTCCGCTAATTCAGTAGTAAAAGAGCAAGTAAAAGTGACTATAGATTTAAATCAAGTGAAAGATGATAAAGTAATGGTGACTGTTACGCCTCCAAAATTCACTTCAAATGAAATAGTTTTTCATATTCCAAAAACAGTTCCTGGAACTTATTCTACAGATAATTACGGAAAACTGATTGATGATTTGAAAGCTTTTGATAAATCAGGAAAAGAAATTCTGACCTCAAAAACAGACGACAATTCATTGAAAATTAGTAATGCAAAAGCATTAAATACTATAACCTATTGGGTAAATGATACCTATGATACCGAAAAAGGAAGCGGATTTGGCAAAGAAGACATTTTCTCACCAGCAGGAAGTAATATTTTGGAAGGGAAAATTTTTATGCTAAATACGCATTGTTTTATAGGTTATTTTGATGGAAAAAAAGATATTCAACAAAATGTCACTGTTTTGCATCCAGCAACACTTTTTGGTGCTACCTCTATGATAGATATTGATAAAAGCGATACAGTAGATAATTTTATTACTTCACGTTATTTTGAATTAGGAGACAATCCAATAATGTATTCAAAACCTGACTATGAAACCTTCATAGTGGATGGAATGCAAATTCTTTTTAGTGTCTATTCTCCTTCTGGAACGCATACTGCCAAATCATTGTTGCCCGATTTAGAGAAAACAATGCGCGCACAAAAAGCTTTTTTAGGTTCAATTAATACCAACAAACGATACACAGTTTTATTATATCTTTCAGATATGCAAGGCAATGACGCCAAGGGTTTTGGAGCATTAGAACACCACACTTCCACAACAGTATGTTTTCCAGATATGATGCCGACAGAAGCTTTGGGCGAACAAATTAAAGATGTTGTATCTCACGAATTTTTCCATACAGTAACTCCATTAAGCATTCATTCTAAAGAAATTCAATATTTCGATTACAACCACCCAAAAATGTCAAAGCACCTTTGGATGTATGAAGGCGTTACTGAATATTTTGCGAATCTATTCCAAGTAAATCAGGGATTAATTGACTCTGATGAGTTCTACCAAAGGATGTCAGGCAAAATAAATAATGCATCCAATCTAAATGACACGATGCCTTTCACTGAAATGAGTGCTAATGTTTTGGTTGAACCTTATAAAGATCAATACTTAAATGTTTACGAAAAAGGAGCATTGATAGGAATGTGTATTGATATTATTATTCGCGAAAAAAGTAATGGCGAAAGAGGCATTTTAGATTTGATGAAAAAATTATCCAAAGAATATGGTCCAATAAAGCCATTTAATGACGAGGAACTTTTTGCTAAAATAGTATCATTGACCTATCCAGAAGTGGGCGAGTTTTTAAATACCTATGTAGCAGGAAAAACTCCAATTCCTTATGAAGTGTACTTTGCGAAAGTTGGCGTTACCAAAGCCAAAATTCAAACACCCGTAAATCCCTTTTTGAAAGATCAGTCAACACCTTTTATTACTGTAAATCCTACGACTAAAGAAATAATGGTAATTTCTAGTGATGATTTAAACGGCTTTATGACGAATCTAGGTTTGAAAGGTGATGATATTATTGAGTCCATCAATAACAAATCATATAATCTTGATAACATCTATGATTTGATAATAGAAAGTCAAAACTGGAAATCAGGAGATGCTATCACTCTAAAAATCAAAAGAGACGGAGTAGAACAAACTATCAAAGGTGAAGTGAAATTAGACACAGAAGAAGAAGAAGGGTACAAAATGACGGATACTTCCAAAGAAAAACTAAACACGGCTTGGTTAAAAGGATAATTTTTAGTTTGCAGTTTTTAGTCTCAGTTTATTTGGTACTGAAAACTTAAACTACTTTTTTTATTTTGAATATTGTGGCTGATTTAAGTTTTTGTTTTTATGAAGAATATGATAATTAAAAAATATAATAATGAAATTAATTAAGGTCATTTATTTGCTAGTTTTTTTTAAATCTTCATTATCGTTTGCTCAAGTAAAAGCAGATAATTTTATTAAAAAAGAAGAAATAAAAAGTAGTTTTACTGTAGAAGGTAATCCGACAGATAATCAAGTACGTAGTATTTTGAATAATAAATCTGATCAATCAAAAGTTTATGTGTTTTTTGAAAATAAATTTCATACAATAGATACCTTAAAAAAAATCAAGAATGTTAATGATTACAATATGGAAATTATAAAATTTCCAGACAGTATATCAAAAGATATTAAAAGTTTACTTGTACTAAAGAAGAAAGCAAATTAATTTTTTTCATTATTCCCCACGCTTGCGTGAGCATCTTGCTCGTGAACTGTACAAAAAGTTTAACTAAAAACTAAACCACTCTTCAAAAAAGGGGAATACAAATTCGATGAAGAAGTAATCATTATCATAAAAGAGGATTAAACCAGAATCCCAAGTTACTAGCTTGGGATTTTTTTGTTTTAAGACAAACCGTTACATTTGTTCGTTACCTAAAAAATAAATGAAAGACCTTCTTCTTATAACTCCACCATTCACCCAACTCAACACGCCCTACCCCGCAACGGCTTATTTGAAAGGGTTTTTGAATACCAAAAACATTTCCAGCTTCCAAATGGATTTGGGCATAGAAGTGATTTTAGAATTATTCTCAAAAGAAGGATTGAATTCTATTTTCAATGCTTCCAGCTTCCAGCTTCCAACCTCCAACCTCCAACGAATTTATTCTCTAAAACAAGATTACATCAACACCATAGATGCCGTTATACAATTCCTTCAAGGAAAAAACCAAACCCTAGCCCGACAAATTTGCTCAGGTAATTTCCTTCCCGAAGCATCACGTTTCCAGCAACAAGACGATATGGAATGGGCGTTTGGTTCCATGGGAATGCAAGACAAAGCAAAGCATTTTGCTACTTTGTATCTCGAAGATTTATCCGATTTTATTGTGGATTGTGTGGATGAAAATTTTGGCTTCAGTCGCTACGCCGAACGATTGGGGAGAAGTGCTAATTCTTTTGATGAAATGTATTCCCATCTCCAAAACGAGTTGACTTACATTGATACAATTACAATCAAAATCCTGAATGAAAAATTACAAGTTGTTCAACCCAAATTAGTTTGTATCTCAGTTCCTTTTCCAGGAAATTTATACAGTGCTTTTCGTTGTGCGCAATACATCAAAACACATTTCCCAAAAGCAAAAGTGGCAATGGGTGGCGGATTTCCCAATACCGAATTACGAAGTCTAACCGACAAACGCGTTTTTGAATTCTTTGATTTTATAACACTAGATGATGGAGAATTGCCTATTCAATTGATAATTGATAATGAACAATTGATAATTGAGAAAAAGTATAAACGGACTTTTCTTCTTGAAAACAACGAAGTAGTTTATAAAAATAATTCTACCAAGACAGATTATAAGCAATCCGAAGTTGGTACTCCCGATTACTCGGATTTACTATTAGATAAATATATCTCGGTGATAGAAATAGCCAACCCAATGCACAGTCTCTGGAGTGATGGGCGATGGAATAAGTTAACCATGGCGCACGGTTGCTACTGGGGAAAATGTACCTTTTGTGATATTTCTTTGGATTATATCAAACTCTATGAACCCATTGCGGCCAAAACTTTGGTCGATAGAATGGAGGAAATGATAGCACAAACGGGCGAAAACGGTTTCCATTTTGTAGATGAAGCAGCTCCTCCGGCTTTGATGCGAGAATTAGCACTAGAAATTCTTAGAAGAAAACTAACTGTTTCATGGTGGACTAATATTCGTTTCGAAAAAAGTTTCACTTCTGATTTGTGTATGCTTTTAAAAGCTTCTGGATGCATTGCTGTTTCTGGAGGACTGGAGGTTGCCTCCGATAGATTATTGGAACTCATAAAAAAAGGGGTAACTGTAGCACAAGTAGCGCAAGTAACACGAAATTTCACCGAAAGTAGCATCATGGTTCATGCTTATTTGATGTATGGCTACCCTACACAAACTGTTCAAGAAACAGTTGATAGCTTGGAAATGGTGCGTCAACTATTTGAATTGGGAATAATACAGTCGGGTTTTTGGCATCAATTTGCCATGACGGCTCACAGTCCTGTTGGCATGTTTCCCGAGGAATTTGGAGTTATTCCAGAACAAAACGAAATTTCTTTTGCCAATAATGATATTCAGTTCAAAGACAAAACA
>Ga0214919_10012783_pt1 | contig 10272 bp, 7 predicted proteins | sample LL1503_MetaG_FD_177994 | JGI IMG/M metagenome (GOLD analysis project Ga0214919, IMG submission 177994) | Freshwater microbial communities from Lake Lanier, Atlanta, Georgia, United States - LL-1503 | ecosystem: Environmental > Aquatic > Freshwater > Lake | place: USA: Georgia | collected 2015-03-15 | reverse complement strand
CAGCTCTTGCACAATGCGCTTCACGGTATCGGCAGCACGCTTTGCCACCGAGATGCCCGCAGCGGTGGAGCCGGTAAAGGAAATAAAGTCCACTTCGGGGTGGCTGCTCAGCATCGGACCGATGTGCGGGCCATCGCCGTACAGCATATTGAACACACCCGCTGGGTAGCCCGCTTCGTGCACAAACTCAGCCACCAGCTTGCCCGACAAAGGCGCGTATTCGCTGGGCTTAAGCACCACGGTGCAACCGGCCAGCAGCGCGGGCGCCAGTTTGGAGACGATTTGATTGAGCGGCCAATTCCAGGGCGTAATCAGCACGCACACGCCGATGGCTTCGCAGACCAGATCGGCGTTGGCGCCACTGCGCGTTTCCCAGGGGTAGTCTTTCGCAGCGGCCAGCGTCGCTTTGATATGGCCGGGGCCGCATTCGGCTTGCTGGTCGAAAGCCCAGTCCCATGGAGCGCCCATTTCCAGGCTAATGGCGCGGGCCATTTCCTCGTAGCGGCGTTCAAACACGGCTTGCAGCTTTTCCAAGAGTTGGGTTCGGTGCGCCATCGTGGTTTGGCTAAAGCTGTCAAAGCTGTTGCGCGCGGCCATGACGGCGCGGTTGACATCTTCTTGCCCGCCCATCATCACCTGGCCGACTATGGATTCGTCGCCAGGGCTGACGGCCGGGTGAACGGTGTGTGCGCCAGCGGGTTCCACCCATTGGCCGTTGATATAAAAATTGCAGTGCGTGCTCATAAAAAACTTTCTTGCTTTATTCAGCGACCAGTTCGGTCGGGTAACCGGGAGCGCGAAGCTCTAGGCCGCAGGCCGCTTCGATCATGCGCACCACTTCGGGCGATTGCGCCTGGCTACCGTACAGTCCGCGAGCGCGCCTAAAAATTTGTTGCGCCATTGAGCCCAGCTCTAATGGCACGCCGATTTTTTCTGCTATGCCGTTGACCAGACCCAGGTCTTTGCAGGCCAAGTCCATGGTGAACTTGACGTTGTAGCTGCCCGATAGCACTAGCTTGGATTCGGTCTCATGCACAAAGCTATTGCCTGAGCTGGCGCGGATAGCGCGGTAAGTGGCATCCGGATCGACGCCGTATTTGGCCGGCAGCATCATGGCTTCGCCCGCTGCAATCAGGTGGATAAAGGCCAGCATATTGGTCACTACTTTGACCACCGAGGCATTGCCCATTTTGCCCATGTAAATGATCTCGCCACCCATCGTGCTCAGGATGTCTTGCACACGGTCAAAGGTAGATTGCTCTCCACCCACGAGCACGGTGATCTCGCCCGAGTTGGCCAAATGCACGCCGCCGGTGACTGGGCATTCCAGCACGGTGATGCCCTTGGACTTAGCCACGTCCGACAAGCGCAACAAGTCTTCCATGTCGGTGGTGCTCATCTCGATCCAGGTGCCGCCGGACTTGAGGTTCTCAAACACGCCACCTGCACCTTCGACCACTTTGCGTGATATGGCGGGAGAGGGCAATACCGTGATCACCACATCTGCATCGCGGCAAGTGCCCGCCACATCGTCGGACCAGGCGGCTCCACCGGCCAGCAGGCCCTTGGCCAGGTCTTTGTTGAGATCATTGACGATCACGGGGTAGCCCGCTTTGACCAAGTTGTTGCACAGGCCTTCGCCCAAGGCGCCCAGGCCGATGAAACCAATACGGAGTTTGTTCGTACTCATGAAAAATGTCCTTCTGTGTGAAAGTGGGTTTTTAAAAAAGGGTTTAACGGTTGACGTCCACCACCACGCGCCCGCGTGAGGTGCCGGCCATAAAGGCGGCGGCTTGCGCTGCCACTTCGCTCAAGCCCACGGTGCGCTGCATATGCGCTTGCGCCTCCAAGGGGAATTCAGCAGCCAGACGTTCCCAGGCGGTATCGCGCTTCTCCAAGGGGCACATCACCGAGTCCACACCCCATAGGCGTACGCCGCGCAGAATAAAAGGCATCACCGTGGTGTCCAGCCCAAAGCCACCCGCCAGACCGCATGCGGCGACTGCTCCGCCGTAGTCGATTTCACTGAGCATGCGCGCCAGTACAGTGCCTCCCACCACATCGACTGCGCCTTGCCAGCGTTGGGTACCCAGCGGGGCAGGTTTTTCTTTCCATTCGGGGCCGCCAATGACATCGACGGCGCCCAGGCCTTTAAGGTAGTCGCGGTTTTCTTCGGGCCGCTGCGTCAGCGCGGTCACCTCGTAGCCCCGGCGGGCCAGTAGGCTGATGGCTACGCTGCCCACGCCGCCATTAGCGCCGGACACCAAAATCTTGCCGCTCTTGATACCCGCATCTTCCAGCGCCATCACGCAGAGCATGGCAGTGAGGCCTGCGGTGCCGATGGCCATAGCGCTCTCGCTGCTCATCGAGGGCGGCAGGTGCACCAACCAATCGGCTTTGACGCGTGCCATCTGGCTGTAGCCTCCCCAGTAGCGCTCGCCCACGCTCCATCCAGTCAGCACCACATGGTCGCCGCTGCGGTAGGCTGAGCTGCTGGAGTCCACCACCGTGCCAGCAAAGTCAATGCCCGGGACCATGGGGAAGCTGCGGATGATTTTGCCCAGGCCCGACAAGGCCATAGCATCTTTGTAGTTCATGCTGGAGTAGTCGATAGCGACCAGCACGTCGCCTTCGGGCAGGTCCGACACATGCAGCTCTTTGAGCGAGGGGACCGATTTACCCTCCACCTGGTCTACCACTAGCGCTTTGAATGTTGTGTCCATGACATTACCTTTTTTGTAAAAGTGGATGGGATCGCAGCAGCGTGCTTAAGGCCCGGTCAGCGATTGTCCTGCAAGACCATGTCCGCAGCTTTTTCGGCGACCATGATCGTGGGCGCGTTGGTATTGCCCGAAGTCACCGCCGGGAACACCGAGGCATCGATCACTCGCAGGCCAGCGATGCCGTGTACGCGCAATCTGGCATCGACCACACCGCGTGAGGCATCCGGCCCCATAGCGCAGGTGCAGGAGGCGTGGTAGACCGAGCCGGCGCGCTGACCGAAGTCGGCAAAGACTTGTTCTTCGCTTTGCACCTTCGCGCCGGGCAGGTGCTCGGTGCTGATGATCTCGGCCAGCGGTGTAGCGGCGGCAATGCGGCGCAGCAGGCGCGAGCCGTCCATGATGTCTTGGCGGTCGTGCTCGGTAGTCAGGAAGTTGGTTTCGATGCGCGGCTTGGCCAGCGGATCGGGCGAGTTGATGAGCACGCTGCCCCGACTGGTGGGGCGGCAGGTGTTAAACGAAATCAGAAAGGCGGCGAAGGGGTCCGGGTTTTGCAATTGGAAGCGTTTGCCAACCGGCGCGCTGCTCGCGGTGTAGCTGATGGGGTTGAAGTACAGGTGTAAATTGGGCCGCGCCAACTCCGGGCGGCTACGCACAAAAGCACCGGCCTGGTTGACGCTCATACCCAGTGGGCCTTTGCGGTCCCACAGGTAACGCATGCCCGCCCACAGCTTGCCGTACCAGGGTCCCAGGCTGTTGTTCAGCGTAGGCACTTTAGACTTGAAAAAATACGAAACTGCCAAGTGGTCTTGTAAGCCCTGGCCAACACGCGGCAGGTGGTGCAAGACCGGTACGCCCTTGCTTTGCAAATGTGCCGCATCGCCCACGCCCGAGACTTGTAATAGCTGCGGTGAATTGACCGCGCCGGCGGACAGAATGACTTCTTTGTCAGCGCTGAACATCTGCAGTACGCCGTCGATGGTGCATTCAATGCCCGTGGCGCGGTGATTTTCGATGACCACCCGGCGCACCATGGCGTGGGTGATGACCGTCAAGTTGGGCCGACGCATGGCTTTGCGCAAAAAGGTTTTGGCGGTGGACTGACGCAGCCCTTTGCGTATCGTCATTTGCCACAGACCAAAGCCTTCTTTGGTCGGGCCGTTGAAGTCCGCAGTGCGGTTAAAGCCTAGTGCGTCTCCGGCCTTTAAAAAGCGCTCGCACAAGGGGTGTACCTGGTCGGCAAAGTCGCTGACATGCAATTCGCCGCCTGCGCCGTGGTGATCGGAAGCGCCCCAGCAATGGTCTTCGGATTTTTTGAAATAGGGCAGCACATCGGCCCAGCCCCAGCCGGGGTTGCCGGCATCGCGCCAGTCGTCAAAGTCGCCTTCCTGGCCGCGCATATAGACCATGGCGTTGATCGAGCTGCTGCCCCCCAACACTTTGCCGCGTGGCCAGTACAGCGCGCGGTGGTTCATGGCCGGGTCCGGCTCGGCCATGTACATCCAGTTGTATTTGGGGTCGGCGTAGGTAATGCCGTAGCCCAGCGGGACCTGAATCAGCGGGCTGCGGTCAGAGCCTCCGGCTTCCAGCAGCAATACCCGGTGTTGGCCGCTCTCCGTTAGGCGCTTAGCCAGCACACAACCAGCAGAGCCCGCGCCCACAATGATGAAGTCAAAACGGTTCATAAAAGGCAATATGACGGGGCAGCAAACAGGGTTATGGACGGTGCGATGGGCAGGGCGAGGGTGTCAAAGGTCATACTATGCATAAGATTGCATGCCAACAATGCGGTCAAAAAAAGTAATTGAACAAGGTTTTTACCCTCTGGCGGGATGCTTTGAGAGGGCCCATGTCCCAACCCCGCCGGGCTTTACGCCGCAGCATGCACATGTTTTATGTCCTTTGAACAACTGATTTCTTCCGCCAGCCTGGGCGATGGTAGCAAGCCCAAATACCAGTCGATTGCCGAGGACTTGGCTCAGGCCATTTTGAACGGGCAAGTGCCCATGGGTGAGAAGCTGCCGCCCCAGCGCAACTTAGCACGCCGCCTGGGCGTGACCACCGGCACCATCAGTCGCGCGTATGCGATCTTGGAGCGCCAGGGGCTGGCTACGGCGCGTGTGGGCGACGGCACCTACGTTCGTTCGGCCGAGCATGTGGCGCAGGGCACGGATGCGGACAACTACCCCCCGCCGATCGACCTGGCGCACAACGTCGCTATGGTGGGTGACGAGGCGCAGGCGCTGCTGGCGGCTTTCGGTGCTTTAGGGCAGGACCCCGAAATGATGCGCCAAGTGCTGATGTACCAGAGCGAGACTGGCATGCGCCGCCACCGCGAGGCGGGTGCCAAATGGCTGTGCCGCTTTGGCACCACCGGACAGTGGAACCGGGTGATGGTGACACACGGCGCGCAGCACGGCCTGGCATGTGTGTTGCGCACGGTGGCGCGTCCGGGCGACGCGCTCTTGACCGAATCGCTGAGCTACCCCGGCCTGCAGGCGCTGGCGCGCTCTATGCGATTGCAACTTATCGGCATTGAGACAGACGAGCAAGGCATCACGCCCCAGGCGTTGGAGCGTGCGGCCAAGACTTTTGACACCAAGTTTTTGTACTGCGCGCCCTCGCTGCACAACCCCACCAGCGCCACGATGAGCATGCAGCGACGCGAAGCCATCGCCGCCGTGGTGCGCGCGCATGGGCTCTACATCATTGAAGACTGTGTGCATGCCGCGATGCAGGCTGCGCCGCTGCCCGCTTTGTCCACCTGGCTGCCGCAGCATTCATTTTTGCTAAGCAGTTTTTCGAAAGTGCTGGCGCCGGGGCTACGCGTGGGCTATGTGGAGGCCGCGCCTGAGTGGCTTAGCAAGTTCGCCGCCAGCATGCGGGCTGACAGTTGGATGGTGGCGCCCTTGTTGCCAGAGGTCGCGACGCGTTGGCTGGAAAGTGGTGCGATGGAAGCGCTGATTGCACAGCAGCGCCAATTAACCCAGGAGCGTCTGAAGGCCGCGCTGCAAATCCTGCACGGCCTGGATTTCCGCACCGATGCCGAATACCCGCTGATATGGTTGCCCCTGCCCGAGCCCTGGCGCGCCGGTCAGTTTGCCGCCGCGCTGCGCCAGGCCGGTGTGCTGGTGCGTACCGCAGACCACTTCGCGGTAGGCCGCTCCCCCGCGCCACACGCCATCCGCATCAGCCTGAACGCCCCCGATTCGGTGGAGCAATTGCAAACCGGGCTGCATATTCTTAAAGCCCTGATCGACAACCCGCCTTCGGCGGCGATGGATCCTTGAACGTGGCTTGCTTGCGCTTGATCGTCTCACATCTTTCTTATACCTATGCCGTCCACTATGGCGGCCCTATTTCCAGGAGCTTCTTATGTCCACTGCTTTGGTAATCATCGATATTCAAAACGACTACTTCCCTGGTGGGACTATGGAGTTGGTGGGGGCACAAGCCGCAGCAGAAAAGGCCGCGCAACTGCTGACTGCTTTTCGCACCAAAGGCATGCCGGTAGTGCATATCCAGCACATTGCAACGCGCCCAGGCGCCACCTTTTTTCTGCCGGGCACTAAAGGTGCAGACATTCATAGCAGCGTGCAACCGCTCGCGGGCGAATCGGTGTTTACCAAGCATTTCCCCAACGCTTTTCGCGACACGCCTTTGCTCGATTTCTTGCGTCTACATCAAATAAGCCATGTCGCGTTCGCTGGCAGTATGACGCACATGTGCATAGACACTACGGTGCGAGCCGCCGCCGACCTGGGTTTTACCTGTTCGTTAGCGCACGATGCTTGCGCCACTAAAGCGCTGGCCTTTAACGGTGTGGAAGTACCAGCCGCCCACGTGCAGGCCGCTTACCTGGCCGGCCTGAACGGCTCGTTTGCCAAAGTACTGCCGACGGCGGACCTGGTAGCGGCTTTGGCTTAATCGCCGATCTCGGCAATCATCTCGATTTCGACGCAGGCCCCCAGCGGGATTTGCGCCACACCGAAAGCGCTGCGAGCGTGGGCACCGCGCTCGCCGAAGACTTGGCCCAGCAATTCGCTCGCGCCATTGGTCACCAGATGTTGTTCGGTGTAACTGCTGGTGGAGTTAACCAGCGACATAAGTTTGACGATGCGCTTGACGCGGTTGAGGTCACCCACGGCGGCGTGTAGCGTGCCCATGAGGTCGATGGCAATGGCGCGTGCGGCCTGCTGCCCCTCGGCGGTTTGCATGTTGGCGCCGAGTTGGCCGACCCAAGGCTTGCCGTCTTTTTTGGCAATATGGCCGCTGATAAACACCAAGTTACCGGTTTGTACAAAAGGTACATAAGCCGCTGCGGGTGCAGCCACTGGCGGCAGGCTGATGTGTAAATCTTTCAATGTGTCATAAACATTCATCGCGTCTTATCCTTCAAAGTGCCGCGCAGGGCGGCGATAGGTGTTGAAACGTCAGCCCGCTTAAGGCACTTAGCAAGGTGGGTAGGCGCAAGCGGGTCCGGGCGCATTGTCGCCCACCGAGACTTCAAATATCGCTTTAAGATACTTGAATGAATATGCTGCACAGCAGGGCAGCGCCCGCCAGCGCGCAGGGATGGATGATGGCAACGGCCCTGGTGGCCGGCGCAGCCCTGCAATTGCAACAAAGCGCTTTGTGGCCGCTGGCGCATTACGCAATCACCGGGCTTGCAGCGTTTCTTTCCTTACTGGTTGCTTATGCCATGCGTCGGCGCGGCTTGAGGCCTTGGCTCAAGGCCTCGGTGGCTTGGTGTTTTGCCGGTTATACGTCTGGCTTACGAACAGCCGCGGCGCTGGGCGCGCGTGTGGTGACTCTGTGCCTTTGCGCGTTATTGGGCTTTGCCTGGACCGGTGGGCGGGCCGCGTGGTTTGGTGCCCAGCGGCTAGACCCGACGCTTGAAGGACGTGATGTTCAAGTTGTTGGCCTGGTGAGCGAAATGACGCACAGCAATGCTATGGGCTTGCGCTTTCGCTTGGAAATAGAGTCGGCCACACTGGACGGCCTGGCTGTCCGTCTGCCACCACGCATGGACTTAGGCTGGTACCGGGGTATGGCGCCGCGTGGTGCACCAGCAGACCTGAGCGATTGGGACTTGCAAAGACAGCCGCAGTCCATGGCACCAGGCGAGCGCTGGCGCATGACGGTGCGCGTGAAGGCGCCGCATGGCAGCTTGAACTTTCAGGGCTTTGACTACGAGTTGTGGCTTTGGGAGCAAGGCGTGCAGGCCACTGGCTATGTGCGCGCCGGGGCGCGTGATGCGCCGCCGCAGCGTGTGGATGCCACGCCGCGCTACCCGATGGAGCGCTGGCGGCAGAGCTTGCGCGAACGAATTTTTACGGTCGTGCCAGAACCAGCCCAGGCCGCATTGCTGGCGGCTTTGGTGGTGGGCGATCAATCCGCACTGGACCAGAAGCAGTGGGCGCTTTTTCGCGCTACTGGGGTGGCCCATTTGGTCAGCATTTCGGGGTTGCACATCACCATGTTTGCATGGGCAGCGCGGTGGCTGATTGGCTGGCTGTGGCGGCGTTCGCAAGGTCTGTGTTTGTGGTGGCCAGCGCCCTCGGCGGCATGGGCGGGTGGCTTGCTGGTGGCCTGCGCTTATGCGGTGTTTTCTGGGTGGGGGATACCCGCGCAGCGCACTTGCATCATGCTCGCTTGGGTGACGCTCTTGCGACTGACCGGGGCGCGCTGGCCCTGGCCTTATGTGTGGATACTTGCGCTCTTGCTGGTCATAGTCTTTGACCCGTGGGCACTTTTGCAGGCTGGCTTTTGGCTCAGCTTTGTGGCCGTTGCAGTTTTGTTCGCCACCGATGGCAGTCAGCATGTGCGGGGTGACAGTTCAGTTAGTCCGACGGGGCTGGTAACGCATCAGCGCCGAAATGCAGCGACTCCGCTCGTCAGCAGACTACATGCTTTCATTTGGCCGTCGCAGTCACGCGGCGGCGTCATCGAGGTGGCGCAGGACCCGCGAGATGACTTGTTTACACAAGAGGCGAAACCGCCGCCTGCGCCTGGCTATCTTGCGCCTTTGCATGCGTGGCTTGTCGCGGCAATAGGAAAGGTTCGCGCCATGCTGCGCGAGCAGGGGCTGATCACGTTGGCGCTTGCACCTTTGAGCATTGTTTTGTTCGGTCAGTTGTCGCTGGTGGGTCTGCTGGCCAATCTGTTGGCTGTGCCTTGGGTCACTTTGGTAATTACACCGCTGGCCTTGGCGGGCGTGCTGTTCGAGCCACTATGGCATTGGGCAGCGCAGGCTTCGGCCTGGTGGCTTTCGGTGGTGCAAATCTTGGCTGCATGGCCGTTGGCGGTGCTGGCCTTACCGGTGCCGCCTTGGTGGTTGGCGCTTCCGGCGGGGCTGGGCGCGCTGGTGCTAGCGATGCCATTGCCCTGGACTTTGCGTTGCTTGGGGCTACCTTTGCTGCTGGCGCTGGGTATATGGCGCCCGCCCGCGCCGCCGCAGGGCGAGTTTGAGTTGATCGCCGCTGACATCGGGCAGGGTAATGCGGTACTGGTGCGTACGCGCGAGCATGTCTTGTTGTACGACACCGGACCAAGCTACAGCCTGGAAAATGACGCCGGTCAGCGTGTGCTGGTGCCCCTGTTGCAAGCCAGTGTGATGCGCCTGGACCGCCTCATGCTGAGCCACCGTGATAGCGACCACGTGGGCGGCGCGGCTAGCGTACTGGCGATGCAACCGCAAGCCGACGTTTGGAGTTCGCTCGATTTCGGGCACGCGTTGCTGCAAGGACGCGAAAGCACGCGCTGCCAAGCCGGGCAAAGTTGGGAGTGGGACGGTGTGCGTTTTAGTGTGCTGCATCCCGCTGCCGAATACTATAGCGCGCATAGTGCGCCCAAGCCCAATACGCTGTCGTGTGTGTTGCGCGTTCAATCGGCTGCTGCTTCTGGCTCTGCTGATGCGCGAGTTGGAGCAAGCCAACGCAGCGCTTTACTGGTGGGGGATATTGAGCAAGCGCAGGAACTGCAATTGCTGACCCGTGCTGCCGCCAGCCCTCTGAATTCGGGTCTGAGTTCGGACCTGCTACTTGTGCCGCATCACGGCAGCAAAACTTCTAGCACTGCGGAGTTTCTAGCAGCAGTTCACCCACAAACCGCAGTGGTACAAGCGGGCTACCGCAATCGCTATGGGCACCCTGCGCCGATGGTGGTGCAGCGCTATGCAGATCTGGCGCAAAGCTATGTGCCTGATGCGCCGTTACACTGGGTGGATACACCGCACTGCGGGGCGTTTTGGTGGCAGTCCTGGGCGCCCGCAAATAGCCAGTGTGCGCGCAAAGTTTTGCAGCGCTACTGGCACCACCGCATGCCCTAAGTAGCGCGCAGTAGCGCTTTAATTAGGCGTTGTACTCGCTGGCAATTGCGCCTGCACCGCCAACCCCAATTCAATCACCGCCATCGCATAAAAACAACTCCAGTTGTAGCGGGTGATTACATAAAAATTGTCGGTGCCGGCAACGTAACTGGGCGAAGCCTGAGCGCCGTTGACCAATTCGATTAGTGCCAGTGCCCCTGCGTGTTGTAGGGCTTGCGCGGG
>Ga0214919_10012782_pt1 | contig 10273 bp, 9 predicted proteins | sample LL1503_MetaG_FD_177994 | JGI IMG/M metagenome (GOLD analysis project Ga0214919, IMG submission 177994) | Freshwater microbial communities from Lake Lanier, Atlanta, Georgia, United States - LL-1503 | ecosystem: Environmental > Aquatic > Freshwater > Lake | place: USA: Georgia | collected 2015-03-15 | reverse complement strand
TATTTTTTTGGTAAAATCACTAGTGCCAAATTTTTGTAAAAAACTATCAATCTCATAGGCACTATCCGCAAGACCACCAGAGCTTTTAATTAATTCCTGCCAATTTACATTTATCTTAGTCATAGCTAGTATATTATACTTGCTAGTGTTTAATAATTCATTAACCGTACTCGGTAAAGATTATCCATTATTTAGTTGCTATGAATTATTCATAAAAACAGCTATTAAATGCTGAATGATCTTTACCTTCGTCCGTCACTGGGGTCTCGCGTGCGAGAAGAGATAGCGACGTGGCCATCCAGTGGATATTAGTTATGCTCCGACGCGAGGTGTTGGTTACCCTAGGTCAAATTTCTCATAAAGGGGGTGAAAAGGCCGCACTTGCCCCTGAGAGTCGGCGACTGGCAATCCTATCTGTCAATTTTCTTGACTCCTCTGAAGTTGTCTCGCTCCCACTCGTAGCTGCATATGCACCTGATTCCCTCCTTCTTCTGCCATCTATTATCTTCTCTGCAAAGGATGGTACTCTACCCTCGGTTGCTCCTTTGTAAGCTTTACTTGCATCAGGTAAATGGTCAAGAAAACTCTTTTTCATGCTATCACCAGGGTCTTCTCTAGATGCGCTCGCATGTCTTGGTCTCCCGCTACTATGTCTGGGTGGCCTGTTGTGATGTCCTGTAAGTTGAGGAAAGGCAGGGTCTCCTCGGGTTAATTGAGGTGTAGTCGGACCTGGTGCTATGCTTGCAGAGTCAATTGCGGTTGTGATTCCAGCGAGAGGAGCTACTTTTCGACTAGGTCTTCTTGATCTTACTGCTTCGATTTTTTCAGGTGAGAGATCTCTTGAATCGCTTCTAAGTTTACCCGCAAAAGTATTAAGCAATTGGTCTAATGAGTCAGGTAATGAGCTACCCCCTCCGATCTAATGTGGGCGCTGCTCTGCCCACATTAGATCGGAGGGGGGAGGGGCGTCATGTTTTTTTTCGGTATCTTTACTCATTCTTATCTCCGTCGTTTAATTTGATTATTGTATAAAGTTTGGCAAGATTCGTTGAGATGAGCCATGAATCTTTGATCAACTCTAAGATCTAAAAGATTTTTGTTCTCATCAATGTGATGCATATTTTTTACTATTCATAGCAGAATCTTTATTAAATAATTATGATCTTATAGGCATATTAGTCAAAATATTTCTGATGAATGATCGAAAATAGCAACTATTGATTGATTTATTTGTGGCGGGGAATTATCATTTAACAAAGAAGCTTAATCTGATTAAAGAGGTGTTTGATGAAAAATAAATTCCCTTTGCTAGTTCGCCTTGTCACCGCTGCAGGCGTCGCTGCGGGTGGTGTACTAAAGTTTGGTGTTGGAGGTTCTAGTGAGACTTTTAATTATGAGGGCGTTGATTTCACGCGGCCAAGTTTTGAGCGGTTATTTCCCTTTGGGATGGATCTATGTAGGGAATTTGGTAAGAGTGTGGCGGATTTTGCTAAGGCAATGGGTGATGTAGAAAGTCCTTCTGGCTCAGGTAGTGATTTTCCTTAACTTGCGGGCGCATCTGCTAATTCTTTAAGAATAAGCCTGGCAAGCTTGAGAGAGGGTGATTCTTTTTGTCCTTGGCCTAGTATTTTAAAGATTTTAGTAGATTGTTGAGCTTGAGCTTTTCTTAAGACTGGATCATTTATATATTCTTCTAAACCCCCAGCAATTTTATACGGAGTGCATTGGCCTTGAATTAGTTCGGGAATAATTTTCTCACCAGCAATTAAATTTACCAAGCAAATTGATGAGATTTTGATTAAAGTTTTGATTATAAGATAGCTGAGCCAATTAACTTTATGAGCAACGATCATGGGGACTCCAGCCAGAGCTATTTCGGTGGTTATGGTGCCTGATTTTGTTAGTGCTAAGTCGCACTTTGCCATTAATTTAATTTTATCATCTTCTTTTGGAGTAATGATTTTATATTTAAACCTAGATTCTTTTAGCAAATTAGAGACTAATTTTACATAAGAAGGCTGAGTTAAGATAGATGCTTCAAATTGATGATCTGTTGATAGCAAATCAAGCGAGGCCGCAAAAATTGGCAATAATCTTTTTATTTCGCCAATTCTACTACCGCAGCAAACTAGTATTTTTGAAGCATTCTTATTGGGCTCGTGTTTGGCTATTTCGTCTTGTTCAATTACGGGGTTACCAAAATAATTGGTTTTTAAACCCACTGCTTGAAAATATTTTTCTTCAAAGGGGAGGATGCAAATCATACGGTCGAAAATCTTAGCAAATTTTGCTGCTCGGCCTTCTTTATAGGCCCAAACAGAGGGGGCAACATAATGAAAAATTTTGCCTTTATATCCTTGCTCTCTAAGTTTATTCACTACTCTGTAGTTGAAACCTGGTAGGTCGATGGTGATAATTAAATCTGGTTTGGCTTTAAGTATATCTGCTACGGTTTCTTTAATTCTTGCCTTTAATGCAAATATTTTGGGTAGAACTTCAACAAATCCCATAACTGATAAATCTTCGTAAGGAAAAATAGATTTCAGTCCGCATTGACTCATTAATGGTCCCCCAATGCCAAGAAATTTAAGAGAAGGATCTAGATTAATAAGGCTCTTCATTAATTTATAGCCTATATCATCACCTGATTTTTCACCTGCGATGAGAAATATTTTCTTAGTCATCTCAGCAGCAGCTCTACTGGGTTGCCTATATCAATCACAATTGTTTCAGCATAAGAGCTAGGGTTAGTTACAATATTGCTGAATTTATATTTGCTACCTGGCAATAAAGTTTCCTTCCAATAGTCGGTGGTATAGCCCAGTAGCTCATTTCCAGCGCGATCTCTCACTGATATTCTAAGATTTGGCAGGTAAACCAGATGCTTGTTGTTATTGGTAATTGAGCCTGAGATTTTTAGACTAGAGTTCTCATCATCAGCTGTCTCTTCGATGGTAATATCATCTAAGCTAATATTATGTGTGCTGTAGATTCCAAAATATGCATAAGCTTTAACAGCAAATGGCATTTGCACGAGGCGAGGGTAGAAAAATACTGATGACAAGCCCAGTAATATGACCAGCAATATTATGCTAAATAGTTTGGAAGAAATTAGAGATTCTGAGGTTTTATATTCATCTGGATAATAGTCACTTTGACTTTCATCGACAAAGGCTTCTATGTTTTTATTTTGGATTTCTTCTGCTAGTTTTTCAATATCAATTGCGGCTTTATATGCCTCTTGGTTTGGTTCTACGAAAAAAACCTCCATGCATTTTGCGCATTTTACTTCTCTTCCATTTGGTCCAACTTTTGTTATTGGGACGGCGTATGATGCACTACAATTTTTACAAATAACCAACATTTAAAGTTCCTATTTATTACAAAGAATGTTAGAATTACACCTCGAGTAAGATGGTTATTATCCAACTTGCTTTTTTATTCTAGATTAAAGGATAGCTTTATGCAAGATAGCGATGGTAAAATTTCTACTTTAAGGAATTTGATAGAAAACTGGTGGGACAATCCCAAAGATATTGATTTTAATAGAGCAAGAAGCGAAGTTGCGCATGTACTTGATTTATTGGATTCGGGTACAATTAGAGTGGCTAGTAAAGAAGGTGGTCACTGGATCGTGCATCAATGGATTAAAAAAGCAATATTGCTGTCTTTTAGGCTGAATGATTCAGAAGTGGTTGATCATGGAGGTAACAGGTTTTTTGATAAAGTTGGGCTTAAATTTTCAAACTGGTCTCAGGAGCAATTTGTAAAAGCTGGTTTCAGGGCTGTACCAGGAGCGGTTGTAAGAAAATCTGCATTTATTGGTGAAAAAGTAATATTAATGCCGAGTTTTGTTAATATTGGCGCATATGTTGATGAAGGCACGATGATCGACACTTGGGCTACGGTGGGTAGTTGCGCGCAAATTGGTAAGAATTGCCATATATCAGGTGGCGCAGGAATTGGTGGAGTGCTTGAGCCTTTGCAAGCTGATCCAGTGATTATTGAGGATAATTGTTTTATCGGAGCAAGGAGCGAGGTGGTTGAAGGTGTGATCATTAAGGAAGGTGCCGTCTTATCAATGGGTGTATATATAGGTAAATCAACTAAGATATATGATCGAGAAAAAGATGAAGTCACTTATGGTGTGATTCCTCCTTATTCTGTGGTGGTACCGGGTAGTCTTCCTGGTGATAAACATAGTTTATATGCGGCGATAATAATTAAAAAAGTTGATGAAAAAACTAGAAGTAAGGTGTCGATAAATGACTTGCTCCGAGCTTGATCCGCTAAATTTGTCTATAGAAATGATGAATATTCCATCGGTCTCCCCTTCGCAAGACGAGGCGATTGATCATTTAATAGCATATCTCGAGCCAATTGGTTTTATTTGTTATAAACTCAGGTTTAGTGATGTAACAAACTTATATGCTAGAAAAGGCAGTAGTGGCAGAAATCTGTGTTTTGCCGGCCATGTTGATGTGGTTCCGGCAGGGGAAGGGTGGGATAGTGATCCATTTATTGCGGAAATTAAGGATGGCTATTTATACGGTAGGGGCGCGGTTGACATGAAGCCTGCTATTGCGGCTTTTATTGCTGCGGTAAGTAGGCTAACAGAGATGAATGACAATTCAATTAGTTTGCTGATCAGTGGTAATGAAGAGGGTGACTCTACTTATGGTACTCCAAAAGTTCTAGAGTGGCTAGATAAGCAAGGTGAGAAGCTGGATGCTTGTATCGTTGGAGAGCCTACAAATCCTTCGGTCCTAGGTCAGATGATTAAGGTGGGTAGGCGAGGTTCGATAAATTTTGAATTAGTAGTAAAAGGCATTCAGGGTCATGCTGCTTATCCTGATATTGCAGTTAATCCGGTAAATAAAATCTGCTTTGCTTTGGCTGACTTAAAGCGGCATCAATTTGATGGAGGGACAAGTTATTTTCCTCCTTCTAATCTTGAGGTTACCAATATTCATGTTGGCAATAGCGCAAGAAATGTGATACCGGCTAGTGCGAGCGCTAGTATTAATATTAGGTTTAATGATCTGCATAATAAGGATGGGATATCCAGCTTGGTGGGGAGAATCATCGATCAGCATACTAAAGATTACGAGCTAAAAGTTATTTCATCCTTCGATCCCTTTTTTAATGAACCAGGCGAGCTTGCCCTTATAGCAAAGAAAGCAGTAAAAGAAGTTACTGGTTTGGATGCTGTATTTGGTTCTGATGGTGGCACATCCGATGCTAGATTTATCCATAAATATTGTCCGATTATTGAATTTGGTTTAAACAATGAGATGGCGCATAAGGCCAATGAAAGGGTTAAGGTGTCTGATATTAGGCTTCTAACTGACATATATTGCTTAATTATTACAAAATTTTTCAGTAACTCAACATCTGCTAAAAATGAAAATGATAATTCTGATCTGTAAATAATATATTTTACATAAAGTTAATCATTCATTAACTAATTTTGATTAAAGTGCCCCGCATGAAAATTAAAATATGTTAGCAAGTGAAGAATAAAAAGAAAGAAATATTGAAGCAAAATATTAAATATATCAGCAAAGAATTGAAGATGAATGTGATCGAAGTGGTTGATAAAATTGAAAAGTCACGTAAATGGAATATTAATCCATTACCTTTTTGTGTTACATAAATTAGTTACGTAAGGTTTATTCAAAGCTTACTAGATGATGAATAGGGTATCTTTCTTTTTGAATTTTATTATTGATTTGATCGTGCCTAACTTTTGTTGATGGGTGGGAGGCAAAGCTATTTTCTTGATTATAGATCCCAATATTATTTTCAGCGAGGATATTAAAAAACTCAGTGGCACCTCCTGCGTGACCATATAATGATAATAGAATATTAAGTCCCCATTGATCAGCTTCGAATTCTGCTTTTCTCGTACTTGCATTCTCAAGCATCAATAATAAATCTACGATTTCGATATTGCCGCTAAAAAACATGGTTGAAATGATAGTTGCTCCAAATGATCGCGCAAATTCTTTGATGTGATCTTTTTTATGAAGATGGCCTATTTCATGACCAACCACAAACATTAGCCCATTTTCTGATTTGATTCTATCAAGTAGGCCACGAGTTAAGATAATCCTTCCACCAGGAGCCGCAAAAGCATTGATAGAATTATCATTAATCACAATTACCTGAATCTTATATCCTTTAGGTAGGCTTTGAGCGGGTATTTTATTTACCACTTCTTGGATATAATCTTGGAAAAAGAGGTAATAATCATCATCGGCAGATTTTTCGCTATTGATAAAATTATCATTAATAAAATACCACGCAACTTCTTCATTCACCCCATTTCCATGTCTTAGGTAGCTAGCGGTTGATTTTGATAAGGCAAAATAAATAGCAATAATAACAAATATTGCTATAACGCATGCGAGAAGAAAGTTTCGAATAGCTTTCACATCTCTTGCTTCAATATTTAAACCGCGGACTCGAAGGTTGTGCCTCAAGACCAGTGATTTTTTCGAGATAAATTTAGCTGCTCTCTGCATAAAAATCAAAATATTAACATTTAGCTATAAAGTAACAATATAGTTAAAATATTTACAAAACGTTAAATTCCGAAATAATGTCGCAACTATAAGTTGAAAGACCTATGTTTCTTTAGTATTATTAAATTAATCCACTCGTAATGGAGCTGATATGGAAACAAAAGCAGGTAACCCACATAATGTTATAAACCCAGGTTTGGGATTAAGAAGAAGTTCGGTATCGGAAGGTGATTTTTTTGGAAGTTTAACTGGAGCTCCTCTTAATGATGGTCCACTCCCTGGTAATGATGTAGCAGCTGCACCAGGAGTGAGTGAGCGCGAGAATAGATCTTTGATTAATAGGGTTGTTTCGGGTGTAAATAATGCGAGAAGAAATATTATTAGACAGAATCAAACTTATGCAGATCAAGCACTTAAAACTCCGGCTAACTTTCTAAACTGGCTTTTTAGATTTTGCTTTGTTTACAGCCTCATGACTCTTGGCGCGGTTATTGGTCAGCATTTTGGCTGCCTAATGAAAGAAGGTGATGTTTGCAAGGATGATATTACAACATTACTTCAAAAAAAAGTTGGATCGATTGTGGCCTGGATTTCTGGAATCATCGTCAGCGCAGTTTTGGATCTTTGTGCTAGGAGATTATGGGATTGTTTTTCTCATAAAGTTGATAGCTGCTTAGAAAGAGGGCAGAATTGGGCTAAACGCACTAAATGCAGAGTTGCTTTTTTTCTTGGTGCTTTTTATTTAATGATGACGGCAGTAGCAGGAGGCTTGGCTATAATTGCAGAAAGATATGGTGAGGGAAAGGTTTGGCCAAAAAATTCTAGCTCTCCCATTATTGCTGTTGCTGTGGGAGGTGGAGCTGGGGTTTTAGGATCAATTGTTTTATTAATCATTCCAAAATTAAAAAAAATAAAATTAAGTAATATAGTCTGCTGTAAGAGCTTATGTAATGGAATTTCACGATTGCTAAGTTCTGCTCGAGGCATTGCAAGTTCAATCTGTAGGAAAATAACATGCCAGAAAAAACGTCGTAATAGCGATGATAGTGGCGATCTCGGTCTTGAAGTGCATATGCTGGAGCAAGATAATGATATTTTTTCTGGTGGCGCTAATCATCCACATCATGCAGCAGGGGTGGGACTCCCGTTGAGTGATTCACCGATTGAAGTAGTTGTTGCGGATGAAGGGGCTCGGAGTGCAGGTTTTGTTGATAGCCTAAGAAGATCGCCATCTCAGTCGGATCTTTGGACTAAGCGTGAAGATGCCAGAAGAATCGTTAATGATGGTCCAGCTCAAGTTAGTTAGTTCAAACTAGTTTAGTCTGAACTAACTACTATATGGATTATCGCTTTTTCTAAAGTGAATTCTCACTGGGCAACTATCTATTTTAAACTCTTGTCTTAGCGAGTTTGCAAGATAGCGTTGATATGAAATTGGTATATCATTGGGGTAATTACCAAAAATTATGAAATAAGGAGGTTTTGATTTTACTTGCGAAATAAATTTAAGTCTAGGGCGCTTATTTTGTGAATTAAGCGGCACTTGAAGTTGTGATTGAGCTTCAATCAGCCAGTTATTTAGTTTCCTGGTTGATATTTCTAGCTGCCAGCCTTGCGCAATTCTGATTGACTCACTGATGATTTGATTAAGATTCTTTCTCTCAAGAGCTGATGAATATACTACCGCAATATTTCTAACATCTGGTATTAGCTTAGGGAGAACTTCATCAATGTCTTTTTTATAAAGTTCAATATCACTGATCAAGTCAATTTTATTAAACACTAAAATTAAACCTCGGCCTTCTTCAATGATTTTTTCTGCGATGGTAAGATCTTGTTTCTCAAGTGGGCTGGTTGCATCTAGTATTAGAGCGCAAATATTAGCAAAATTAATTGCCTCCATTGATTCATCAACTGAGAATTGTTCAACCTTATTATGGATGTTTTTCTTCTTTCTAATGCCCGCTGTATCGAAGAGTTTTATATTTTTATTTTTATATTTAAAATCAATAGAGATTGAATCCCTTGTTAACCCAGCCTGATCTCCTACTAATAAGCGATCTTCATTGATCAATTTATTTATTATAGTTGATTTGCCAACATTTGGTCGGCCGACAATTGCTATGCGCAGGTCTATATTGTCTTTTTCAATAATTTTTGTTTCTTCTAAATTGTCCTTGAGATAGCGGTAGATCTCAGCCATACCAAAATTATGGGAAGCAGATACTGCTATTCTGTCTTTAAATCCAAGCTTAGCAAACTCGCCGATTCGATCTTCTATTCGAGAGAAATTTTCAGCTTTATTGATAATAAGTACTACCTTCTTATCGAATTTACGAATCCACTTGGCATATTGCTTATCTTTTTCACAAATTCCAAATGGTCCATCAACTACAAGGAAAATTATATCTGCAGCTTCTGCGGCTTTAGCAGTTTGAGCATTCATTTCCTCAGCTAGAGGGTTGTTTTTTTTATCATCTAGCCCAGGAGTGTCGACTAAAATATAAGCTATCTCTCCAAATACAACTTTAAATTCTTGGCGATCTCTAGTCAAACCAGGAGTATCATCAACTATTGCTAGTTTCTTGCCAGTTAAGCGATTGAAGAGAGATGATTTACCTACATTTGGTCTGCCAATTAAAGCAATGACTGGCATTTTCAGTGAAGAAGCGCTATTAGCATCTGTTTCTTCGGAATGAGAATCTCTTTCCATTGCACTAATTTGCGCTTCTTTTTCTGTAATGTTATTCACTGATTTCCTAAGGTTTGAGTTATCCATAATTAATTCCAAACCGATAATTTACCATTGCCAGAAATCGCAACTAATTTATCATCGGCAACCACCGGGGCGGTTAAAATTGTTTGTCCTAGTGAGAATATATCTATTTTATTACCTGTTTTTAGATCATGGGTGTGAACTAACCCCAGTTTTGAGAATAGCATTAACTGACTATTGATAATCATTGGGGGATAAAACTTATCATCCTTGGAGAGCTCTACCTCTCTTTGCCAAATAATATTGCCGCTTTGGTTATCGAGTGCTGAAATTATATTATTTGATGACAAAACAAAGCTATATCCAGCATTTACCCAGAAGTAGTTTGCTTGAGGTATTGATGTTCTAGTTTGAAATTCGCCAGTTTGACTATTAAAGATAGTCATCTGATGGCGATCATCGATAAAATATAAGTTGGGATCTTTCACTAATAAGGGCTGAGTAAATCCACCAGCTAGATTTGAAAGAAAGTCACCAGAAAAACTAGGAGCCAATTCAGTTAGTTTTTCTCCACTATTAATATCTAAAAATTCTATATTTCCGTTGGTTTGGCCGACAATAACTACATTGCCAGAAGCTGTAATACTATTGCCAACTGGAGAGTTAATAACAGCTTGAGAACTGCTAAGTACAACCCATTGATGAGTACCTGATTTGGTGTGAATAGCATAAACCGAATTATCAATAGTTATAACATAAATTATACCATCTTTTATAAATGGGGTGGCTCTGATCGCGTTTGCGCAAGTATATTGCCAAATTAACTCACCTGTATCTGCGGAAAAGCATCTAAAACTATTCGTACCATCTGCTAGAAATAGCTTCTTATCTTTGATTGTAAGGCTCCCTCCAATGGCTTCGGAGTTGGGAATATTGGAGTTCGTCCATATTAATTCTAAGGTCTCTAGATTATATTTAGAGAGCAAATTTCCATGGAAAACGAAAATTGCTCCTTGATCAATTATTGGGG
>Ga0214919_10012781_pt1 | contig 10274 bp, 9 predicted proteins | sample LL1503_MetaG_FD_177994 | JGI IMG/M metagenome (GOLD analysis project Ga0214919, IMG submission 177994) | Freshwater microbial communities from Lake Lanier, Atlanta, Georgia, United States - LL-1503 | ecosystem: Environmental > Aquatic > Freshwater > Lake | place: USA: Georgia | collected 2015-03-15 | reverse complement strand
AGAAAAATTCTCAAGCAGGTTGCACTTGGGGATCAGCGAATGGATCTGGCCGGAAAACTTCGCCGCGTCGCCGAGGTAGTCGAGGTGTGCGAGCTGCTGCGGACGGTCGGCCATGAGTCGGGTTGTAGGTTCCGGTACGGTTCCCGGGCCATTCTAGCCGATCAGGAGCACCACGGTCGCCACCCAGCCAGCCGCGGACGCCAGCAACCACGGGTCGCCGATCAGCTCGCTGGAAGGGTCTGCGCCCCCGCCCTGGTGGCGCAGGCGGTAAAGGTAGCGAAAAGTGCCGAAGATCACGAACGGCACCGTCAGCACCAGGTCCGTCCCGTGCTGCGCGACGGTGTCCGGGGACACGCTGTAGAACCCGTAGCAGACCAGCATGAGGGCTGCGCAAGCGAGGACCACGGCATCCAGGAAGGACTCGCTGTAGGCATCCAGCACCGGACGGTGCGTCCCGGCGCCGGCCGCCAGCCGCCCGAGCTCGGCGCGCCGTTTTGCAAACCCCAGGAACAGCGTCACCATGAACCCGCACAGCAGCAGCCAGCGGGAAGGCTCGATGCCGACCCCCAGCGTCCCTGCGAGGATCCTCAGCATGAATCCCGCCGCAATAATGGCTACGTCAACGACCGGGATACGCTTCAGCCCGAGCGAATAGCCCAGGTTCAGCAAGAGGTAGGCCGCGAGCAGTGTGGCGACCAATGATCCCGCCCAGGCGCCGAGCGCAAGGCCGGCGGCGGCCAGCAGCGAACCAAAGGCGGCCGCAGCGCGCACCGTAATCCGGCCGCTCGCGATGGGGCGCAAGCGCTTTTCCGGATGGGCGCGGTCCCGGTCCCGGTCGAACGAATCGTTCATCGCATAGACCGCGCTCGAGACGAGGCAGAACGCCGCTGTGGCCGCCACGACCGCCCACACGAGGTCCGGGTCGCCGAACGCATGCCCGAAGAGGAGCCCGGTCAGCACGAAGCCATTCTTGACCCACTGCCACGGCCGTGCCAGCTCGACGTAGGCCGCGAAGCTCACCGCCCGCCCGCCTCGAGCGGAAAGTACTTTTCGCGGAAGTAGCACGCCCCGACCGGCAACGCGCCCGGGATCCGGTACCAGCGATCGCGCACCATCTTCAGCACGCCTTCGCGGTAAGCGGCGTAGTGGAAGCCGCGCCCGAGCACGACATGGAGGGTCGTGCCCGAGACCTCGAAGGAGCGGAACTCCACCGTGCGGAAATAGGGCCGGTAATCCTGCTCGGGCGGCGGGTCGCGCCGCACCACGAGGATATCCTTGCCGTCGAACGCGCGGACGTCGGTGACGATGTCGTCGTGGCGTGCGTGCGAAGTGCCGGCGCCGAACACGAAAAAGTACCGGCCCGCGTAATAGGACAGGATGGAAGAGAGCGTGTAGTTGTCAGTCGCCGGCTCGAAGCCCTTGAACTCTGCGAGCTTCTCGACAACCTCGGCCGTGCGGAACTGCAGCACCAGCCGCGAGTACAGCCGGTTCGATTTCCAGGCCTCGAGCGGCACAGCCCAGAGCGCCGCAGCCGCGACGCCATGGAGCACCGCGAATGCCGCGAAGAAGCGCGCGCAGCGCAGCAGTTTCTCCGCAGGCAGCGCAATCGCCAGGGTCAGGATCAACGGCGGCACGAACGACAACAGCCAGTGCAATCCGATTTTCTTCACCGGCGAGAGCAGCGCGAAGACCGCGAGCGGCACGACCCAGGCGAACACAAGCGCCCGGCCGCCCGGCGCGGCGGCAAGGGTTGCCCGGACAGCTGCCCTGTCGCGCCACGCGTACCACAGCAATGGCGCGGCCAGGTAAGCCATCGCAGCGACGAACAACGCCGGGTTGGTCCAGCCGAACCCCGAGCCTTCGTGGCGATTGATCGCGTTGAACATCACGTTCGACCAGCACGCCTCAAGGTTCCAGTACAGGTTCAGCAGCCCCGAGGGCAGCGCAGCCGCGACCACCAGGCCCACACCCCGCCATCCGCCCCTCTTTCCGGTGGCGGCGCAGGCGATCATGCCCAGCCCCAGCAACACCGCAAAATACTTGGACAGGAAGGCAAACCCCAGGCAGAGCCCCGCAAGCAGGTACACCGCGGTCGAATCGCGGTCGGCGGCGCGCGCGAAGAGCACGATCGCACCGAATGAAAACAGGATGAGCGGCGTGTCAGTGGTGATCAGGACGTTCCAGACGTTCATCGGCACCAGCAGCACCAGGACCGCGGCGAGGTCGGCCTCGGCGGGCCCGCGACCGAACCACCGCGAGAGGGTGAAGCGCGTCCCGAATGCGAGCGCCACCGGCAGGAGCAGCGCCGGCAGGCGCAGCACCCACTCGGCCGTCGATAACGGCGCGAGCAGCGCGAGGAGCCAGCCCACCATCGGCGGGTGGTCGTAGTAGCCGATATCCGGCTGCTGGCCCCACACGAGGAAATAGGCCTCGTCGCCCGTGAACGGCACCACGACCGAGAGCCATGCGCGAAACGCGAGCGTGGCGACTAGCGTGCCGGTGAGCCAGCGGCGGGCCAGGGCGTCCTGCGCGCTCATGTGCTGCCCCGGACAAGCAACGAAGCACCCGCCACGACGAGCACCGCATAAACGAGGCTCACCATGCGGGCAGCCGGGATCACCGCATGCAGGCGATTGCCGAGGTAGAACCCGGCGAGCATCGCCGGCACCAGCAACGCAGCGCAGGCGAGCAGGTTGTCCTGGGTGAGCAGGCCGGATGCGCCGAACAGCCCGACGCGGATCAGCGCCGAAAACATGATCATCGACGCGTTGGTCGCCCGCAGCTCATCCTTGTCGTGGATCCGGCCGGTGAAATACATCGCAAAGAGCACCCCGCCCGTGCCGAACATCGCGGAAAGGGCGCCACCGCTGAAGCCTATGGGAATGCTCCAGGCCCGGGCCATCTTCACCGGCACCCCCTTGCGGGTAAAGCCGTAGATCGCATACGCCAGCACGAATGCCCCCAACCCGAGCAGCAGCGCGGACTCGGCGACCTTGAGCAGCAAGGCGAGGCCGGCCAGCATGCCCACGACAATGCAGGGCACGATCCAGGTCAGCTCGTCGAAGCGGATGCCCTTGCGCAGGCGCGAGCCGAGCACCAGCGTCGCGGCGAGGTCGAGCAGCATCATCATCGGCACGGCGAACTTGAGCGGCAGCACCAGCGCCAGCAACGGAACGGCCATGACCGTCGACCCGAACCCGGTCAGGCCGAAGATCACGTAGGCGCATGCGACGATCAGCGCCGCAATGGCGAAAGTCTCGAGGGGCAGGCTCATGCTGCCCGCGAGGCTACCAGCTTCAGGCCTGGCCCCTCTTGCGGCGTGCCTGCACCGCCCCGGCGAGCACGTCGAGCATCCGCGTGGTGTCGTCCCAGCCCAGGCAGGCATCGGTCACGCTCTGGCCGTAGGTCAGCGGCTTGCCGGGCACGAGGTCCTGGCGCCCCTCGACGAGGTTCGACTCGGCCATCACGCCGACGATGCGCTTTTCGCCCGCGGCGATCTGCCCGCCGATATCGTCGGCGACGTTCATCTGGCGCTTGTAGTCCTTGGAACTGTTGGCGTGCGAGAAGTCGACCATCAGCCGCTCCGGGAGCTTTGCCTTGGCCAGCTCCTGGCAGGCGGCCTGCACGCTGGCTGCGTCGTAATTCGGCGCCTTCCCGCCGCGCAGGATGATGTGGCAGTCCTCGTTGCCCCGCGTCTCCACGATCGCGACCTGGCCGCTCTTGTGGACCGACAGGAAATGATGCTTTTGCCGGGCGGCCTGGATCGCATCGACCGCGATCTTCACGTTGCCGTCAGTGCCGTTCTTGAAGCCGACCGCCGCCGACAGTCCCGAGGCCAGTTCGCGGTGCACCTGCGATTCGGTGGTGCGCGCGCCGATGGCACCCCAGGACACGAGATCACCGATGTACTGCGGCGAAATCACGTCGAGGAACTCGCAGCCGGCCGGCACGCCGGCCTGGTTGATCCGCACGAGCAGGTCACGCGCAATGCGCAGGCCTTCGTTGATCCGGAAGCTGCCGTTCATGTGCGGGTCGTTGATGAGTCCCTTCCAGCCGACCGTGGTCCTCGGCTTCTCGAAGTAGACGCGCATCAGCACTTCGAGGTCGGGCGCGTGCTTCTCCCTTTGCGCGCGCAGCTGCTCTGCGTAAGCCACCGCGGCGGCCGGGTCGTGGATCGAGCACGGCCCGACGATCACGATCAGGCGGTCGGACCGGCCTGCAAGGATCTCCCGCACGTGGCGGCGCGTATTCGAAATGAGCGTTTCGACCGGCGTGTCCTGGATCGGGAAGAACCGGATCAGGTGCTCGGGCGGTGGCAGCGGCACCACGTTCTCAATGCGCTCGTCATCGGTGAGCGAAGTCTTGTCGACGGGGACGGTGCCGAGGTAGCTGTCTACGGATTTGGTCATTTCAGGGCCTTAAAAAAACAAAAACCGCCAGGCATCTCTGCGTTGGCGGTTCGTGGGGGAAAAATTCCGGGTGAGCTTAGCCGGTCCCCTCCGCCGCCGGGCGGGAGAAAAAGAAGAAGTAAGCATAAAACCGGGGGCTCATGGGCATGGATTCAAGCACGAACCCACCGGTTTTGGCAAATCCAGTCCGGGAAGCAGGATTCAGCCCGGTGCGCGCTTTCCCATCTGGGCGCCGATCACGCCGGCGATCACCAGGGCTCCGCCAAGGAGCTGCGCGGGCGCAAGGCCCTGACCGAGGATCAGCCAGCTCGCCGAGATTGCGACCACGGGTTCGACGTTCATGATGAGCGATGTGCGCAGCGGGCCGATGCGCGTGGCCGAGGTGAACAGCGCCACTAGGCCGATGGCATAGAGCCCGCACACCGCGACCACCGCCCACCATCCCGTCGCACTGCGAGGCCAGGCCGCCGCTTCGCCCGCAACCCCAACGCAAAGCAGCACCATCGAGGTGCTTGCCATCATCCAGAACGTGCGTCCCTTGGCATCGACGTGCGCGACAAGTCGCGTCGACGCCACGAGGATTGCCGCGATCAGCACCGCAGCCAGCAGGGCGTATCCCACGCCCGTGAGATCCAGCGCCTCGGGCGACGCCCCCGTGGCGAGCGCGAGGCCCGCGAACGAGACCAGCCCGAACACGAGCGTGCGGCGGTTGAAGCGCTCGAGGCCGGCGAGCGCGCTGAAGATCCCGGACAGCAGCGGATAGACGTAGAACAGCAGGATCGCGAGCGGCACGCGCAAAAGCTCGATCGACTTGTAGAACGAAAACACGTTCAGGGCGAAGAGCAGCCCCAGGCCCAGCAGCAGCGCACGCTCACGCGGCGGCGTTGGCGCGGTGCCGCCAATGCGCAGCGCCACTCCGATTGCGAGCGCCGCGAAGAGGCACCGGACCGTGACCACGGTGAGCGCGTTGCTGCCGTCCTCGAACGCCACGCGCGCGAGGACTACGCCGATGCCGTAGCACAGGGCACAGATCGCGACGGGACGATAGGCGGCGGCGCGCAGGGCCCCGCCCCCAGTCAGGCTGACGGTCAGACCTTCTGCTCGACCCAGCCCTTGACTGCGGCCAGCGCGGCCGGGAGCCCTGCCGGATCGGTGCCACCGGCCTGCGCCATGTCGGGACGCCCGCCGCCCTTGCCCCCCACCTGCTGGGCGACAAAGTTCACGAGCTCACCCGCCTTCACCTTGCCGGTCAGGTCGGGCGTGACGCCGGCGATCAACGCGACCTTCCCGTCAGACACCGCGGCGAGCACTATCGCCGCCGACTTGAGGGTGCCCTTCAGCTTGTCCATGGTCTCGCGCAGGGACTTCGCGTCCGCGCCTTCAAGCACGGCGGCCAGGACCTTGGCGCCCTTCACGTCCACGGCCTGGGAAAGCAGATCATCGCCTTGCGACGAGGCGATCTTCGATTTGAGGCGGGCCAGCTCCTTCTCAAGGGCCTTCTTTTCCTCGAGCAGGCCGAGCAGCGCCTTCTCGACCATCCCTGCGCCGGGCTGCGCGCGCAGGTGCTTTGCCATTTCGCGGAATTCGCCCAGCTGGTTGTCGGTCATGGCCTGCGCGTTCACTCCCGTGGTCGCCTCCATGCGGCGCACGCCTGCGGCCACGCCGGTTTCGGCGTAGATCCGGAAGGCGCCGATATCCCCGGTCCGGGCCACATGGGTGCCGCCGCAGAACTCGCGCGAGGAGCCGATATCCAGCACTCGCACTTCGTCGCCGTACTTCTCGCCGAACAGCATCATCGCGCCCGAAGTTTGCGCCTCTTCCATCGGCATCACGCGCGCACGCGTAGCGGTGTTCCGCAGGATCTCGCCGTTCACGATCAGCTCGACCTTGTGGAGTTCCTCGTCGGTCAGCGGCTTGTTGTGCGCGAAGTCGAAGCGGGTCTTGTCCCAGTCGACCAGCGAGCCTTTCTGCTGCACGTGCGGGCCGAGCACTTCGCGCAGCGCCTTGTGCATGAGGTGGGTCGCCGAGTGGTTGCGCATCGAGCTTTCGCGCAGCGTCGTATCCACGCGGGCCTCGAGTTCATCGCCCACATGGAGCGCACCGGCCTTGATCTTGCCGTGATGCCCGAACACTTCGGGCTGGATCTTCTGCGTGTCCTCCACCAGGAACGTGCCGGCCGCGCCCGCCAGTTCGCCATGGTCGCCGACCTGGCCGCCGGACTCGGCATAGAACGGCGTCTTGTCGAGCACCACCACGCCGGCGTCGCCGGCATTGAGCGTATCGACCTGCGTCCCCTCGCGATACAGCGCGACCACCTTGCCGCTGAGCGCCAGGGTGTCATAGCCGCGGAATTCAGTCTTGGCGCCCGAGTATTCGAGCCCTGCGCTCATCGAGAATTTCGACGCCGAGCGGGCACGCTCGCGCTGGGCCTGCATCGCCGCCTCGAAGCCCGCGAAGTCGATCTGGATGCCGCGCTCGCGGCAGATGTCCGCGGTGAGGTCCACCGGGAAGCCGAAGGTGTCATAGAGCTTGAACGCGGTCTCCCCGTCGAGCATCGGCGACTCCCCGGCCAGCGCCCCTTCGAGCACGCCCATGCCGTGCTCCAGCGTCTCGGCAAAACGCTCCTCTTCCGTCTTGAGGACTTCCGCAACCCGGTCCTTGGCCGCCGTGAGTTCCGGATAGGCCGCACCCATGGCCAGCACGAGGTCGGCCACCAGCTTGTGGAAGAAAGGCTGCTTCTGCCCGAGCTTGAAACCGTGACGGATCGCGCGCCGGATGATCCGGCGCAGCACGTACCCGCGGCCCTCGCTGCCGGGAATCACCCCGTCCACGATGAGGAACGAGCAGGCGCGGATGTGGTCCGCGATCACGTTGAGCGAGGGATCCTTCAGTGCCGTGGCGCCGGTTTCGCGAGCGGCTGCGCGAATCAGGTCCTGGAACAGGTCGATCTCGTAGTTCGAATGCACGCCCTGCAGCACCGCGGCGACCCGCTCAAGGCCCATGCCCGTGTCCACCGAAGGTTTAGGCAGGGGATGCATCACGCCCTTTTCGTCGCGGTTGAACTGCATGAACACCAGGTTCCAGATCTCGATGTAGCGATCGCCGTCGGCGTCGGGCGAGCCGGGCGGCCCGCCTGCGACTTCGGGACCGTGGTCGTAGAAGATCTCGCTGCACGGGCCGCAGGGGCCGGTATCTGCCATCTGCCAGAAGTTGTCCGACTGGAATTTCTGCCCGCCGGGCTTGTCCCCGATGCGCACGATGCGGTCCTCAGGCACGCCGATGTCCTTGGCCCAGATGTCGTAGGCCTCGTCGTCCGTGTGATAGACCGTGACCCAGAGCTTGTCCTTGGGCAGCTTGTAGACCCCGGTCAGCAGGTTCCACGCAAAGGGGATCGCCTCCTTCTTGAAGTAGTCGCCGAAGGAAAAGTTGCCCAGCATCTCGAAGAACGTGTGGTGGCGGGCCGTGTAGCCGACGTTTTCGAGGTCGTTGTGCTTGCCGCCGGCGCGCACGCTGCGCTGTGACGTGGTGGCGCGGCTGTAGGCGCGCTTGTCCTTGCCGAGGAACACGTCCTTGAACTGCACCATGCCCGAGTTCACGAAGAGCAGCGTCGGGTCGTTGCCCGGCACCAGCGAACTGGATGCCACGATGGTGTGGCCCTTCGACTTGAAATACTCGAGGAAGCTCGAGCGGATCTCTGCGCTTTTCATGGGGGATGCGACCAAATTACCGGGGAGTCCCCGATTGTAAAGGAAAGCCCGTGCGGGTCGTCACCCGCACGGCAAAGCGGTCCCGCGCCCTGCCGCGGGACCCGGGCCGGCCTATGCCGTCAGCCTGCCGTACTTGAGGAGCCGCGAACGGACCCCGTGCTGGGTGCGCTGGTGCTCCAGCGCCAGTTCCGCGATCGCGCGGCCCGCGTCGAAGCCCGCAAGCAGCGTGCGGTCCTCGTCCTCGGTCCACGGCGCGCCGGTCTTGGCCGGCAGCGTTTCGCGCCGCCGCTCGGCCCGCTCGCGCTGCTCGAGCGCCTGCGCGGCGACGAACAACGCGCGCACCGTTTGCGGGCGCTGGTACGGGCTTTCGGCCGCGAAGACTTCGCCGGTATCGGGATCGACCCCGTTGGCGAGCGACCTTACGACTTCGAGTGCCTGTGTCTGGTTCATCCCTCGTTCACCTCCTCTCGTGTGTGGAAGGAGAACAACGCCCTTGGGGCGCTGCCGGATGACTTCAGTCGAAGGATTCTTCGCCGGAATCGTCCTTGCCGGATCGGGCAAGTACTTTGCGGATGGTGTCGGATGAAAACCCGCGCGCCGCGAGGAAGCGCATGCGCTTGGCGCGGTCCTGGGGAGAGCCCGCAGGCTCGCGGAACTTGCGGTTGAAGATGGCGATGGCACGCTCGAGCTCGGTGGTGCGGGCCTCGGCGGCCACGCGCTCGATCGTTTCCTCGGCTACGCCCTTGGCCTGCAGGTCGTAGCGGACGCGCGACGCGCCGTACTTGCGCGAGAGCACATGGGCCCGGGCTTCGGCCATGCGGTCTTCGGAAAGGAATTTCTTCTGGACGAGTTCGTCGAGCAACGTCTCGACCGCATCGACGGACTCGGCGTGGGGCGCGAGCTTCTTCGCCAACTCGGCGCGGCTGTGCTCGCGCCGCATCAGGAGGCGCAACGCGCGCGCCTTGAGCTCCTTGGGGGAATCCGGCCCGGGCGCTTCTTCAGCGCCGTCAGGCGCCCCGGGCCGGCGCACCGATTACCCGCGCTTGCGGCTTGATACCGAGACGACAACGTCGTCGTCAGGGGGCGCTTCTTCCTCGTTGGCGGCAACCGGGGCCGGGGCCTCGATCCGGCCCGCGGCGATGCCGGCCGCGTTGCGGATCTTGGCCTCGATTTCCTTCGCGATCTCGGGCTTTTCCTTGAGGTATTCGCGGGCGTTGTCCTTGCCCTGTCCGAGACGGTCGCCGTTGTAGCCGTACCAGGCGCCGGTCTTCTCGACGATCTTGTGCAGCACGCCGAGCTCGAGGATCTCGCCTTCGCGCGAGATGCCTTCGCCGTAGAGGATGTCGAACTCGGCCTGGCGAAACGGCGGCGCGACCTTGTTCTTGACGACCTTGACGCGGGTCTCGGAGCCGATCACCTCGTCGCCCTTCTTGATCGCGCCGATGCGGCGGATGTCGAGGCGGCAGGAGGCGTAGAACTTGAGCGCGTTGCCGCCGGTGGTGGTCTCGGGGTTGCCGAACATCACGCCGATCTTCATGCGGATCTGGTTGATGAAGATCACCAGCGTGTTGGTGCGCTTGATGTTGGCGGTGAGCTTGCGCAACGCCTGGCTCATGAGGCGGGCCTGCAGGCCCATCTGCGGCTCGCCCATCTCGCCTTCGATCTCGGCCTTGGGCGTGAGCGCCGCGACCGAGTCGACCACGATGACGTCCACAGCGCCGGAACGGACCAGCATGTCGGCGATCTCAAGGGCCTGCTCGCCGGTGTCGGGCTGGCTGATGAGGAGCTCGTCGATGTTCACGCCGAGCTTTTGCGCGTACTGCGGGTCGAGCGCGTTTTCCGCGTCGATGAAGGCGGCCGACCCGCCGAGCTTCTGCATCTCGGCGATCACCTGCAGCGTGAGGGTGGTCTTGCCCGAGGATTCCGGGCCGTAGATCTCGACCACCCGGCCGCGCGGCAGACCGCCGACGCCGAGCGCGAGGTCCAGGCCGAGCGACCCGGTGGACACCACCTGGATGTCCTGCATCGCCGAGGCGTCCATGCGCATGATGGAGCCCTTGCCGAACTGCTTTTCGATCTGCGAGAGGGCGGCGGTAAGGGCTTTGGCTTTGTTATCGTCCATGAACTGCTCCTTCTTATGTGCCGTCAGCATCAAATG
>Ga0214919_10012780_pt1 | contig 10275 bp, 12 predicted proteins | sample LL1503_MetaG_FD_177994 | JGI IMG/M metagenome (GOLD analysis project Ga0214919, IMG submission 177994) | Freshwater microbial communities from Lake Lanier, Atlanta, Georgia, United States - LL-1503 | ecosystem: Environmental > Aquatic > Freshwater > Lake | place: USA: Georgia | collected... | reverse complement strand
GACCTTTAATACCTGGAGTCTGTAACCAAGTTGCGTGTGACTCCTTTACTGCTTCCGCAACATTCACTGCAGGTATCACATAAACATTACTCTGAATTTTCCCTAATGCCACGAAACAATAGAACATATCTGGGTCGCGCATCTCCTCGTGTTTAACCGACATATGCCAACCCTGGTCAGCATCCACGCCAGTTCTTGTCTTTACTTGGATTAAACAAGGTGGTTTGTTCTCTAAGTGATTTACCAAGACATCTACTTTGCGGGTACCTCTAGGCGCCTGCGCTGCAAGGTAACCAAGATTAAGCAATCGGGATAAAACCAAGTGTTCACCTGCTGCCCCTACCAACTGCTTATCCCTAGTCATCTCTTTATTTTACTCTTTAGGTTCGGTGTTTTCTGCAATATTTACAACTGCAATATTCAACTCAATTATCAATCGCGTATAGATTAAAGTCAGTAATCCAATGATTGGACCAGCAATCCAAATCGCGGCAAGTTGCCAGTGGAAGCCGGTGTTTACTTCAAATAAATCCTGTGCATATGTATAAGTATAATACGTCAGCATAAGTGTTGCGATTGGTATGATTATTAGATAAAAAAGATAGACAGATGAGGCAACTCTTCGAGTAATGTACTTTCTTAACTTAAAGTCGAACAAGTCCTTGAAAAATGAATTTTGGTATTCGGTATTAGGCATAACTCACTCCAATGAATTGAGGGTTTTTGTCACAGTACTCTCAGCCTGGGAATTTAACAATAGGGGCTGTTTCCTCTTCATCTCTTCACCTTACTCAACTGTTCTACCTTTGCCCAGATGGTTGGCAGGTCAATCTCTGATGCATCTACTGTTTCGGTATGGCCGCCTTGTGGCATTTGCTCTGGTACTAGGTACTTTGAAAGTTGTAAATCAAATCTTAGCCATTCAAGAATTCTTTCCTCAATTTCATATGCCTCTTCACCTGTGTCCAAGTCCAACACAGCATAACTTGCCCAACCTAAACGCTTGTGTCTATCCAATCGGTTAACCGATGCACCGTGGCCACTAATTCCAACTTTGTGTGCATTCAATTCCTTATTCGTAATCAAGTAAAAATATGCAGGGGCGATGAGATTTACTAGCGAAGTGCTGCAATATTTACAGCCGCCAGTTAATCGTACGGAGCCCCAAGTCGGAGATACTTCTCTACCGCAGACAAGGTGGATTGACTTCATTGGAGTTTTGGCATTCTTAAAAGGTTCAAGTGGTTTGAAGCCACGAGTTTTGAACAACTTGTTTGCTTGCGACGCAGTAATAGGGCTTGTGCCGCTACAAAAACTACAACCAGTGTTGCCGCGCCTCAAATATGCGGCTCTAACATCAACATTAGAACCACACACTTTGTGAATACAGGGCCAAGCATTAGAGCCACCAGGAAAATCTGTTAGTGGTGTGTAATTGTTTTTCTTCAAGAGTCTAAGTGCCTCCTCTTGGGTAACCATATTCTTTCCACAAACTTGACATCCACCTTGCCCACTGCGCAAGGCTCCATAAGTTGGGGAGACTTCATTTCCACAAAGTAAATGAATACACCTCCAAGGTGTTTTCCCATCTCTGTAAGGCTCCAACGGCTTCAAACCTAAATCCTTCAGAAGAATCCGTACTTCTTTCATATCCACTTTATTTCCTGAGCAATAAACACAACCATCATTCCCCTGCTGGACATTTGCCCAGCGAGGTGAAACTTTGCGCCCACACTTGATATGAATAGATTTCCAAGGATGGTGTGGCCCTCTAAATTTTTCTTGAGGTTCTAACCCATTGCTTCTAAAAAACGAGAATGCTCTTTCCTGTGTAATTGGGACTGTTCCTGCACATACAGGACATCCAATTCTCCCTGCTTTTATATGCCCATATCTTGGTTTGATTTCGCTTCCGCAAACAATGTGGATGGATTTCCACGGTTTTGCTGTTCCTGGGTAAGGAACTAGAGGTTGTAAATCTTTACTCAAAAAAAATTGATATGCCTCTTCTGGGTCAACAAACTGGTCACTACAGTAATGGCATCCCATACTTTCTTCTTGCTGAATAATGTTGTAAGTTGGCGAAACTTCGTTTCCACAGGGAATATGAATAGAGCGCCAGGGCTGTTTACTATCTCCAGAATATGGTTCTAAAGGCCTTAGGTCTTTACTTAAGAAAAGTTTCTCTGCGTCTTTGGGTAGAAGTGCTACACCCGCGCAATACTTGCAAGGTCCTTGCCCTCGTTTTATTGCAAGATAACTTGGGCTCACCTCGCGGCCACAGGGCATATGAATGGATTTCCACGGAACTTTATTTCCTGGATATTTAACTAAAGGCTTTAACTTCGCATTCTTAAAGAGTTTTACCGCATCTAGTGGGTCAACTCGTATCTCTGCACAATAAGCACAGCCACTACCTCTTGACTTCACAAGAGCAAGGTGCGGCGACACAATCTTCTTACATTTTATACATCGCGATTTCCAAGGTTTACTGCTACTTGTATACGGTTCCAAAGGAACGAGACCCACAGACTTCATAATCCTTATTGCTTCTTTTTCGTTTAACCTATTACTTAAACCAGCCTTAACTCGTCCACAGAACTTACAACCACCACCTCCCCTCTTAACAACTTTAAGCCTTGCATTTACTGTTTTTCCACAGACTAAACACTTGCATTTCCACGGATTTGCGCCTCCAGGGTAAGGCTCTAAAGGTTTGAGATTTGCGGCGAGCATTAATTTCTTTGCTTCACTGTTGCTCGCCTTCACACTCATTTCCCTATTCTGCTCCTACCCACTGTCATTTGGGTAGAGGTGTCGGGCGAACCCTATTCAAGCCATCACTTACTGGGTGGATAGTTGCCTTGGCATCAAGGAGAACTCTTGGGCAAGCCTATTGTGAGTGTTCGAACTAGCAATCTTGGGCAAGCCTAGTTTTCCTTGGTGTCACTTTAATGACAATCAGAAAAGTGCTAACCTTTTTTTCATGTTCGGAAGCAAAACCAGACGGAGCGAGTGGGGAATAGAAGGATTCAACTTAGTCTCTAAAGCCCACTCAATCTTCACGGCCATTGACAACATAATTAATACAAATGGCGCAGTGAAATTAGAAACCATTTCAAAATTCGTCCCCTTGCTTGAAGGAATTCATACAGAGAATCTTGCCTATTCTTCCAAATGGCAAAACATAGTTCGTGAAGATTCTAAGAATGGCGGCTCATTCACATTACTCTTTGGAGCAGTCCACGCTATAGAGGCAAGTTCACAAGCAATCTGGGCGAGTTACGTGATTGGCTCAATCGATAAGGGTAGTGAAGTTGCCAAAAATGGATTACAGGTTTATAGAGCACTGGCAGAAAATTGTTTTGGAAATGCGAAGGGTCTGTTGAATTTTGATTTCAAAATGTCTCAAACTCAAGGTTCAGGATGGTTTGCACAGACATTTCAGATGATAACAAGTTCAGAGTTATTGTCTGAAATTCATACGATTGCGATGAACAGGCCAGAAGTCCCAGAAGCGTGGTTTCCAAAACTCTGATTTTGGTATACTACGTCGCTTCGCAAGGCAACAGTTGCTTTCAAACTGACGATTTTTACGCGTGCTGGCGATAGCACCTCTATCTTTTCTCCTCAATATATGCCAAAGTCGGTTATATTCTCAGAACGATGAAAGGTGCAAAATGGCCGATTATCATGTTCCAAAGAGCACTAAAATTGATGGCGGCATAAAAGGTTGGCTGGCTATCTTCACGATTGGAGCATTACTAACACCTTTAAGAATGTTATGGGACGTAGCATCGTCACTATCTGGATATAAGGAAATTTGGAAACTCGGATACCAACCTATAGTTGTAATCGAGGTGCTTGGAAATCTAGTCTTCTTTGTAGGAAGTATTTACGGAATAAGGCTGCTTCTCACACTTCGAAGGAGTGCAAAGAAGTTTTATCTGCTATTTCTTGCTGGAAATTTTCTTTTCCTATTTCTAGACAATATTGTCTCACGATACATGTTAGATGACTTAGTATCTAAAAATATGATTACTCCCGCTGTGAGTTTGGACATCCAAAATAGTCTTGTGCCTGACTTAGAGCGAGGCTTTCTTGTTGCAATAATTTGGATTCCCTATTTACTTAAATCTAAACGAGTAAAGGCGACATTCCGTCACCCCTTACCACCTGAAGTTGTCGCTGAATGATTGGTCGCCTCTTTATCATGGCAGGAACTATTTGGGCATCAACGCGTTTCCTTCCAGGAGTTGCAGTAAGCGGTGGAATTAAAGCCTATCTCTGGATTGCAGTACTTTTCAGCATTATTAATGCACTACTTGAGTTGCCTTACATCTTTTTAATGATGCCGCTAGGTTTCCTCCCTAAGGCGCTCAGTATTCCTGCATTAGTCGCGGTAGGTGGGGCACTAAATGGCGGCCTGTTAGTTCTTGTAGCCAATTTTACGCACTCAATGTGGTTTGATAGTTTTGGTTCAGCATTTCTGGTGGGAGTAGCGGTCTCAATCGTACGATTCTTCATTAGCCCATCTGCCATGTGAGAGTTGACTGACTAGAGCACTTGTAGAAGTAACTCTGGTCTTGGTGGTCTTGGTGGTCTTGTGCCCGTACTTGGGCATCCGCCTATTGTGAGTGTTCGAACTAGCAATCTTGGGCAAGCCTAGTTTTCTTTGATGTCGCTTCTAACTTTCTATAATCTTCTTTTTAAGGGCTTTGAACTCCTCTTCGCTAATTGCACCAGATTCAAACATCTTTGCTAGTTCCTGAATACGCTCATGGTCATCTTTTTCTTTTACAAAGCCTCGCTTCTCACCGTATGTCTTTGCACCAAATGTATCCCCTGCATTTCGTTGGCCAGTCCCTGTGACATTTCCAAGCACTGGGTCTATTAATGATTTCTCTGAGGGAAATACTGCCCAAATTGCTGCTATTGCCCAACCAGCACCAGTCCAGCCAAAGACAAGATTGATTACAAGAATGATATTTTTATAGGCATGATTGCGCTTAAACGCGATTACCGTTGGCACGAAGTAGAGAATGGCGATTACAAGAATAATTAGGAAATTCTTCAATTATTTTTCTCCTCTGATATTTCTGAAAAATACTTTAAACTTAAGGTCTCTAGCAATCTATGTCTAGCCATATTACCGTACCTAGGCTATCTGCCACTTGACTACCTGCCATTGGATTCTGCTTTAAAACAACACCTCTACCTTGCATCTGACAACTCACCGTGTAGTTATAACCCATGGCAGTTGAATAGTGGATTTGAATTTGTAGGGCATTTTGTCGTTTCCAAGTATCTACATCTGCCTGGGTATGCCCAACGAAACTAGGCAAAGTGAGTGTTGTTATGGCTGGCTCATTGCTCTCAGTTGAAGTTGAATCTTGCCCATCACTAGCGCTTCCACTTACTTCGCTACGTAATCGCCAATAGAAAGCCCCATGGCCAACGCAAATATACTTTCCATCTGGAGATATCGCATTTGGGGGGTCGCATTCGGTTACATCAGCAACGATAGTTTCAGTGCTGGAATTGCTTCCAGAAGACGCAGGTGACGAACCATTGCTAATACTGCTAGTGGAAGTGCATGAAGTTAAAGCGACAACACACAAGGTAAGAGCAAACAATTGCATTATGGGCTTTATTTTCACGCTATGAGCCTAAGCCTAAGGTTTTGCAGTTACAAGGGCGATGGCACTACTGCCATTAACTTTGGCTGGATTCCTGCGAATATGACCAGGTCAAACTGCCCTCAAATTCTAGTTAATAGGTCTTTTTCTCCAGCAACGTCTTGAGTTGTCCAAACAACTTGAGACTTAGGTTCCTGTTAAGAGGCACATCAACCAACATTCCGCCGATTTCCTTGTCGCCATCAACATTGTTATCTACTACTACTCCACGTTTGTTCACTGGTTATACCTCCATTAAGTTATTTACGAACTGAACTACGTGCGCCTGGGCTATACGCCTGCTGCGGCCAATGTGCACGCTTCCCAGTTGGCCACCCTTCAAAAGTACATATATCTGTGACCTACTCACTCCAAGGACCCTTGCAGCCTGTACTGGTGTAAAGAGCATTGGTATATCTGCCATTGTCTTTCCTTATCTGTTAGTTATTACTGAAAATAAAGAATCTCATGGGCGTTTTCTGGTGTCTGCATGAATGTGTAGAAATTTATCGGCCGAATATATTTCTTTTTTCTCTGTAAACGCTTTCCTACCCTCCTACCCCTAATCCCCCTAAAGGGGGGGATTGGGGAGGAGAGACTTGTCTATCGTTTTTCTATAAGTAATTGCTTACGGGTGCTATAGCGAAGCGCATTTCCCTCTTTTATCTTAGAAACAACTCCAGCGCCCTCCATTTTCTTTAGAGCCTCGGAAACTCGGCCATGATTTCCTCCGACTCCTTTATCAATCTCGGATTTTGCAGAAGCGGGAAAATCAGTTAGAAATGAGTGGATTTTATGCATCTCGCTGGCAGTTCTTGAATCTATGACAGCGCCGCCAAAGAAGAGTTGCATATCAGGGATTACTCTCACATCCATAAATTCACCGTGCTCAAAAAGCGAAACTTCACAAAGTTTTCGTACCGTACCAGTATCAAACGACCTTTTATAGAGCATTCCATACCTATCTTTAGTGACAAAAAGATTTACGTTACTTGAATTGGTGGCGTGCCTCATTAAAAGAACGACATCTGCCTGATTCTTCTTGCCAATTGCCCCGATTGGTGTGTCATCATTTTTCTCAGTTGAACTCTTTGGTAAATGGTCAATAACTACTGTAGACACTCCCACCTTGTGAAGTTGATTCACTGTTCTGTTCAAGACCTTGACGGCATCAGTATTGTTATCTGGGTCAAAGCCGAGAGCGTCAGCAAGCCCTGCGAAACTGTCAAAGACCACCAAGTCGGGCTTAAAGTCTGCTTCCACAATTTCCTGAATTCGCTGCATTACGACTTCCCCAGAAGGAAAGAATTCAAATACGGCACATTCTTCTTGTTTCTTTTGAAGTTGCTTTAGCCTAGTCACCATGCCTCCAGGTCCATTTTCAAAATCAAAATAGAGCAAATTACACTTACCGATTTGGTCCACTAAAATCCAGGATTTAAGGGACTGAGTTTTGCCAATAATTAAATGCCTTGCACCTGAATATAACAAGTTACTGCCATCTGAATCTGGCAAGAAACTAGGCTCAATGTGTTGAAATTCCATTAAGAATGGATTTCCCCAGGGTTTTGTTTTCTTAGAAATGTTTTCTACTTCATCATCATGCAAGAAACTCTCATCCCAGGTTGGATTTTCTTTTTCTAGGTAGATGTCCACCTGTTCGCACATATTAATTTCTTCTATTTGTTGCATTAATACTCCTCATGTCATATCCATTTATGGATTGCGAATTATTGATTTCGGCTGGATGACATGCACTATGGCTATGTACTAATCATGATTTAGGCCTCAAAGGCGCCTTCTAAACCCTGCAGAGAGCAATTTAACGCAATACATTTTGGGAAGCAAATCAAGGAGAAGCAATTACGCCAACTCTTGAAGTAACTTTTTTTACTGAACTAACTTTTAAAAAGTTACTTATGGTTTTCAAAGTTACTTCGCCGTGTTAACAAATCGCACCTGAGTGCCACGCTTAAATGCTGTCATCAAGACTATTGAGGGTAGTACAATGGAGGTTCAAGGGGATACAAAGTTATGGATACCCAGTTACAAGTCCGTACTTACCCCAAGGTCCATTTTCCATTTAACTGCAGATTTGGCTTTCCATCAGCATTGTCTGCAATAAAGTAAGACACCACCGTGTCACCTGCATGAACAGAATTGCAGACAGAATCAGAACTTTGCTCTCCTGGGTTAAAGGTGTAATTAAAATAGTTTGAATCACCCCCGCAAATATTTCTACCATGCAGCCCTATCATGGCATCAGTGGGTCTTTCATAAATAGAGCCGTTGGCTGTCTTTACATAAAAGTTTCCTGCGATGCTTACACGGTATGAACAGTTATTCGTCATGTAAACTTGGAAGGCATAAAAATCTGCTACATCATAGGGCGACTCAACTTGGAATTGCAGACAATTATTTACCCCATTATTGGATTGTGTATTGGCACTAACTTTATTTGAGGTGTCCGTCGGGGTAGGAGTGGCAAGTAGGTTTTCTCCCCAAGCATCGCAATATGGGTCTAGTGGTTGGGCAGTGAAATTGTGAAACTCTAACGCTGCTGCATCATAGAGTTTAATGTCTGAACTTTTGGTTTCAATTTTGCTTAAACTCAACCCAATAGCGCTCAGGATATTAGCCTCTGGGGAATCACCTAATTTCGAGTATTTCATTCTCGCTAAAATTGTATTTATGAGAAAATTTAATCTTGCGATATCTGTAGTTTTGGATTTTTGCAGGTCCGAAGAGGTTAAGTCTCCGACCATAACGAGAAGTGCGCAGAAACTTGTTGCGTCTGAATTTGCCAACGTTGACTCAATTGAAGAAATGTGAGAGGGAACCGCTGAATAAGTTAGATTTCTATTGATTAGGAGTACAACTATTATCAACGATAGAAAGCAAGCCCAAGCAAGTACAACACGATGGTTACCGCTCTTATCTGAAGACAGAAGAGGATTTGCCTTGAAATCATTGTCTATTTTTGTGATTGGGATTGGGTGCCTGAAAATCTGACCTGCGCAGTCTTGACACTGTAATGAGAAAATTTCAACGGTCTCTCCACAAGTTTCACATATTTTTTTGCCTCGATTTGTATCGTTCTCCCTGAAATCAAATGTCTCTGACGGTGCCGAATCAATCGGATTAACTTCAGGTTCTAAATGGGTTTCCTTTACTTCTGGTTTAATCTCTTTGACCTCAGAGATTTCCTTTTTCGCTCCACAATTCTGACAATAAATAGCCTGCAGAGACATTTTCTCCCCGCACATGATGCAGAATTTGGCGTCCATTAATTACTCTCTTATTTTAGGCTATGGGATTGTGACATATTTGCCATTCTGAAATTCATTCTTAATATCAATGGTTGTTGCCATGATTGCTTTAAAAGTTTCATCGAAGGTTGCTTTTCTATTGAGTAACCACCATCCAGCCATGGCAGCACTTGCATTAGTTGTACCAACTGTGAATTTTGTAGAGCCATCAAGCATGGTTCCATACCAACGGGCATTGGTAAAGAAATCTGTCTGACCTTGGGCTCCGTTGCTATAGCGAGCAATGTATGGCACTGCATTCTTATCCCAAGCAATTCCAGATGAGCCTGGGTCTGGATTATCAGTTGCTCCAACTGCCACCGTATCTGTAAGACAAGCAGGAGCGAAGACATCCGTATGATTGCCGTTATTACCCACTGCTACAACTACTGGAACGTTGGCTGCCTTCAGTGTGGCAATACTGACTGCCATTCCTGCAGGAACTTTACATCCTGCAAAGATTGCACCCTGGGCAAGGCTAACAACTGCAATGTTGTACTTGATTCTATTAGCAACAATCCAGTTGAATGCATTCTGGACATCATCTAATGAGTAGAACCCTGCCGTTCCCATTGCAGACATTCCAACAATTCGGATAGGAATAATCTTTGCAGAGGGATTTACCGCTAATGTGATAGATGCCATCTGTGTACCGTGGTTAAAGTTCTTGTCTTTAGTTGCTGGAAGATTTGCAGCCCCGGGGCCTTCCATACTCATCTTTTTATTGGGGCAGGTATAAGAAGTCAAAATACAGACCTCATAAACGATGCTGTCTTTAAATGCCGTTGTGTTCATCCCAGTATCAATAATTGCAATGGCTGGCGGTGTCTCTGCTCCAACCGCTTGAGTAAGTGGTGCAAGAAGGGCAATTAATAGGCTTGCCAATACAGCCCTATTTCTATTCACAATTAAGTATCTCACCATTGGCTACTGCTTAACCTAAAAGACTTGAAATCAAATGACGTAGGGGAGGTACGGCGTGTCTTCGGCTACTGATGTTTGAAAAAATAAAATCCTGCGCCTCTGACCTGCCCGTACCCCGCAAGAATGACGATAACGGGTGGGTGGTCTAGAAATCCCGTGTATGAGTTCTGTATGAGTTCTCAGTAACGGCTAGATATGGACTATGTCAGTTGGGCGTGAAATACTCATGACAAGAAGACAATTCAATAGCAGTAATCAGAAATCACGCTCATGATTCAGGTGACTTAGGTGGGTCTTTAGTGGCCAATGATTTGCAGTCCCTTGCCTGGCCTCTCGGCCACCCGACCAATTACACATCGCCACGG
>Ga0214919_10012779_pt1 | contig 10275 bp, 10 predicted proteins | sample LL1503_MetaG_FD_177994 | JGI IMG/M metagenome (GOLD analysis project Ga0214919, IMG submission 177994) | Freshwater microbial communities from Lake Lanier, Atlanta, Georgia, United States - LL-1503 | ecosystem: Environmental > Aquatic > Freshwater > Lake | place: USA: Georgia | collected... | reverse complement strand
GCCAACATGCGCGCCTTCCGTTTCGGTTTTCCGCTGGAATTTTGGCAGGCGGTGGTGAAGGCGGCGCCCACCATCATGTCGGCCAAGTATTCGAAGGCACAGGGGCTGAAGGATCTGATCGCAGCGACCGGGCGCAAGGTCAATTTCATGCCCATAGACATGAGCGTGGCGGAGTTTCACTCGATTTCACCCGAAACCACCACTGCGTGCTGGGCCACCGCGGCGGCGATGGGGCCGGCGCCCGCGCTGGCGGTGATGAACGCGGTGCTGGCGAATGACAAGCCAGGTATCAAGAAATACAACGACGAAATCGCTTGGTCGAACGAGCCCATCATGGGCATGCTCGCGAACCCGGAGCTGTTCGCGTCCTACAACATTCAGGTCGAGAAAGCGCGCATCGACGCGGCCGGCTACTGCAAGCCCGGACCGGTGCGCCCGCCCTACGACGTTTTCCCCGCCGAATACGACGCCGCGTCGCGCGAGTGCGGCAGGCGCTGGGCCGAATTGTGCAAACGCATCGCCGCGCACGCCTGAACAGGAGATATGCCATGTATCCGCAAAACCTCGTCACCGACGCAAAAATCCGCAATGAAATCGAGGTGCTGCTCAACGAGCACGCCTGGCTGATAGACAATCACAAGTGCGAAACCATCGCCGACCTCTACACCGCTGACGGCAAGATGGTGGGCGCCGGCCACGACACCGTCGGCCGCGCCGCGCTGACCGAGTGGGGTGTCAATCGCGCAAAAATGGGCAAGCGGCAGGCGCGCCACGTACTCGGCAACATGCGCCTGGTTTCCGTCGGCCCGAAGCTGATGCACGGTACGACGATCGTCACACTCTACCGCCATGACGGCGCCGACGCCGGCAAACCCGAAGCGGTGGCGATCGCCGACTTGCACGACACCTACGAATTGTGCGACGACGGCCGCTGGCGCATCAAGGTGCGCGACATCAAGACGATTTTCGAATCCGACACGCTCAAGGCACAGTTGGCCGCGGCGAAATAAGGCGCAAACACCACACCGCAGGTTTTCGGGCCAGGGCGCGAAAGACGCCGCATTACTGGCCGTCATCACAAATATGAAGGAGAAGCACATGAGCAAAAAAAGCCTGGCTACAATCGCAGCCGTCGCCATCTTCGCCGCCACGATATTTACCGCGCCAGTCGCGGCCCAGGGCTTTCCGAGCAAGCAGGTGCGCATCACCGTGTCCTATGGCGGCGGCACCGCGCCCGACATCGTCGCGCGCCTGATGGCGGAGAAATTTCGCGAAAGCTGGGGCCAGCAGGTGCTGGTCGAAGGTCGTCCCGGCGGCGCCGGCTTTATCGCAATCGAGGCATTCAAGCGCTATGCGCCCGACGGTCACGAGCTTGCGATGCTCGATACCGGGCCGCTTGCCATCAACCCCAGTCTATTCAAGAAAATCCCCTATGATCCCGAGCGTGACCTCGTACCGGTCGGGCTGGTGTTTTACGCGCCCTTCATCGTCACGGTGGGCGCGGATAGCCCGATCAATTCAGTTAGGGAGCTGATCGCCGCCGCGCGCGCCAATCCGGGGAAAATCTCTTACGCCACCCCGGGCGTGGGCACGGTGCAGCATCTTGGCGCGGCGCAGATGGAATTCGGCAGTAATTCGCAGATGCTGCATGTTCCGTACAAGGACATGGGCCAGCTGCTGTCCTCGGTCGCCACCGGCGATGTCAGCTGGACGCTGACCACCGTGGGCTCGTCAATGTCCTTCGTGCAGGCGAAAAAGCTCAAGCTGCTGGCGGTGGCGACAAAGACGCGTCTCGCCAGTCATCCTGACCTGCCGACAGTGGAGGAATCGGGCGGCCCGGCTGGCTATGACGTGCAGTCCTGGATCGCGTTGTTCGCGCCGCGTGGCACGCCGCCGGATGTGGTCGGCAAGATCAACCAGGAAATCCAGAAAGGCCTGCAGCAAAAGGACATGCGCGACCGCCTGCAGGCGCTGGGCCTCACGCCGGCTGGCGGCACACCGACGCAGCTGGGGCAATTGCTCGGCAACGACATCCGCCGCTGGGGCGAGGTGGTGAAACGCACCGGCGCGTCGGCTGACTGACGACCACAGGATCCCGAGGAGATATCACATGCACGCAACGGCTTCCCCCCGGGTGGACAGCATGCTGGGCACGCTGTCCGCCTCAATCGCCAAGGGCCGGCTCCCGCTGTGGATCTACAACGATGCGGAGGTATTCCGGCTGGAGATGGAGCGCATTTTCGCGCGCAACTGGGTTTTCGTTGCGCACGAGTCGGAAATCCCCAGGAACGGCGACTACGTGTCGCGCCCCATCGGCCAGGACCCGTTCATCATTGTGCGCGGAGAGGATGGCAAGATTCGCGCGCTGTTCGATTCCTGCCGCCATCGCGGCGCGCGCATCTGCCCGTCGGACCAGGGCAATGCACAGACTTTCTTCTGTCCGTATCACGGCTGGTCCTACACCACCGCCGGCGCGCTCGAAGCGGTGCCGGCCAAGACCACCGCATACCAGCATCTGAACCTCGCTGACTGGGGCCTGTTGCAGGCGCCGCGGGTGGAAATTTATCGTGGGCTGGTTTTTGCCGCGCTGACCGAGGACGTGCCGGCGCTGACCGACTACCTCGGCGATTACCGCTGGTATCTCGATACGCACCTCGCGCTCACCGAGGGCGGGCTGGAGGTGGTCGGCACGCCGCACCGCTGGCACATCGATGCGGATTGGAAATCGGGCGCCGAGAATTTTTCCGGAGACAGTTATCACACCCAGACCCTGCACCAGTCGATTATGCGCATCGGCCTTGCGCCAAAGGCCGCCGCCGGCGCGAGTGGCGGCGTCAATGATATCCACGTCACAGAATGCAGTGGCCACGCCACCAGTATCCGGCGCACCGATCCAGGTACCTCGCACTTTTGGGGCTATCCCAAGGATGTCGCCGCGCTGTTCCGGCAGGGCGAGCTCAGCGCCGCACAGTTCGAGCTGGCACAGCGCTCGGTGGTCCATACCGGCACGGTTTTCCCCAACCTGTCGCTGATCCACATCGGCGGCACCGACAGCGCCGACAAGCCAAACAGCGCTTACTTCAGTCTGCGCCAGTGGCAGCCCAGGGCGCCGGGTCAGCTCGAGGCCTGGAGCTGGGTGCTGGTGCCCAAGGACGCGAGCGCCGAATTCAAGGCGCGCTCATACAAGGTGGCGGTGGCCAATTTCAGCCCTTCCGGGAACTTCGAGCAGGATGACTCGGTAACTTGGAGCGGCGTTGCGCGTTCGGCGCAAAGCGTGTTCGCGCGCAACAGCGACATGCACCTCAACTACCAGATGGGCCTGCCGGAGATGAGTACCGCGCGCCTGATGAAGGACTGGCCGGGCCCGGGGGCGGTGTATGACACGAATCTCGAGGAGGGCGTGCAGCGCACCTTCTTCAACCACTGGTGCCGCGCGATGCGCGCCGGCGCCAGGATCTGAAGGGGCGGCCGTGGCGAACGCGAAAAGCGACATAAAGAGATTGGGCAGAGCGCAGGCGGAGGACTTTCTCTTTGCTGAGGCGGAAATCCTCGACGACTGGCGGTTGATGGAATGGCTGGACATCATCACCGCTGATATCGATTACCGCATTCCGGTGCGCGCCACCCGCGAAGCCCCCGACGAAGCGCGCGCCTTCAGCGCTGCGGCCTTTCATATGATCGAAGACCGGGCATCGCTGGTCGCTCGCATGAAGCGACTCACCGGCGGCGGTGCATTTTCCGAATCGCCGCACTCGCGTGCGCGGCGCCACGTCTCCAATGTGCGCGTCGGTGCCGCATCGGATGGCGGGGTCGAGGTGCGCAGCAACTTGTTGTTCTTTTGGTCTCGTGAGGACTTGCAGCGGCTTGTCTCAGCGGAGCGGCGCGACACGCTGCGCATCGAGGGAGGCAGGGTGCTGCTCGCCCGGCGCACGGTGCTGCTCGATCATGTGGCACTGCCGCTGCCTAACCTTTCCATTGTGCTCTGATGGGGGCGCTCGCGGGTAAGGTGGCGTTGATAACAGGCGGGGGCTCGGGCCTCGGCTTGGCCATTGTGCGCCGCTTTGTCGCCGAAGGCGCGCGGGTCGGCGTGATCGAGTGTGCGCAGGAGCGTGCCGCTGCGCTGTACCGGGAATTCCCCATCGAAAGTCTTTGTATCACCGTCGGTGACGTACGCAACATTGCCGACAACCAGCGCGCGGTGGCCGAAACCTGCGCGAAATTTGGCCGGCTTGACTGCTTCGTCGGCAATGCCGGCATCTACGACAACCGCGTGCGCTTCAACGACATCGCGCCGGAGCAACTCGGCGTCGCCTTCGACGAACTGTTCGGCATCAACGTCAAAGGCTATCTGCTCGGCGCCAAGGCTGCGGCCGGGGCGCTCAAGGCCAGCCGCGGTTCGATGTTGTTCACCGCTTCGGTCTCGAGCAGCACGCCGGGCTTCGGCGGCGTGCTCTATCTTGCCGCCAAGCACGCCATCGTCGGGCTCACCAAACAACTCGCGTGGGAGCTGGCACCGGAGATCCGTGTCAATGCGGTCGCGCCCGGCTATGTGCCTTCCGACCTGCAGGGCATGCAGGCGCTGGGCCAGCAGAGTCCGCGGCGCCCGCCACCGCAGGCGGCGCAGTTGCCCTTACAGGTGCTGCCAACCGCCGAGGATTACACCGCCTATTACGTGCTGCTCGCCTCGGAAACCGGGGCGCGCACGGCCACCGGCACGGTGCTCTATGCCGACCACGGGCTTTCGGTGTTCGGCATGGACCACCCGGCGGCGTGGGGACGATCCGGGGCGGGCGATGCGCCAGCCTAGGGGGCTTCGTTGAATTGCATCCACCTTAAGGTATTCAGGCAAGGAGTGGCACCATGAGTTCGCCTAAAAGTCTCGACCCGGATCTGCCAGACTTCCTGTTCGACATCGAGGAGGACCTGCGCCAAGGCCTGCTGCCCGCGCAGATCTACAACAACCAGAAAATTTACGAGCTGGAGATGCGGCGCATCTTTGCCCGTTGCTGGGTGTTCATCGGCCACGAGACCGAGATACCCAATCCGGGAGACTACGCTTCGCGCAAGATCGGCGAAGACCCTTTCATTTTTGTTCGCGGAGAGGACGGCGTTATTCGCGTGCTGTTCAACGGCTGCCGTCATCGCGGCGGCCAGGTGTGCCTGGACGAATCGGGCAACGCGGACAGCTTTACCTGTCCCTTGCACGGCTGGAGCTATAAGACCAGCGGCGAGCTCGAGGGTGTGCCTTCGAAAAGCGAGGGCTACCGCAAGCTCGATTTCAAGGACTGGGGCCTGATCTCGGCGCCGCACACTGCCAACTACCACGGCCTGGTGTTCGCCAGCCTCGACCCGGACGCAAAGCCCTTCGAGGACTATCTGGGCAAGTTTCGCTGGTACCTCGACATCCAGTTGTTGCTGACCAAGGGCGGCATGGAGATATTGGGCGAGCCGCACCGCTGGGTGGTGAACGCCAACTGGAAATCCGGCGCGGAAAATTTCACCGGCGACAGTTCGCACACGCCGATGACGCACCGCTCCATCCTGGGCCTCAAGATCATTAATCCGGCGGTGGCGAATTCGCCGAACAAGAAGCACGGCCTGCATGTGCACGATTGCGATGGACACGCCATCAGTATCCGCCAGCTCGAGCCGGGCAAGACCGCGTTCTGGGACTACCCCGAGGAGGTCACCCGGCATTTCGGGACGCAAAGCCTGAGTCAGGACCAGGTTGACCTTGCCGCACGCGGCCTCGTTCATGACGGCACGGTGTTTCCGAATTTCTCTTTCATCCACATCGGTCTTTCCGACAGCGAGGACAAGGCACCCGCAGGTTTTCTGTCGGTTCGCGTCTGGCAACCAAGGGGCGCCGGAAAAATGGAAATATGGAGCTGGATACTCGCGCCCAAGGAGGCGTCCGATAGTTACAAGCGCCGTGCATACCGGGTCGGCATGAGCAGCTTCAGTCCGTCCGGAAGTTTTGAGCAGGATGATGTGGTGTTGTGGCCGATGGTTGCACGCACGGGCGGTACGGTGTTCGCCGACAAGGTGCGCATGAAATACAACTTCCAGATGGGCCTCCGCGACATGGGTAGCACGCCACCAATGACGGATTTTCCCGGTCCGGGCGAGGTCATGCCGACCGCGGTCGGCGAGTGCGGGCCGCGGACATTTCACCGTTCCTGGCACCGCTGGATGACCCGCGCATGAAGAAATTGGACATCAATCAGACGGCAGACGATCGCATAGAAAAGGAATGTACGGCCTTCCTGTACCGTGAGGCTGAATTGCTCGATGCCTGGGAGCTGCATGCGTGGCTGAAACTGCTCACGCCCGACATCGACTACCGCATCCCTGTGCGCACAACGCGCATGAAAAAAAACGGCGATGGCATCAGCAAGCGCGCATTTATTCTTGAAGAAGACATGGGCTCGCTGACGCTTCGCGTCAAACGCCTCGATTCAGATTATGCGTGGTCGGAGAATCCGCGCAGTCGCACCCGTCGCATGGTGGCCAACATTCGCGTGTCGCCGTGTGCTGCCGAGGGCGAGACGGCAGGTGCGAAGCTGTGGCAGGTGCGTAGCAATGTCGCAGTCTATATCCATCGCGGGGACGAGGCGCAGCCGGTGGTGCTTACCGGCGAGCGCCAGGATCAGTTACAGCAGTCAGGCGCCACTTGGCTGCTGCACAAGCGCCTCGTGCTGCTCGACACCACGGTGTTGGGCATGGATGCGTTCTCTATTTTTATCTGATGCGACAAGGATAAACCGCGGCAGGGACTGCCACACAAAAAATGAAGGAGGCATGAGCAAATGAAACTGGCCATGAAACTGAACATATCGCGAAGGATCGCGCTGGCGCTTTGCGCGGCGGCGGCGATGATACTTGCAATACCTGCGGCGCAGGCGCAGCAATATCCGGAGCGTCCCATCCGCTTTGTGCTGGGCTACGCCGCCGGCGGCGGCCCCGATGTTACCGCGCGCGTTACTGCGCAGCACATGTCGCAGTTGCTCGGCCAATCAGTGATCGTCGAGAACCGCCTGGGCGCGGGTGGCGTTGTCGCCAGTCAGGCTGTGCTGGGCGCGCCTGCGGACGGGTACACGCTTTTGATCGGAGAGACTGGTCAGCTTGGCATCGTGCCACACCTGATCAAAGGCCTCAATTTTGACCCGCTGAAAGATTTTGTCCCGGTCGGGCTGATTTCCATCCAGCCGCTGCTGATCGCCTCAAGCGCGAAATCGGGCATACAAACCCTGCAGCAAATGATCGCTGAAGCCAGGGCCAATCCGGGCAAGCTCACCTACGGCTCCTCGGGCATAGGCACGCTGCATCACCTGGTCATGGAAATACTCAAGGCCGATCTCGGCATAGACATCACGCACATCCCCTACAAGGGAAGTGGCCAGTCGGTGCCTGCCCTGCTTGCTGGCGACGTGCCGCTGCTCGTTACCGGAATACCCGTGATTACTCCACACGCCAAAACCGGCAAGGCGCATTTGCTGGCGGTGACATCGGGCGAACGTTCGGAATTCGCACTCGAAGTGCCTTCCATCTCCGATGCAGTCAAGGGATTCGAATTTGCCGCCGAAGTTGGCTTGCTGGCGCCGGTTGGCACGCCTCCGGCGGTCATCAAGAAGCTGTCCGAAACGCTCAGGCTCGCGATGCAGAACAAAGAATTGCTGGCGCGCTTCAATCAGGCTGGCTTGACGCCAAAATACACCACGCCCGAAGCCTACGCCGATTTGTTGCGCAAAAATTACCAGCTCTACGAGAAAGCCGTCAGGGTTGCCAAGGTTCCGGCGAACTAGCCGCCATTGGGGCGTGCATAATATCGCTGACCCAGCGTACACGGACCGATCAATGTCGTTCATGGAGCATCGTTAAGTGAGTAGACTGCAACTGAGTTATGCTGGGCACCTGTCTGACCGCGTGCAGGATTTGTACTATGGCGCCGTTAAGCCGGCGGCCATCGACCTGCAGTTCCTGCCTCTGCAGCCCTTTCAGGCCTTCAAAAGACTGCTCGCAGGCGAGTTCCATTGTGGTGAGATGTCTTTCTCGACCTGGGTGATCAAGATGGCACAGGCCAAGGCCACAGGTGAGACCCTACCCTTTGTCGCCCTTCCGGTATTTCCGTCGCGCACCTTCCGCCACAACGCGATTTACGTTAACCGCAAGGCGGGCATCAAGGGGCCGCAAGACCTGGCCGGGCGCCTGGTCGGCGTGCCCGAATTCCAGATGACTGCTGCGGTCTGGGCGCGCGGCATGCTGCAGCACGAATACGGCGTCAAACCCAAAGACATGCGCTGGGTCACAGGCGGATTAAAAGACCCCGGCCGCACGCCGATGATGGACATCGCGATTCCCGGTCTCGATATCCGGCACGAATCGGTGAAAACCCTCAATGACATGCTCATGAGCGGTGAAATTGACGCGCTGATTGCGCCGCAACTGCACCCGGGCATACGCGACGGGCGGCCCGAAGTGGGTTATTTGTTCGAAGACCCGGCGGCAGCGGCACGCGCCTATTACGCCAAGACGCGATTGTTCCCGCTGATGCACGTGGTGGTGGTGCGCCGCGACGTGCACGCGCGCAACCCCTGGGTGGCGATTAGCCTGTATCAGGCTTTTTGCCAGGCTAAGGACAACGCGCTGGCGCGGCTTGAAGTCGAGGAGCCGCCGCCGGTGTCGCTTCCCTGGATTTACGACTACAGCGAATCCATACGTGCCTTGATGGGCCGCGACTACTGGCCTTACGGTGTGGAGAAAAATCGACGTGAAATCGAGGCTTTGTGCCAGTACACCTGGGAGCAGGGTCTGGTCTCGGTCAAAGCGGAGGTCGCCGATTTGTTCGCGCCGAATGTCCTCAACCTCGCCGAATACCGGCTTTAGGCGCAGGCGACCCGGATGAGTGTGTCGTCGCAACAAGCCGTGCGCCTTGGCGTCATCGGCCTGGGCGGAGCAACGCGCCAGATGCTGCCCAGCATTATCAAGCATCCTGACGTGCGCATGGTCGCTGGTGCCGATCCGCGCGCCGAGGCGCGCGAGCGCTTTGCCGCCGAGTATGGCGCGACACCTTTCGCTACGGCCGAGGCCTTGTGCGCGAGCCGTGACGTCGACGCGGTCTACATCGCGACCCCACATCAGTGGCATCGCGATAACGTGCTGACCGCCGCAGCCGCACGCAAGCACATCGTGGTCGAAAAACCGATGGCGCTATCGGTTGATGACTGCGAGGTGATGGTGCAGGCGGCCGAACTCGCCGGCGTGCACCTTATCGTTGGGCATACCCACAGCTTCGATCCTCCCATCCTGAAAATGCGCGAAATCATCCGTTCCGGCGAAATCGGCCAGTTGGCCATGGTCAACACCTTTAGTTACGGCAATTTTCTCTATCGCCCGCGCCGCCCTGAGGAACTGGACACTGTCCAGGGCGGCGGCGTCATTTACAACCAGGTGCCACATCAGGTCGACGTAGTACGGCTGTTGGGCGGCGGTATGGTGCGCAGCGTGCGCTCCATGGCCTGGACGCTGGACGCCGAACGCCCCACAGAGGGCAGCCACATGACATTTCTGCAGTTCGAGGATGGCGCCGCCGCTTCGCTGGTATTCAGCGGCTACGATTTTTTTGACAGTGACGAATTCCATTCCTGGGTCGGCGAGTCGGGCGAAGAAAAAGTATCCGACGGCCACGGCCGCGCACGCGCGGCACTGGCGAATGTCAAGGCAGGCGGCCACGATGCCGAGGCCGCGTGGAAGAACGCTGCCGCGTATGGCCGTACCGTCAGATTAGGACCGGGCGCGGGTGAAGCGCAGAACGCCCATCATCTGCATTGCGGAGTCACCATCGCCAGCTGCGCGTTTGGCGACCTGCGGGCTTCAGCCGACGGCGTGCTGGTCTACGACCGCCAAGGACGGCGCGAAATCTCTGTACCACGTATTCCCGTTTTTCCTGACAAGAGCGGCGTTATGGATGAACTCGTTGCCGCGGTATTGCACGGTAAGGCGCCGCTGCACGACGGGCGCTGGGGCAAGGCCACGATGGAAGTGGCCGCGGCCGTTCTGACTTCGGCACGCGAACGGCGCGAGATCACGCTGAAGCATCAAGTGCCGGTTCGCGACTAAGCCCCGGAATACACCGGTGCCGGCCGGCCGAACCAGCCTTCGAGCAGGTCGTAGACCAGTGCGAAATTTTTCGAGCGCGTGCTGGTGTGCGCGATACCGGGCATGACGCTGAATTGCTTGTCCGGATTGGGTAGTTTTTCGAAAAAATTCGCCAGG
>Ga0214919_10012778_pt1 | contig 10275 bp, 9 predicted proteins | sample LL1503_MetaG_FD_177994 | JGI IMG/M metagenome (GOLD analysis project Ga0214919, IMG submission 177994) | Freshwater microbial communities from Lake Lanier, Atlanta, Georgia, United States - LL-1503 | ecosystem: Environmental > Aquatic > Freshwater > Lake | place: USA: Georgia | collected 2015-03-15 | reverse complement strand
AAAACGAGATAATGTTTTAAACAATAGCTATTGGAGTTATTGCGAAACTTCGTATGGTGATGACAACGATTGCCCAATTGAAGTAGATGCAATATCCCAATTGCGATTTGCTCGCAGTAAATTTTTAGAACATGCGCCGTATGTGAGTGACGAACTCACACAAGATGAACGCAATGACCACAGTCTCAACACTGAACCCAAATACTTTATGAAATCCTACTGCAACATTGTGTTGGAGAGCCAATTTGATTACGACCAAAGCGGCGGCGTACTCTTGAGCGAAAAAACATTCAAACCTATCAAACATGGACAGATGTTTTTTGTAGCAGGTGGTGCAGGCAGTCTGCAAGTGTTACGTGATATGGGCTACAGAACATTTGATAATGTGTTGGATAACAAGTACGATCGTGAAAAAAACAACACCGAACGATGGATTCAACTTAAACAAGCTATTGTCCAAGCACATGCTCAAGGCTTATCTACCTTGTTTGAACAATGTCGTGAGGACATTGAATACAACCAACATTTATTCATGCAGATCAAAACTCCACGCTTAAATACCCTTATAGAGCAAATCAATGAACAACACTGTTAATTCTTTCACCAGCTGGCAACCACTCGAAGAAGTTATTGTGGGTCGTGCATATCGTCCCGACTACTTTGAATTCTTAGATGATAGTCAAGTACGCAATCAACTGCAACAGATTCTTGCAGAAACTGAAGAGGACTTGGACAACTTATCTCGTACTATTGAGCAGTTTGGTGCGCGAGTACGCAGGCCGGACCTGGTTGATAAAGAACAATTTATTACTGGACAGATTCACAGCTCGGGTGCGCCATTACCGCCACTCACACCAAGGGACTGGCAAATCACACTAGGCAATAAATTGTTGCGAGTGTTGCCCATGGGGGAACTTGATACCTTGTGTGCAGAGTATGAAACTACACAACCAGGATCAGTTGTGAATCCGCACGGTAGTCATTGGGATCCAGATTGTATTTTAAATGGTGCATCAGCCAGTTGTATTGTGCGTGTGGGTCGAGACGTATTCTTTGACAACTCGGATTACCTGCGTCCTGATCAAACTCGTTGGATTGTGGACAATGTGTTGGGCCCAGAGTATCGCATACACGAAGCTGTTACAGATGGTCACGGTGATGCTGTGTTTGCTATTTTGAAGCCAGGCGTGATATTGTCAAGCAAACATGATCAGAACTTAAACTTTGAACGTGACTTTCCAGGATGGGAGGTATGCAAAGTGTGGGACAGTTCAATTTGGGCTGCCATTGAAGTGGGCAAGTTCAAAGCAGAGTCAACTCCGGGTGCGTGGTATGTTACCGGCCAAACTCCCAGTGAACAGTTTATTCGATTCGTGGACACTTATCTTTCAAAGTGGACTGGCTTTGTGCAGGAAACTGTGTTTGATGTCAACTGCTTGGTACTAGACGAAAGTCATGTTATCTTCAGTGCCTACAACAAAGATGTGTTTGACTTTTGCAGAAAGCATAAAATTGAACCTATTATTAGTGAACTGCGTCACAGCTACTTCTGGGATGGTGGCATCTCATGTTGCACACAAGACATCCGACGACGTGGCGGATTAGAAACTTATCTCTAACTGCAAACTTGAACGCCGTATAGCTGTTCAAATCGATCAGCATCTGCACGGTCATTGACCATGGGCTCGCCGCGTATGTTTAATGATGTGTTGAGTAGCATAGGGCACCCTGTCTCAGCATACCACGCTTCTAATAGTTTTCTTATTCCTGATCCATCTCGAGGCACAGTTTGTACTCTACTGGTACTGTCCACGTGAATGATTGCTGGGTACTTTTCTGGGAATCTACAGTGTGCAACCACTTGCATGTATCTACTGTCACTCCAACAATGAGGCATAACAAAATAATGATCAGCCAGTTCTTCTAGTATAACAGGAGCAAATGGTCTGAACTTTTGTCGCTGTTTGATTTCATTCACACGATCCTTTATGTCAGCACCTCTAGGATCTGCCAATAGACTTCTATTGCCTAGGGCTCGCGGTCCGAATTCTGCTCGGCCCGATGCCACGCCCACAATACGATCGCTGAGAAGAGCAGCCATGGCACGCTCAACAGGGTAAGCACCAGGTATATTATGGCCAAGATCAGCACCAGACCACAGAACACGACGGCCGTATGCAAGAGCGGCGGCGCCCAGGCTACTGCCAGCATCACCAGGACAAGGCATAATCCATATGTTATTAAAGTATTCACCTAACCTCCTATTGGCCAAGCAGTTGAGTGCTACTCCGCCCATGTAAACCAAGTTATCACTCCAGCCAAAATTTCTGGCTCGAGTCATCACTTGATGTATTAGATACTCTGTGAGCTTTTGTGCAGAGGCAGCAATATCTTCGTTGGTTGCACAGCCCAAGAACTCAGGATCAAGTCCTGTATGTAAGTTTGATTTAAAACGAATTTCTGTTGGATCTTCTTCTATTAACACATCACGCATGACTTCAGTCCACTGTGGACTCCCCCAACCGGCCATGCCCATTGTGATGTATTCTTCGTCTAGTGGGTGTAGGCCAATGCGCTTAGTAATCGCACTGTAGAACAATCCAATTGAATGCGGATAACTCTGCGACCAAAGTTTTTTATATGTTGCTTTAAAATTTTTATCATACATTGCTCCCCAGATTGATACAGTATCCCATTCGCCCACAGCATCTATCACAACCACAGTGGCTATGTTGTAAGGGCTTGTTTGGAACCCAGCAGCCGCATGACACAAATGATGGTTGTAGTTGAGCACACGCTCTGGCTCAATCTGGTCGCCCAGTTGTTTTTTTAATATTTGCTGTACAGTAAATTTGTCCCACTCAATACCCTGTCCGGCATACCATTGGCGCAGTTGTTTCAGCCATGGACGCTCATAGTACGCAACCACCTCTGGTCCATACTCCAGCACATCATCCAACAGCCCTTGACAAAAGTCAGGGTCATTTTTCTTTTTTGAATAACGTTCACTATGCCCAGCAAACAGTATCTCACCCGACGGAGAGATCACAGTTGCGGCTGCATCATGAAAGCCTGCGGATATGCCTAGGATATTCATTTGTAAATGAATGGATCTCTTTTGCGTAGCTCTTTTAGTTTTTTACGATAGCGATACTCTAAGGTAATTCTATCCCAAATGCGTCTAATCCAATTCATCTCAATCTCCTTATTTGCTGTTCAGCGTAGTCTGGATCACTCCAGCGATAGTTGTATGTAGCTTCACCCCAACTGGTGCGTATGCTCAACACATCAAGATGCTGGGCCAATTGTGCCCAAATCTTTTGATAATTTTCTGTGCCAAATGATCGCATTAGGTTAACCTGTGCCACCTTTGGGTGACCAATGGTGAGACTTTTGTCCTCTGGATCAAACCCATTCGCCAATAGCCAGGTGCGGAACTCTGCAAGTTTGGTCTTCTGCCAATGATATTCTCCTGGGTCACGGGCCCATTCGATATCAAAGTCGCCAGCGGCTTCAGTTTGTGAGCGCAGTCCTGTAGTAACAAGCTCGCCAATGCGCGAATCCCTACCTTCATCATTGAACACCTCCCAGTGATGTTTGCCAACTGCTTTATTTACACCCAAGTAAACACCACCTAGCTTTCTATTGATGGTTTCTATGCCAAACAGCTCATAATCTTCAGGCTCTAGTGCAAAACGCGGTGCATTAAGCCAACACATCAACTGTGATGGTCTGCGCCATTCTGGTGCTTGTACTGCTTTGCGCATGGATAGCACAAGGCTTTCTAGTTCATGACACAGTAGATTTAACTGGCGTATATGCCAACGTGTGGCAGGATCTGCTGAATTATAATAATTACTAATGCCGCCTGACCATCCTTGTAGATCTTCGAAGTACCTGTGCAGTTGATTCATGCGCTCGTGGTTCACATCTAAATCAGGCTGTATCACATTGTCTACTGTGTAAGCATCACAATCAATGTGATAGCCAACTCCACTTCGATTGATGTGATCAATACTAGCATTAATTTGCTCACAAAGGTATCGTGCATTTCGTTCACTTTCTGTCCATCCTATCCAGCAGTAGTTCTTTTCCAAATGCAGATCAGTTCTAATGACGTCATTTAGCGCAGCCAGCCATTTACGTCCCAAGCTGTTGTCATCTACATCTATATGTAGCGTTAGCAAGCTGTCCGCACCGCGTAGGTCTATTTCAATATGATCAAGCAATTTGATCCCACCATTCTTTAACTGCTGGTCGCGCACTTAGTATTTCTGCCATAGTAATCTTTTGTGTGCGAATGCTTTCTAATTGTAACACACGAGCTTTGCCTTTTGCAAGCCCTGCGCGATATGTATCCGGCCATTGTTCCTCAAACGTTTGCCGGTTCTTTAATTGTAGCAGTACATCACGCATGGCGCCAGCGGAGCGGCCTGCTAGTTCATCTATCCAAGGATCTAGTATTGTTCTGGGTAGTGCAAGTGGACTCATAATGATATCAGGTGAGAATGAGAATATCACTTTGGCCAACATCTGCACACCTAATTCTTCAGCCAATGCTGTCATGTTATCCACTTCAAACATACCTGGTAGTGTTAATGTAAAGTCCAGTCGCATTTGTCGTGGATTGGTTGCTATCTCTAAACCCTGACGGAAATTGTTTAAAAATAATGGATAGGAGAGGCCGGTCCGGATGTATTCTCCGATCGCTCCTGTTCCGTCGAGGCTTGCACAGATCTGCCAATCTCGTAGCCCCAACAAAATATCTTTATAGAGATTGCAACCACCCAACTCAATACGGCTAAGATTAGTATTATATCTAGCATAAACATTTTTTCCATCTCCTAATTCAATAATTCTTTTCATGTAGCGCCAGTGCTGTTCGTACATTAGCGGCTCGCCACCTACCCAGTAGATTTCTTCTACTCTGTGTTGTTCCACAGCTGAACTGAATTCTTCTTCAATTTGTGTGTCTTGAAACTGTGTGATCTCTCTGCGCACATCCGGCTGCATCCATGTATTTTTGGTATTAGACCAGTCGATCATTTGATGCTGGCGCTGTTCAGTTTCCCAACTTGAGCTCAGCATATCGCCACAAGTTCTACATTTAAAGTTGCACAGGTTTGAGAAACGATAATCCCAGCTTACAGGCAGCATACTTGTGCGCCCATTTAGATCAGTTTTGCCAATCACATCGTCGTATTTGTGCTGAAAGAGATGCCAAAAATACGTGCGGTATACATCTGTGTTTAGTAACTTATCATTGCATACTTCACATTCGGGCAAAGTTTCGCCGGCCAACATGCGTCTGCGCACACTCTTCATGTGTGGGCTATTCCAATGTTCTTCTAGCGTGACGGGAATATAACGCCCGGTACCTGACCGAGTGTCTATATACTGAGCAAAGTTCTGCGCAGGCTCGCGTGACGCACAACACATTCTGCGTTCAGTTTGCGGGCTCAAGTATGTGTGAGTCCAGGGTGCCATACATAGTGTTTCAGGCTTGTGCATTTAGTTGTTGTTCAATCCATTTGTAAGTTTCTGCAAGACCCCGGTCTAAACTGTCTGGAGGAGCCCATGCCAATACTTGTTTGATCAGGGTGTTATCGCTAGTACGACCCATTACGCCACGCGGTCCGTCAATATTCTTAATTGTTATTGGTCGACTGTTCACTTGACTGATCAACTGTACTAGATCATTTATGGCAATCATTCTGCTGGAGCCAATATTAATAGGCTCAGTATATGTACTGGCCATCAGTCTGTGTATGCCTTCAATGCAATCGTCTATGTACATGAAGCTACGAGTTTGTGTGCCTGGACCCCAAACTTCCACTACATCTGACTGTATGACTTTTCTGCATAGTGCAGCTGGTGCCTTTTCTTTTCCACCAATGTATGCACCTTCAGGACCAAATACATTGTGCAGTCTGGCCACACGCACATCAATACCATAGTTTCTGGCATAGCTGGCATACAAGCGTTCGCTAAACAGCTTTTCCCAACCATACTCGCTGTCAGGATCGGCAGGATAAGCTGACGCTTCGCTCAGTACAGGACGATCAGGATCCTGTTGATTGTGTGCAGGATACATGCAGGCTGAACTTGAGTAGAATATTTTGGGTATCTTTTTAAAGGTCATTTCATGCAGAATATTCAAATTGATAATGGCTGAATTGTGCATGATGTCTGCGTCATTGTCCCCGATAAAGATATAGCCTGCACCGCCCATGTCTGCCGCCAGTTGATATATTTCATCAATATCTTTTTTAATTAATCGTGTGACACTGCGTTGATTGCGCAGATCCACTTGATAGAACTCATCGCATGCTGTGATTGAGAATTCTGGAAACTTTAAATCAGCCCCAATCACATAATGGCCCTGTGCCTTTAAACTGCGCACAAGATGTGTGCCAATAAATCCCCCTGCACCGCATACCAATATCTTTTTCATTTTGCTATTTCCTGTGCATAGTATTCAGCAACCTGCTGATGTATGTGACTGTGAGTGACATGATAGTACGGACGGAACTTGCGTACATTTGCATGATCCCACAAGTTGTATTCACTGCGATATTGCGTATACTGTGTAAAATACTGCCCTGTGCCGCCATAGCTTGAGTGCTCAAACCCGCCTTGATCAAATCTAAATGGTCGATTGCTTTGTACTAATCGTGCCAAGGTATGTTCAATTGTGATGGCGTTTTGATATATAGCAAGATCTAAATCAAAGAACTCTGTGTAGTATTCTTTTAGGATTCTCAAAGCATTTGAGTCAAATGGCGTGGTAATTTCACTGGCAGTGTGATAGCTGAATGGCACATAGCGGCCTGCATGCAGTTTTTCTCCGCGTGTGCAGCTGGTGAAATGCACTATTATAAAGTCAGCACCGTCCTGGATGGCCTGATCCACTTGGCGTGCTATCAGTAAATTGGTGGCGGTGCGCTCGCTATAGTTGCGCACTTCACGATCAGCAGCCAACAGATCCGCCCACATTGGCCCGTAGTCTGGGTCTGGCACACAAAAGCTATCACCGCACACAGCTATCACAAAAACTCCTGTATCACATCAATGATTTCAGTTTGGAAACGCCGGTGAATTAGTGCAGTGTCAAAGTAATGATGTTTGTTGTGCTTGAGCTTCTGTTCAGTTAGTGTATCGTACTGTGCTGTGCTGTAGTTCTTTACTGCGTCAAACACCACAGGCGTTACTGCTTTGAAGCGTTGATCGTCATTTAATATTGAGTCATAGTGTTCTGACCAGAGGTTTGAGAAAGTCTCAAAGCCTTCGCGCTGTAAGTATCTACAAGTGCCTTCACTGCCATAGCACACAAATGGATGATAGTATGCAATGGGTTTGAAAATCTTTTCGCTGACTTCTGTTCTAAAGTTAGGATGTTTGGGACTGTCTACCCATCGATCAGTACGCATCCAGCTTTCTACCACTACCGAAAAGGCCGCTGTGTCATACCAGTTGGGACTCATGTACAGGTGCCAAATTTTAGTAGGATCATTTTCGCCTGGGTCACCAATGTCTCTATTGCGTCCTACATAACTCCATCTGGCAGCAGGCAGTAAAGATGCCAGGTCTTGTGTTACGCGATCTTTATGTTCGCGTATTTTGTTCATGAGCATGATAAATGAATATCGTACATTGCGTTCGGGTTGATATTGATCATAGCCAGCCTGCGCACTGGCCAGGGCACTGTTGTACCATAACCAATTGCCACAGCGCAATTCCAGCTGGAGTGGATTAATCAGTCTGCTTGCAGTATCTATATCACTGTCGTACAAATGATCCACTACCATACGAAATCCCTGCTGTTGATAATGGTACCACCAAGCTGATTCAGGCTGTTTTGCCCGCCAGAAAGTTGTTAAGATTACTGTATCTGCGCTGTTATAACTCTCACCTGGCTGATATTCTACTAGATCAAAGTGCGGCTGCACAAGTTTGGCAATAACTCCTTGTGCAAAATTCACATAATCATCTGGGTGATGCAACAGCTTAATTTTGGTTGTAGTCATAGTCCAAGATGTCAGCCAATTCAGGCGCTACATCACGCAGGTTCTGTTGGCGTTTGCGATCCAAGTCACGGATCTTCATAACAGTCATAAAGCCATCGGTTGACGCACCGTTATTCATAAAGTTGATAATTCTATCAAATTCCACACGATACTTGGTTGGCACTTTTGCTGAACGCAAATGCTCTGTGATCTCAGCTTTGGCTGAATCAGGCAGTGTGGCAATTGAAAAGTACCAAGCATCATGCATGATATTCCAGTACACAAAATCAAACCGTTGTAGGGCTATCCAATGCGCCAGTTGATCAATATACCGCACATTGAATATGTTCACAGTTGAACAGCATTGTAACCGCAAGTTGGGCAGCTGATCTTTAAGATATTGAAAACTTGTGATTGTATCTAGTACCACTGCCCAGTCTGCGTTGGTGCGTTGATATTCAAAGCGGGCACCCACGTCATCTATTGAGAATGCCACTTCTACTGTTTTAAAATGCCGCCAAATATCTGGGCCACGCTCAGGCCATTGTGTGCCATTTGTATTGTAGTGTATTTCCACTTGGTGTGCAATACCACGATCCACAATGCCCTGTAGCATATCAAAGTGTTCGGCAATCATAAATGGCTCGCCGCCAGTGAATTCTATATAGCGTATGTCATTTAAACAGGCATCTATTTCCCGCCAAAATGATTGATTTTCTCTGGGCCAGGCGCCAGCACGTAGCATTTGATAGGGAAATGATTTCTTTTTGTCTTGTTCTAATCCCATATCAGCAAGTTCTTCTGTGGCAAATTGGCTTGATGACCATGATCCGCATATACGGCATTTCAAGTTGCAGATGTTGCCCAGCTTGAGATCCAGGAACATAAGCGGTTTAGCATCCGCCGTCCAATCGCCTGTGATGCCCATGTGCTTCATTCTGTCCAAGGTATGCATGCGTTTTGAAGTGCGCCCAGAACGTTCTTCATTCCAGCATTTGCGACATGTTTGTGGCCGTTTACCGTCTAAAAACTCCTGTCGTAACTGTGTCATTGCACGAGAGTTTTGTATGCTGGCAAAGTCGGCTGTTAACAATGAGAACTTGTTGCCCTCATCATCCACTAGCTCGTCATCTGCTAGACAACACGGACGCACTGTGCCAATAGGAGAGGCTTCTAAACTCACCCAGGGTAATACGCAAAATCGATCGTGTGGTATATTCATTTTAATGCTGCCAATTCTGGAATGATATCTAATATGCTTTCATTTCTAATTCTATCTAGGTCTTGCATGTTTTTCCAAAATTTAGGGAGCAATGCAGTGTTGTCTGTGGCCATCATAAATTTAATAGCACTTTCAAAGCCCACTGTGGCACGGTTCAATCGATCCAGTGGACGCAACCATTCCAAGTGTGCTAGATATTTTTCTTTAAGAATTTCTTTATATGCAGCCGGTGCAATGTCTATTCTGTAGTGAACTCCGTCTTGCAGGATGTTTACATTGAGATCTTGTGCGCGAATAAATCCCCGATCCACCCAGGCTCGATGAAAGTCTGGCAGGTGCAGAGCATTCATAATGCTCAGAGTGGGAGAAATGTAGAAATCAACGTCAGGGCATATTTCCAGCATTTTTTCACGATTGCGTTCAATTTGATCCCAGTCAGTACCTTTGCGTATGTACTCCCCACGTGGTCCCATTGCGTCTAGACTGGCACCCACTGCCACACTTGCAAACTTTTTCCAATAGTCAAATACCAATCGGTCTTTTAGTTTGACTTCAGTGAAGTTGGTGTTGTATATTAATTTAACGTCAAAACGTCCACGACGTTCTAGTTCATCTAAGATGTTGTAGTGTTCTTCCATCAGCAGGGGTTCGCCACCTGCAAAGTAAATCTTTTCCACGTGGTCAAGATGCGGAATTAGCTGTTCCCACATGTCATTTTTATCACGGCCTGCTATGTTTAACACACGATTCTGTCGAGCCCATTCTGGTCCAGCCAACTGTGTTTGATCTTGATACCATTGGCTGCTGAATGTGGGCCCACATGTTCTACAACGTAAATTGCACAGGTTTGAAAAGCGTATGTCCCAATAGGTCATTTCAAATTGATCCACGGTGCCATCCGGTGTGGTAGCATGTATCTTATGAATTTGATGCCCAAAGTGTTTGTTTGAGCTTTTGCGGCCGGAAAAGAATCCCGACTGTTCTTGTTCATAGCAGCGATCACAAGCAGGATTCAGTTGTTCTGTCAGCATGTCTGTGCGCAATTTT
>Ga0214919_10012775_pt1 | contig 10277 bp, 10 predicted proteins | sample LL1503_MetaG_FD_177994 | JGI IMG/M metagenome (GOLD analysis project Ga0214919, IMG submission 177994) | Freshwater microbial communities from Lake Lanier, Atlanta, Georgia, United States - LL-1503 | ecosystem: Environmental > Aquatic > Freshwater > Lake | place: USA: Georgia | collected... | reverse complement strand
ACAAGGAACTCGATCAGGACCCTTCGCTTTCTGCGGTCCTTCATGTACGTAGACCGCTCGTCTATCGATCCATGGGATGTTTGACCGAAGCTCGAATGATCAAGGAAACCAAAACCGAACCTGGTGATCAAGGTTCTGCCAGGGTTGTGTTTTCTACCACTCCACTCGGAAGTAAGACATCATCCAAGTGGCTTGAGAGCATTGTTGAGCACCCTCGCGATGCACGTATTGAGCTGCTTGCAAAGTTTGTTCTTCGTGACAGGCGTGGTCTCAAAAATCGCGCTTTGGCAAAGCGTCAACGATCCGCTTTTGCCAGGCAATCGGATGTGCTCTTGCGTGAATCACAAAAAGCAACTGACAACGTGCGGCTTGTCTCGCTGTGGCGACTTGAAACTATTAACGCGATGATCAGATTGCTGGACGCTGTCTAGCGAGGAACCATTGTTGCCGCAGCATCTTCATCATGAATCATGAAGAACGCGTACAGTGCACCAAGCAAGGCAAAAATGCTTGAGGCGGCAAAAGCTAAACGATATCCACCGAGTGCCGCAGCAGACTCTTGAACTCCTGCCGAGAGCAGATGGTGCTCTCGAGAAATGAAAATGGTTGACAATAAGGCAACTCCCAATGCGGCCGAGGCTTGTCGTTGTGTGGAGAAGATCGCAGATGCGCGTCCGGTGTCAGCGCGCGAAATCGTGGAATATGTGCAGGCTTGCAGAGGTACGAAGGCAAACGCCATCGAAATGCCACGGAAGAACATTGAAGCCCTAATCGTCCACAGGCTCGTCGTCAGCGAAATAAAAACGAACGGAAGACTTGAGAACATCACCAAAGTGAGTCCAAGTGCGACCAACCGACGGGGACCGACAGTGTGGTACATCTTGCCCACATATTGACTAGCCAAAATCACGCCAACCGCCTGAGGGAATGACGCCAATCCAGATTGCAGAGCGCTGTAACCCATCAATGACTGAATCATTTGAGGGAACAGAAACAGGAACGCCATAAAGCTGCCATATGACAATGAGTTCACCATGTTGGAATTACGAAACATTCGATCGCGGTACAGACGAAGAGAAATCATCGGCTCATCAATGTGAAGCTCCACCATTGCCAGCAGCACCATGAGTGCAATACCACCAAGGCCAGTAATCAACACGGGCACTGCAGTCCAGCCCTTTTCTGGTGCTTGCGAAAGTGCGTATAAGAGTCCGGCAAGACCAAGGCCGGAAAGTAAAAAACCGCGCACGTCGAATCGCCCAGCAGTTGGTTCTTTGCTTTCTTTCAGCATGAATAAGCCAAACAGAAAACCCAACACACCGAGAGGCATGTTGACATAAAAAATCCATCGCCATGAAAAATTGTCAATTAAGAGACCACCAATGATTGGACCCAACGCAGGGGCCACGACAATAGGCACCATCAGAACAGTGGATGCTCTTGCTCGCTCGGCAGGTGGAAATGCACGAAACAACATCGTTGTTCCTACTGGCGTGAGCATGCCTCCGCCAACACCTTGCAGGATTCGAAAGGCAACCAACTCGCCCACCGAGTGGGCTTGTCCGCACAAAGCCGACGCAATTGTAAAAGTAAGCAATGCAAAAAGGAAAGTCTTCTTCGTTCCAATCTTGTCCCCGATCCAGCCTGAAGCCGGAATCCAGATAGCGAGCGAAAGTAAGTAACCGAGAACCACCCACTCCATCGACGCACGAGTAGCGCCAAACTCTTTGGCAAGTGTCGGAATTGCAACGTTGACAATCGTTGTATCAAGAATCTCAAGAAACAAGCCAGCCACAAAAATTACAGCAACAATCCATTTATATTCAATTTTTCTAAGTGTGGTCAACATGATTGGTCAACCTTATGTGCTGTCACTACTCAGAGAACGGCTAAAGACGCAATAACACCACCAATGAGACATATCGCACCCTCATCTTCTTGGAATACGGCATCCAATCGCTCTAGCGAATAAGCGGTTCCTTCAGCCTCAATCTCCACCTTTTCGGATAGCGCAACAATGATCCGAGAGCCAATCATGTCTCCCGCATGATTCACAACAGTCATGGAACCAGTGACCGAGCCTCTTACGGTCATGAGACCCAGGTCAACAATGGGTCCGTCCATCAAGCGGGCACTGGTGACCGCATCTCCAGAGAACTGCACCACGTCCCTTGGTAAACACTCACGATTCTTACCATCTATTTCAAGAACCATTCCTTTTCCTTCGATCACCACGAGTTCGCGGTCAACTCCAGGAAGTGAAGAAAAAGGTCCATCTACGACCACTGGTGCAATCGCTACACGCCAAGTCCACTTTCCCGCTGCATTGCGGTCACTAGCAATTTCGTAGCTTGTGCCTCTACCGTTTGCCCACGGCATCGCACGATGCTCGGCGGATCTTTGAATTCTCACGATGCCATCAGATTAGGCGCACGAAATATCTATTTGGTGATGACCACGTGCGCCATCTGGATCAACGCGAGTCACTTCATCAGTTTGTACCTCGCCATTGCCGCTAACGCACCGCACAGTCAGACGATGATCACCAGGGTTTGCGTTCCACTCATACTTCCATTGGGTCCATGTATCACCAGTAGAGCCATCTAGTAATTCTGCTTCAAGCCATTCGTCATCATCAATCTGCAGTTGCACAGCCTTCACACCACTTCGAGGCGCCCAAGCAAACCCACCAACAATTGTTTTCCCAGCTGCAACACTTGCCCCATTGCGTGGAACATCAATGCGGCTTGACGCCAAGAATGGCCCAGTCTTCGACCATCCGCGCTCAATCCAATATGCGTCAAACGCATCCCATGTTGAAAGTGAAATTTCGCTGAGCCACTTTGTAGCCGAGACATATCCGAACAAACCTGGCACGATCATCCTGACCGGGTAGCCATGTTCTTGCGAAAGCGCTTCACCATTCATTGATGTCACCAACATTGCCGGTCTGCCATCCATCACTGCATCAAGCGGTGTACCGCACGTCCAACCATCAACACTTGTACTCACCAATTGTTCGGCCCCCGATTTCACGCCAGACAATTTCAACACCTCACTCAGCAAGACACCACCCCATTGCGCCGTTCCGATGAGATCGCCGCCAACTTCATTTGACACACAACCGAGAGTGATTACATGGCTCGTTTGAGGCATCGCGTTGATATCTTCAAGCGTCAATATCACGTCGCGGTCGACCATTCCCGTGATACGCATGCTCCAAGTTGCTGCATCTATTTGTGGCGTAACTCCGATCGCCGTATCAATTCGATAGAACTGCGATTGCGGAGTAATGAATGGCAGCATCTCACCTTCTGGAACCACAGTGATATCTGGGATCACGAGTGTGCCACTCTCCAAAGAACTCGCATCTTCGGCATCACCACACGAAGACAGCACCGTTGAACCACCATAGACACCCGCAACAGCCGCAATGGCCGAGCGAACAAAACCCCGTCGCGACAAATGAGGAGAAATCACCTCCCCATTATTCCATTTGTACAACTCGCCGAGTGGGCGTGTGACGCAATTGATGAGCATCTATTACTCTTTACCTCTATGTCATCACCTCATGAGTCACCAATCCACGCCGTCATTGAACGCTGGCACGCCCATATGCGAGGCGAACTGGCAAATGGTCTCGACGTCTTGTTGCACGACGACGTCGTTTTTTATTCGCCAATCGTCTACACCCCTCAAAGGGGCAAGGCCATCACCACCCTGTATCTACAAGCAGCCGGACAAACATTGCCGGGTGAAAAGTCAGACCCAGGCAAAACTTCTGGCGACACATCAAAAGGATTCCGATACACCAAAGAGATTCTCGATGGCCACCATGCCGTACTCGAATTTGAAACCACTGTCGAAGGAAAATATGTCAATGGCATCGACATGATCACGTGTGACGACAACGGCAAAATCATAGAGTTCCGAGTTTTAATCCGACCGCTTCAAGCGATCAATCTTGTCCACAAGCAGATGGGTGAAATGCTCGACAAGATGAAGAAGTAGTTGAGTTAAGCCCCTAGTGCTTTGCGGAGCGGCTCAAGTTTTGCGGCAGAGTCAGGAGCAAACAACACCAAACCCTTGGTAACTGTGTCTTCTTCTTTTCCACCGCTAGAAAGCAACATCTGCATAAATGAGGCAAGATCGAGCGGAGATGCGAAGGCATACACCTGCACAGTTACATCCTCGAATTTGCAGTAGCCCCACTCTGAGACATACGAAATCGGAGTCGCCTTTTTCTCATACGAAGTACACCCGACAGTATTTGCATAGGCACCTAAGTCGACCGGCATCACCGCTAGTTGCGTTGTATCTGTTGCAACCGGAGCAACAGCATCTGTCGTCACCACCGAATCAACACTTGCTACCGAATCGATAGACGCTGCAGAACCGCCGCATCCCGAGGCAAGAATCAACGCGCCAATAATGCTTGCGATTCTCAACGCTTTATTCAACGACTAGCTCTTTTTCTCATTCTTCACAAAGTCGGAAGCATCTGCGAAACCCGCAACTGTCAACTTCTCGGCGATATCTGCCTTGACAGCCTGGACAACTCGGTGAGTGCCATTGCAATTCTTCTCTGGGTCAGTTGTAAAACCACATCCGCAAGTTCCCATGTCAATCTCTCTCCATTTTTTGTAGTACTTAAGTGAATAAGTTTGGTAGGCGCTGAGGGACTCGAACCCCCGACCCTCTCCTTGTAAGGGAGATGCTCTAACCAACTGAGCTAAGCGCCCGTAATTACGGAAATCACAGTTTATCGTGAGCCTCTCGGCGTCCACCCAGGTTACGAATTGGCGTGGCGTTTACGAACATCGAGCAGACTTGCCGACATTTCTTTAGTTGACGCAACGACAAGGGTGCATTTGTCGTTGTATTCAGTCGTCACATAATCACGACCTGAAATCTCGGCTATTTGAACGCCAGCCTCTTGACAAATGAGCGAGCTCGCTAGGTAGTCCCACACTCCGTGACTATTCATATCAACCCAGCCATCAAGCGAGCCATCTGCCACCAAGCAAATATCGAGAGCCGCCGCACCAAGTGCTCGGAACTGTGCCCAGCCTGGCCTAAAGCTTGGTAATCCGGAGATACCTACAACGGCATCCTTGATGTCGGTGCAAGATGATGGTCGAATTGGATTGCCATTATGAAATGCGCCGCCACCGCGAGTTGCCCAATATCGATCTCGGCCCGACGCTTGGTTGACCACTAGCGATGCTCGCATGCCGGACTTATCGAGCGCACATAATGCAGTTGCATACCAAGGCACACCACGGCTTGCATTTGTAGATCCATCGAGCGGATCCATCACGACCAAGATGTCGTTATCGCCCCACTCGCCTGTTCGTTGGCTTTCCTCTGATAACACTGCACAGCCTGAGCCGTGCAAGATCGCAAGCGCCGCATTGTCGCAATCGACGTCAACCGAATATTGAGTGTGCCGCAGGCCAGACAATCCCCAGTCTGTATTGCTCGCAAGTACCGCGCTAATTGCATCTGCAGTTTCGTTGAGAACCGCGAGTATTTCTTCGTTGGTACTTGAGTTTGTAAGACGCATTGATGCTTAGCGTTCGTCGCGCACGAACGGTGTGCCCAGCGCACGCGGAGCACCAAGCAAGTTGCGACTACCTGGTCGACTTAAAGCAATAAGCGCGACCAGAGTTGCCAAGTAAGGCAACATCTCGAGGAACGCAGAGGGAATAAATGTGATCTGCTCTGCCTGCAATGTAAACGGCAACTGCAAGGTGAAGCCGAACAGAACGGCACCGAAAATAATGCGCATTGGGCGCCAACCAGCGAACACCACGAGCGCAAGTGCAATCCACCCCAAACCATTTGTCGTTGCTGCCTGGTGCCAGCCCGCGCTTTGTGCAAGCATCAGCCAAGAACCACCAAGTCCTACAAGAGCTCCGCCAACCATCGTGTATCGAATACGAATGCGCGCCACAGATAATCCCTGAGCATCAACTGTTGCTGGATCATCACCAGTTGCTCGCAACTCGAGACCTGGACGAGTGCTGAACAAGTAGCGCGATGCGACGATGGCCAATGCAATCGCAAAATAGGTGATGATGTCTTGACCAAACACGATTGGACCGATAACAGGAATGTCGGACAACGGTCCAAATGACAGTGGATTGATCACTGTCGTCACTGTTTTGCCCTCTGCTGGTTTTCCCAAGAAATTCGCAAGTCCAGTTCCAAAAATGACGAGCGCCAAACCAGCAACAATTTGATTAGCGCGGAACACTACCGAGAGCACTGCATGAATTGAAGCCAGCAGTGCACCAATCACTGTTCCCACGATCAGACCGAGCCAAATGCTCCCCGAAGCATCAGCAGCCAAGAAAGAACTAATTGCAGAAGTCAGCAAAATGCCCTCAATACCAAGATTGAGAACACCAGAACGCTCAGTGAATAATGCTCCAAGCGCTGCCAATATCAATGTCGTTGCAATTGCGATTGCGTCTGCCGACATCAGGATCCAAATATTCTCGTTCATGCTGCGGCCTTCTTTGACGTTGGATCATGTACTCGCACGACATGAATGTGGTATCTGCGGAACGCTTCTCCACCAAGTGCGAACAGCAGAATGGCACCCTGCAACATCACACCTATATGGATTGGGGTACTCGTCGTTACTTGCAAGTTGTTGCCACCCACTCGTAAACCAGAAAACAGAATGCCGCTCACAATGATGACTCCGAGATTGTTGCGTGCCAGCGCAGCAACAACGATTCCCGCATAGCCGTAGCCAAGCGTGATGATGCTTGGTTCGATCTTGCCGTAAGGGCCAACGATCAGCATTGCTCCTGCCAAACCCGATAGCGCTCCAGAGATGAGCATGACCCACATAGTCGTGCGTCGTGCATTAATGCCCGCATAGTGTGCTGCTCGTGGCGAGTCAGAGATCACGTTAATTCGATAACCAAACTCAGTGCGCTTGACTACCCAATACAGTGCACCCGCGATCAACAGAGCAACAAAGAACGTTGGATAGAGCCGCGAGCTACCGAAACTATCTAGTGATGCTGAATCTGCGACCATTCGACCTTGAGGAAACGAAGTATTCGGGTTGCGGAAGAAACTGCCCGGTGTGTAAATCACATGCTTTATGAGACTTGCACCTATATAGGTGAGCAGCAATGTCGAAACAATTTCGCTCGTGCCGAGTCGTGATCGCACGAAGGCCGGAACAAAAATCCAAGCCGCACCCGCAAGCGCCCCACACAATAGAACGATGGGCACCATGATCAATGTTGGCAAATGGTCGCCAAGTGCGATACCGGCCCATGCGCCACCGATAAGACCAAGATACAACTGGCCTTCACCGCCGATGTTGTAGAGGTTCATTTGAAATGCAAACGCTGCGGAGATGCCCGTACAAATCAACACCGTCGAAAGTGCCAATGTGTCGGTAATGCCGTTAAACGAAGCAAATCCATCGCGGAACATATTGGTGTAGGTATCGATTGGTGAGTAGCCCGTTGCGAGCAAGAAGAGTGCTCCGAAAAACAACGCCGCAAATACCGAAGCGAGCGGAACCAGTAACGACAGTCGACGAGGGGTTTCTCCTCGCTGTTCGAAGACGACTCGGAATGGAATGCGCATTATGAACTACTTCCGCTCGAGAGGCCAGCCATCGCGGCGCCTACTTGTGAAAGCTGCGCTGTCTCACCTGGGGTTTCGTGCACCACTGCCCCGCGATACAACACAAGCACGCGATCGGACAGTGACAGCACTTCATCAAGATCTTCGGAAATAAGCAGGATTGCTTGGCCCGCACTTCGTGCATCATTGAGCAATCTGCGCACAGTTTCAATTGCACCAACGTCGAGACCGCGAGTTGGCGAACACACGACGAGCAGCTTTGTTGCACTTCGGCCACCAGAGAGTTCACGCGCCAAGAGTACTTTTTGAGCGTTGCCACCGGAAAGTTTGCGCGCAAGATGATCTGGCCCATTTGCCTTGATCTCAAACTGTTCAATCAATCTGGTTGCCTCCGGGCGCACGGACACTCGATCAACGACAAGTTGTCGGTCTCGAGTGAGCAACAAGTTGTCAAGAATCGACATCGATGGCACTAACCCCATACCCAAACGATCTTCTGGCACGTACGCCAAACCAACTTCGCGCGCCTGGATTGGTCCACAATCCGTTGTCATTGCACCAGAAATACTGACTGAGCCGCTCGTTGGAGAAACAAGACCCGCAATGGTGTCTGCGAGTTCGCGTTGGCCGTTGCCCGCTACGCCCGCAATGCCAACCATCTCGCCTGCGTGCACATTAAATGAAATGTCAGTGAGCACTGCAACATCATCAACAGTGAGAGACAAATTACGAATCTGCAAAACTTCATGACCTGTTGCATGGGTAGCGCGTTGCGCATTGAGTTCAATATCGCGGCCGACCATGAGGCGCGCTAGTTCTTTCGTATCAGTGGTTCCCTTGCCCGACACGTGTCCTGTTACCCGACCGTTACGTAGAACGGTTACTCGATCCGAGATTTCTACTACTTCGCCAAGTTTGTGACTGATGAAGACGATTGATTTTCCTGCTGCTGTCATTGCATGCACGTTTTCAAACAGCTTTTCAACTTCTGACGGCACCAACACGGCGGTTGGCTCGTCCAATAACAAAATTTCTGCTCCTTGATACAGCGCTTTAACAATCTCGACTCGTTGGCGTTGCCCAACCGACAAGTCGCCGACAGTTGCGTTTGGATCAATTGGCAGTCCATACGACTCTGCAACTGCAGCAACTTTTTCGTTTATTTCGCGACGATTCAACTTGAACGGCAAATCGCGACTACCCAAAATCACATTTTCTGAAACTGTAAATCTTTCGACCAAACGAAAGTGCTGATGCACCATCGCGATTCCGTGCTGCAAACCTGCGCGCGGTGACGACAAATTGATGCGCTTTCCATTGCGCATGAGATACCCGGCATCGGGTTGATACAGACCACAGAGCACTGCAGCGAGCGTGCTTTTTCCAGCACCGTTTTCGCCCAACAACGTGTGCACTTCACCTGCACGTACGTCAAAGTCGACTGAGTCGTTGGCAAGTACGCCGGGAAATTTCTTATCTATTGAATGTGCTGAGAGTGCAGTAGAGGCCGCACCACTGTTGTGGTGCGGCCCCTGTGCAACCTCGTGAGAGGTATTACTCATTTATTGATCAGCCCTTTGGAGAACCGATTACTCCCTTAACGAAGTAGCTCATTCCGAGCAAGTCGAGCAACTCTGGCTTTGAACCAGCTGCAACAACTTCCTTACCGTCCTGATCCGTAACTGGACCCTGGAATGGTGCGAATGAACCATCGATGATTGCTGCTGCCTTCTCGGCGATCAATGCTTGTGTGTCGGCATCTACTGATGTACCGAATGAAGCAAGCGTGACCATTCCGTCAGCCATCGAACCGTAGTACTCGTCAGCTGGGCATGTGCCACCAGCAACGGCCTTTGCGGTCTGAATGTAATACGGAGCCCAGTTCCATGTTGGAGCGGTAAGCCATGCGTTTGGTGCTGCTTCAGCAACATCGCTGTTGTAACCAACCCACTTGGCACCCTTTGCATCGGCTGCAAGGCCGGTTGCTGTGGTGTCCTGGTGCATTGCAAGCACGTCTGCGCCTGCTGCAAGAAGTGATTCAGCAGATTGCTTTTCAGTATCTGGTCCGAACCATGTCTTTGTCCAAGAAACTTGAACGGTTGCAGCTGGGTTAACAGACTGTGCGCCAAGTGTAAATGCGTTAATTCCGCGAATAACTTCTGGAATTGGGAACGCTGCAACATAACCGAGCTTGCCGGACTTGCTTGCTGCGCCTGCTGCGATACCACTGAGGTAACGAGCTTCTTCAGCAGCACCGAAGTACGTGCCCAAGTTTGCTGGAACATCACCAAATGTTGCGTACTCGCCACCTGCATCTTTAGTGAGCAAGAACTTTGCGCCAGTTGCCCACTCGAAGCAACCTTCTGGGTGCTTAGCAGCAACGCGTGCCATTGGAGCTCCGTAACCAAACGAGGTTGCGAAAATCAAGTTGTAACCTTCGGCTGCGAGGCCTTCCATGATTGCTTCGCCTTCGTCGCCTTCTGGAACGTTCTCTACACGCTTGACTTCAATGCCGAGTTCGGCTTCGAGGGCAAGGATGCCTTGTTCGTGCTGGTATGTCCAGCCTTTGTCGTCTGGAACACCGATGTAGACAACAGCAACTTTGAGCATGCTGTAGTCGGCTGCAGCGTCAGTTGTTACTGGTGCTGCTGTGGTGT
>Ga0214919_10012774_pt1 | contig 10278 bp, 15 predicted proteins | sample LL1503_MetaG_FD_177994 | JGI IMG/M metagenome (GOLD analysis project Ga0214919, IMG submission 177994) | Freshwater microbial communities from Lake Lanier, Atlanta, Georgia, United States - LL-1503 | ecosystem: Environmental > Aquatic > Freshwater > Lake | place: USA: Georgia | collected... | reverse complement strand
CGCTCAATACGTCGGAGGCTGTCAGCTGCATGGAGACGCTTTCGGACGGGGCCCCGTGCCTCAACGTCGCCGGCGGGTCTTCGTTGTCGCGCATCTTGGAGACGCAGCCCCTGCCGCTTCGGTTCTATTTGACCAAGCGGGCCTGCATCGGAATCCTCCGGCGAAGCAAAGCGCGCGGCAAGGTGCTGCCGCGGATGCTGGAGGACGCGCTCCGGGCCGTCGCGGAAAGCGGGCCGCCGGAGCCGGAGCAGAGCTCCCCCTCGGAGACGGAGCAGGAACTGCCGGAGCCGGAGGACATGGAAGCGACCGAGAGTGGCCTGCCGGAGTAGCTCCGACCCTGCCGGCGGCGTTCGGGCAGAAGCTTGGCCTCGACGATCAGCACGCGCTGGGCGGTGCGGGACTCTTCACGCAGGACGCGCCCGTCTGGCGAAGCTCGGACCAAGCGAACGCCGAGACGCTGGTCGATGTGGCCGGCACGCTGAACTGCAACAAGGGGCAGCACGGCGGCATTCTGTTTCCGCCTGCGGGACAGACGGCGTTCGGCACGCTCACGGCTCGGTACGGAGCGAGCATCGGAGCGCCCGAGGTGGACGCAGGGCTGCTGCTGTCGACGACCATCGTCCCGAAGAGCATCGGCGACTTCCGAGAGGCCGAAGTCGCGAAGACCATCCTGCGGAATTCCGGGGGCGGCGGCGAGACGCAGAACCCTGCGTTCGTCGTGCAGCAGAAATCCGTCCACGCGATGCAAGACACGATGGCGACCCTCTGCGCCGCGGACTCGAAGGGCGCGAGCCAGCAGTACGTGGAGGAAGGGAAGGTCCTGGTCGAGCAGCAGCAGGGCGGCGTGGCTTTCGCGTTCGACGGCTTCCAGTCGGACAACCCGAAGGCCACGACGCAATTCACGGTCGAAGGCTCGCCGCCGCTCATCGCGAATCGGCCGCACTGCGTCGGGAAGGCGCTCGAGGCCCCGGCTCCGGTGACCGTGCTCGATATCTACAATCAGTCGGCCTCGCACGACGTGTCGCCCCCGCTGACGGTCGGGAACGTCGGGAACACCCTGCCCCATATCCTCGAGCCGCTGCCGTTCGACACGACTCAGGTCACGCATCCGGCGAACCGTTCCAACCCGAAGCATGGCGACCCCTGCCATCCGCTCGCCGCCGGTGGGCATCCTCCGGCCATTGCGTTCCAGCTCTCCGGCGACCGAGCGAATCCCGGCGTCAGCGTGAGCGCGGAGACGGCGTTCACCCTGCCGGCGAACCCCATGAGCGACCGAGGACAGGCGGTCGCCGTCCCTGCTCGAGCCGCGGCTCCGGCCCCTGCCCCGGCTCCTGCGCCCGTGGCGCGGGTCACCACGACGCCGGCTGCGCCTGTTCGGGCGCAGGCTCCGATGCCGCCGCCGCCCCCTCCGCGTCCGAGGCTCGGATGAAGCAGAAGAGCCACTGGGACGGTGCCGGCGTTCACCCGAGCCTCTGCCGAACGCAGGGGCAAATCGGCTACTCGAACCAGGAACTGTTCTCACAGGGCGGCGCGTCTCTGGTCCCTGCGCCCTTCCCAGTGCCGATGCTGAATTTCGAGGGCGCGAAGAACAAGACGACGACGCAGGAAGACGGGCCGTCATTCTCGCTGACCGCTGGCGGCCGAGGTCATGTCGTCGCGGCTCCGACCTTCCCGGTACCGATGCTGAATTTCATGGGCGGGAAGAACATGAGTCTGGCGCAGGCAGACGGCCCGGCGTACACCATCGGACACGGGAGTGGACACGACATGCATGTCATCGCAGTGCCGCCGGAGCCGCAGACGACCGGCTCTCACTGGGACAATCCGGCGAATCCTCATCCGACGCTCATGGCGCATCATCGACCCGGACAGAACGGGCAGGACCTCTTCTGTGCTCGAGGCGCGAATCTCGTGAACGGGACACACATGCTGACAGAGACGATTTCCGTGGGCGGCGACGTGGCGCATACGCTGACCCGCCGCATGGACGGCTCGGAGGACGGCACGGGGCGCGGAACGCCGCTCGTGGCCTGCGCCACCGGCAACGTGACGCATGCCCTCACGCGGTCGCCGGGATGCACTGAGGACGGTACGGGGCGCGGAACGCCGCTCGTGCCGGAAGCGGTCCCGGTGCAGGACGGGCGCGGTCTTCAGAAGGCGCAGAACGGCTCCGGCTTCGGCCGCCCCGGTGACCCTGCGTACACTCTCGACACGCTCGGGCATCAGGCGGTCGCGTTCACCGCTGGGAACCTCGCTCGCGGGGCCGGCGCAGGACCGTCCGAGACGACGGTCGGCACGCTGACGGCGCAGCACGGTCGGGGAGTGAGCGATCAGCAGCCCCTCATCGCCTTCGTGCAGAACCAGCGCGAAGAGCTCCGCATCCTCGGAGAGCAGGCCGCGGCGCTTTCGGCCGGCGGCGGGATGCACCAGACGAACTACATCGCGCAGCCGCCAGAGGCGAAGGTCCTCGAGGCGCAGGACGACGCGAACGAGCGCCGTGTCGTCGGGCCGCTCTGCTGCAATACGGGGCCGAACGGAAACGACGGCGGCAATTTCGCCTCGAATCAGGCGGTCGATGCCGGGTACGTGCAGCCGGTGAAGGCCGCGCCGGCGACGATGGCGGTCCGGCGACTGACCCCCGTGGAGTGCGAGCGCCTCCAGGGATTTCCTGACAACTGGACCGCCATCCCATGGAAGAACAAGCCGGCCGACCAGACGCCGGACGGTCCTCGTTACAAGGCCATGGGCAACAGCATGGCGGTGCCGGTCATGCGATTCATCGGACAGCGCATCGCCATGGTCGATGCCAAGCTGAAGGGAGCGAAGTGATGGCGAAGCACGAGCAGGTCTGGAGCTATAGCACGGAGGACGGCTTTGATGCCGTCGTCTGGTTGGACGATGACGCTCGGAACGGCGGCGAGGTCTACACGCTCTTCGTGGATGGCGACTTCGAGGAACTGCTGCCGGCCACACCGGAGAACCTCGAGAAGCTGAAGACGAAGGGCAAGAGCTGCGCCGACCAGCTTCAGGTGAATCTCGAGGGCCTGCGGGAGATCCAGGCCGACGAAGACGAAGAGGTCGCGCAGGGCATCGCCGACGAAGAGAACGCGCTCGGGGCGGATGAATGAGCCGGACCTTCTTCGCGCATCCGAAGCACTGGCAGGACGAAGAGGTCGACCGCTGGGTGCAGGCGCTGATAGCTGACGGCGCAGAGTCGGTCGTGCCGGGGCGCGACGACTATCAGGCCAACATCGCCATCGAAATGACCATCGACTCGTGGATTCGGAGCATCGCACGGCGCAGGGACCTCGGGACCGGGCAGCGCGTCTACGCACTCATCGTGGTGCCGGGAACGACGGTCGGGAAGGCGACGGCGCACATCGTCCGGTCGGCGCTCGAGGCCGGAATCCCGGTTGCGTCGGTCGCTCTCGAGCCGGGTACGGACAAGATTCGGTCGGCGGTCCTCGTGCGCGACATCGACCTCGAGGACGCCGAAGACTTCACGAGCGGCTGGAGCCTGGTCCTCGCTGACACTTGACAGGAACCGTGTCCAAGCGTAGTGGCGTGGCAGGAAAGGACGGAGAAAATGGCGAGAACGAAAGAAGCTCAGCAGATGCAGAAACTGGCCCTCGTGAAGCGGTCCAGTGAAGCCGGCGAGCTTATCGACCGGCTCGCTCGGGCTGGAGTCACGACCGCTCAGATAGCAGAGCGGACTCAGGTAGCAGAGCGGACGGTCTATCGCTGGCGCGACGAAGGGCGAGCACCCCATCCGTTGCTGCTCGACGGCCTGCGCCGTCTGGCGAACGAGCACGGAGTCTGAGCACGACCACGCCCACCAGCGTGTCCACCGACCCTCCGGGGTCACAACGGGAGAACCCCCATGAAGTACGTGAAGCATGTGAAGACGAATGCGAAGGTCGGAGCGAACGTCGAGCTCGGGCCGAAGACGCTCATCGTCGGGCCGAACGGCTCCGGCAAGAGCACTATCCTGAACGCCATCGAGCTGGCGCTCACGAGCCGGGTCAGCGATATCGCCGGCCGCGAGGACGTGGCGCGCGAGGCCGACGTGATGCAGCTCGCCCCGCTCGGGCAGAGCCTGCTCGCAGAGGTCGTCTTCGACTCCGGCGAGGGCGCGTCGTACCTCGTGGAGGGCTCGACGGCGAAGGCGAAGAAGGCGGCCGCCGTCCGGCCGAACAGCATCGACCCGGACACGGTCCTGCCCATCCGCGTGCTGAAGGAAGCGGTCCTCGGGTCGCCGCAGACGGCGCGGAAGTACCTGCTCGGGAAGGTCGCCGGCAGCGTCAGCAGGGAGCACATCACTTCGCTCATCGCCCTCCCGGTGCGCGACCTGTGGCTGAAGCTGCTGGCCTCGCAGCCCTCCACGCTGTCGGCCCCGGACGCGCTCGTGGCCGTCCTCGAGAACGCCGGCAAGCAGCAGCGGGAGGCGAACGGTCAGGCGAAGACGGCGCGTGAGGCCGGAAAGCTGGTCAGCGGCGGCCGCGCCTCGCCCCCGAGCGAGTCGGAGCTCTCCGAGGCTCGGTCGACCGTCGAGCAGCTGCGCGGCGGCTATCAGACGGCGCTCGCCGGACAGACGGCGTTCGCCCAGCTGACGGGCACGCAGGAGCGGCTCGCCGCAGCGATGAAGGTTGCTCAGACGGCGATTGAGCAGCACGCCTTCCGGCAGTCCGAGCTCGCGAACCTGCCCGAGGTGGAGCCGCCGCATCCGGTCCTGCCTCATGTCTGCGAGGTCCTGCGGGCGAGCCTTGCCGCCGGCGAGTGCCTGGTCTGCGGCACCGGGAAGCCGGACGCCGCGGCGCTGCCGCTCGTAGAGCAGGCGATTGCCGCCTCGAGGCAGTCTGCGGAGGCTCGGAAGAGCTTGGAGCGGCTGGTGCAGGGGACGAAGGAATCCGCAGAGCGGACCATCGCCAGTGTTGAGGCGCTCGAAGCAGAGGTGGCGCGGCTCTCTCAGGTAGACACGGACCCGCTCGGTCACGACCCGGCTGCGCTGAAGCCGCAGCTCGACGCCGCAGAGGCGCAGCTGCTCGACCTCCGAGCGCTTGCAGACTCGTGGACGCGCATCCAGGGGGCGGAAGCCCAGGCGCTCGAGGCAGAGGCCGCGGCCGAACGCTGGGGCACGCTGAAGAGCTCGTGCGAGGCGGCGGTCGGCATCGTGCTGGACGCGGCGCTCGAGAATTTCATTGCGCGCGTGCAGGCGAACCTTCCGCCGACCGACGTGTTCGACCTGAAGCTGCGGGACGGCGAGCGTGAAGTCGTCCAGTTCGGGCTGCTCCGAGACGAACGGCTCATCACGGCGCTCTCGGGCGCGGAGTGGGCGCGCGTCGTCGCGGCCATGGCTTCGGCGTGCTGCTCGGACAGCCAGTTCGGCGTGCTGATCCCGGAAGAGCGCGCATTCGACCCGGCCACGCTGAACGCTGTCCTCCGCGCCTTCAGCGCCTGCGAGCAGCAGGTCATCCTCGCCTCGCCTGTCGCGCCGTCCGGCCGTCTGCCGAAGGGCTGGACCGTCGTCGAAACGGCGGTGCGCGCGTCTGCACCCCTGACCGAGGCGGCTCCGTTCTAGGCGTCACGGACCCCCGACGTTCCACGGATGCCCCCCGACTCCGGTCCGGGGGCGTTCTTTTATGCCCCCGTGTGTCCTTAGCGGAAGGCATACGGCCCCCGTCACGCACGGATTCCCGCTGAAAAGCAGGGCTTCCGGCACCATGTCGATTTCTTGTTGACAGGTGTCAGTAGACTCGGGCAGAGTGCGTCCTAGACAGAGAGAGCGGCCCCGAGCCGCAGAGGACCGAGACCATGCAGACCGCGACCCAGACCGTGACCGTCGAGACCGTCGAGCAGCTCCAGAGCCTCACCCCCGCGCAGGTCGTGACCGCCTACAGCGGCAAGGACGGGAAGTGCTGCTGCGGCTGCGCCGGCACGCACTACGACGCCCGGCAGGACCCGAAGCACCTCACGCAGACGACCCGAATCCTGCGGCAGGTCCAGCTGCTGGCCGCGGAGGGTGTCGAGGTCGATTTCAGCAGCAGCTACGTCGCCGCCGTGAAGGGCACCCGCCTCTACATCGTCTACCTCGCCGACTAGCTCTCTCTCAGCCCACCAGCCGCGGCCTCGAGCCGCAGAGGACGACCCCCATGCAGACACTGACCATCGGCTCCGACAGCGTGACCTTCGCCCCCGTCAAGCTCGATCTCGAGAACCTCACCGTCAAGCCCATGGATGACGGCGCGAAGAAGCGTCTGTACCTCGACTTCGGGTATCGGACCGTCGTCGGCTACGTGGCGACCGACTTCACCTTCCTCTCCCGCGGCTCGAAGAACGTCTTCCTCGGGACCATCCGGCGCGACACGGCCGACGTGTCCGAGCTCGAGCACTACCTCTCGACCGACCTCGTGCAGGCGAAGCTCGCCGCCGTCTGCGACGGGCGCGACCCGGACGGCTGGCTGGAGCAGAGCATCATCAGCAGCGTCGAGAGCATGGGGCAGACGCTGCCGTCCTACTGGGACGCCTGCGACTGGTTCCAGAGCAGCCCGGACGGCGACCTCTTCCCCTCGCACTTCGACGGCTCCGACGAAGCCTTCGAGGACCTCACCGCCGTCCGGCTGGCAGAGGCGAAGCGGCTGGACGCCCATATTGAGTCCGACGACCTGCGCCGTGAGCTCGAGCGCCGATGGACGCGCGCCATGGGCAAGGTGGAACGGCTCTTCGACGACTGCTCGGACGAAGAGCTCTTCGAGGGGGTCGACACGAGCTCGCTCGAGGCCGCCGTCGAGTCCATTCGCAGCCTCTACAGTGTCTCGCCGCGCACGATCGCCGCCCTCCGGGCCTACGTGGCCCCGCGGTACGCCGAACGCCACCTGCTCGCCTAGTTCACCCTGCACGGGAAGATCTAGTCCGCCTCGCATACTCTGCACGCACAGCAACCGGCACCCCTTTTCCCCCGGCTCGGAGACTGAAATGGCCTATCACGACCTGACACGAGCGCAAGAGGAAGCCATCATCGCGAAGCAGGACCGCGCTACCGCGGAGGCCGTCAGCCTCGCGAGCCAGTGGGGCGCTGGCGAGTGGCGTCTGCTCGGAGAGGTGATTCGCCTCATCGGCGCGGATTACGCCGCGGACATCATCCACGACTCGACCGCCCCGGAATTCATGAAGCTGAAGCGGCAGCTCGGTATCCGCAGCCGCCACTAGGCGCTTCGGCACCAGACAATCTGCGCCCACCCGCTCACGGAGTCACCACCATGACCTACCGAGACGTTCTGAACCTATTGAAGAGGGCCGGCGCAGAGCCGGTCCGCGTCCGCGGCTCGCACCAGACATGGCGTCTGACCGAGTCCTCCACCAGCGTGACCGTCGTCATCAACCACCTCGGGCATCGCGCCGACTGGGGCCTGCTCGCGCAGCTACGGAAGCTCGGCGTCCTGCCGAAGGACGGCCGCCATGCGTAGGCACCTGCTCGTGTTCGCCGCCGCCGTGCTGTTCGGGCTGACGCTCGGAACGGTGGCACATGCCGTCGCCATGGCTCTCGCAGACGACCGTCCGCATGAGCCGGTGCCGTACTCGACCGACCGTGCGACGGCGCAGGAAACATGGGAAACCATCCAGCGGGGCAGGGACGCTGTCCCGGCGCAGCACTAGGGGGCGACGATGCGTATCGGGCCGAAGGACAGGCTCTCAACAGCGGCCATACCGCAGGGGGACTCGTGGGTCGTCCAGCTGCGTCTGGCGAGCTCCGGGGCTGCGTATGCGAGGCCGGACGACGGCGAGGCCGTGCTGACGCACTACGCTCGCCTGCCGACCTACCGGGACGCTCGGGAGCTGCTCGCTCGCATCCAGGCGGCCGGACGCATCGACCTCGAGCACTGGCTGTGGGAGCCCCGTCTGGCGACACGGCTGGGACGCCTGCCCCTTGCACGCCCGCAGTACGTGCCTAGCTTTCCCGAGTATCGCCACGCCTGAGACGCCCCGTCAGTAGCGGCAGCAGGGGGTGTGCCCAGACCGGCCATGGGGGTCCTTCTGCCTGGGGGGTGCGATTGCTATCGATAAGCGGGATTACCACTAGTAATAGGCCGGAGCGGCCTAAGCTGCCCCCGGAAGAGAGTACCCCCAGGCCGGCCTCGAGCCGGTGACCCATCTGACCCCTCTGACCCACCGTCCACCCCGGAGGAACGATGTCCCTGCCTGAGAACGACCCCGAATTTGAGCAGCTGCTCGACGAAGCCACGACCGCCCTCATAGAGCTGCTCACGCAGGGCATCCCCGAGGACGGTCCGGCTCCGAGCGTCCCGACGCAGCTGTTCCTGCGCTGCGACTGCTGCGACCGGCCGATACGGTCAGAAACGCTCTTCGTCTGCCGCGACTGTCGCCGGCGCTACGCCGCGACCGAGGAACCCATGCACGGCATCCTCATGCGCGGCATGGATCAGCTCGACGCCATGCGAGACGCCTGGAGCGCAGCCCACTGCGCGCGGAGCTTCAACTGATGCAGACCCAGCGATGGATGCCTCGAGGACGCGCCATGACCGACCCTGACACGCAGGACCTCGACGCCGCCGGCCTCGAGCCGGAGCACGCCATCGACCCGCCGCAGCCGCCCGACTGGCTCGTGCGCGCCGAACGCGCCGCCGTCGCCCACCTGCCGCCGGATCATCCCGAGCGGATCGCTCGGATGCGCGCTCTGTACGGCGCGCCGATACCGAGGAAGTCATGACCAACGAACAACTGCTCAACCTGCTGCGCGAGGCGCAGGACTTTGTGAAAGACCATCCCTGCTGCGACATCAACGCTGACCTGTGCAGCCGCATCGACGCCGCGCTCGCGGAGCCGCTGGACTCCACACCGCCGGTTCTGGCGTGGGAGGCCGATGCAGTCCACGGCAACACGATTGCAACGCTGGATGACCAGCGATGGGTCGGAGTCGGCAAGGGCCGATGGACCGGAGGCTGGTGGTGGACCGCTGGGGGAAGGGCTGACACCGAGGAAGAGGCGAAGGCGAAGGCTGTCGCACTTGTAGAGCGCATCGAATGAACTACGCCACGAAGCTCATCCTGCGCGGCATCGACCCGGTGCGCGAGCGGCGCATCCGAGCGGAGCTTCCGCTGACGCTGCTCGTGAACATGACGACTGAAGCGCCGTCGTTCGTCGGAGACACGACGCTGTATGTTTTCACGACGACCCGGCTCGAGGCACTGAAGGTGAAGCAGCATTTTGAGCGGGCCCTGCGCCGGACCGGGTACGCCGGCGCGTCACGCATCCACTCGCTCCGTCCGCCGGGCGATGCCGCCTGAGCAGCGGTAAAGTACCGCCCATGCCGAACATTCGACCGTCCCCGTCCCCGAGCGCCGCGCTCGACCTGCACCGAGCCGTCGCCGAAGCCCGGGCCTACGTGGCGCAGAGCATCCCGGAGTCCACGCAGCGAGCCTACCGAGCCGACTGGGACTCGTTCGCCGGCTGGGCCTCTGAGAAGGGCGCAAAGGCGCTCCCTGCGGCTCCGGCGACCGTCGCCGCCTACGTGGCAGACCGAGCGCAGTCCGTGCGTCCAGGGACGCTCCGGCGCGCCCTCGCCGCCATTGCGAAGGCTCACAAACTGGCAGGGCACCCGAATCCCTGCACCGCAGAGCCGGTGCCCAGCACGATGAAGGGCATCGAACGAACGGTCGGCACGTCCACGGTCGGGAAGGCTCCGGCGACCCTCGAGGCGATTGAACGGATGGTGTCGACCTGCGCCCCGAATACGCTCGAGGGCCTGCGGAACCGCGCCATGCTGCTCGTGGGATTCGCCGGGGCGTTCCGGCGCGCCGAGCTGGTCAGCCTCGAGGTGCGGGACCTCGCATGGAGTGCAGACGGCGTCGTCGTGACGGTCCGGCGCTCGAAGACGGACCAGACCGGCGCAGGGCAGACGAAGCCCATCCCGTTCGTGTCAGGCCGACTCTGCGCGGCGACGGCGCTGAAGGCCTGGCTCACGGCGTGCGGTCTGCTATCCGGCCCTGTCTTCCGGGGCCTCTACCGAAACGGCGCTGCCCGAGAAGCCGGACTGACGCCGCAGAGCGTGGCACTCATCATCAAGGCCGCCTGCGTCCGCGTGGGACTCGACCCGGCTCTGTACTCCGGCCATAGCCTGCGGGCCGGCCATGTCACTGAGGCTCGTGCGCGGGGCGTAGCCGACTCGGATACCATGGCCGTCACCGGGCATCGGCGGGTCGAGACTCTCGATGTGTACGACCGCCGGGGCAACCCGTTTGCGAAGACCTCCGCCGGCGCGGT
>Ga0214919_10012773_pt1 | contig 10278 bp, 3 predicted proteins | sample LL1503_MetaG_FD_177994 | JGI IMG/M metagenome (GOLD analysis project Ga0214919, IMG submission 177994) | Freshwater microbial communities from Lake Lanier, Atlanta, Georgia, United States - LL-1503 | ecosystem: Environmental > Aquatic > Freshwater > Lake | place: USA: Georgia | collected 2015-03-15 | reverse complement strand
TTTCCGTCCATGGAAGTGGCTCGAGATTCGTGGTGAATACCGCGAGTACCAACGGGATGCTATCCTCGCCCAGGCCGTCATCGTCCGCGCGCCGCTCACCTTACTTTTGCCCAACGGTGCACGCGTTGATAATCAAAATTCCCGCTACCTCGCTGCTTTCCCTGAGGCCCGTAATCTCACGGGTGGTAAATTCGATCTGACCACGGTCGATTCCGCCATCGGGCCATACCGTCGCGACGCCTATTTCAATAAACTTAAATCCATCGTCGCCGAGGCCACTCTGGCCGAAGGCCTCTCGGTGCAACTGCGCTACGGCCACGACGCTCGCGTAAATCAAAGCCTCAATCCGAGCTCGACTAGCGTCTACGCACCCGGCGCCACGGGGAATCTCTATGTCGATCCGGCTTCCGGGAGCGTGGGCACTAAGTGGTCGATGAATCAGACGCTCAACGATGCTCCTTTCTGGACCGGTGCACGCGGTTACCGCGGCGCGGTCGTTTACCAGAAAGATCTCGGTCGCTTGGGCCGTCATCAAATTAGCGGCTTCTACCAAGACATGTTCTCCTGGGTGAATTCCGAAGCCTGGCGCTTTTACGAGACCGACAGCAGCGGCGCAATCATCCAAGACCTCACCAAGATCAATAACACCGAGTCTGGCCGCAATGCGATGCCCTCCGTCTGGGTGGAAGCGTTCCCCAAAAACTTGATCGGTAATATTTCTTGGCTCTCTCAGTCTCTCATCCATCCCAACGGCAAGACCTACAAACTCATGCCGCAGATTTATCCTTACGCGGTACCAAAGACCGCCGGCAACCCGCTCGGCCTCTCCGGCCCCATCAGCGCCATCACCGGCCAGACCACCGTCAGCACCAGCGTCTATGGCTATGACGATACGCGTGAGACGAGCTTCGGATTTAGCTCCTTTAGTTCGTGGTGGAAGGAACGCATCGATACGATGATCGGCTACCGCTCCGAAGAAGCCATGGCTTACCGCGTGCAGACCGATCTCCGGCGCGGCCCTATTACCTACGACAGTCTCACTACGGGTGTCGTCTTCGACACTCCGATTAAGGGCCTGCGCGGCTCCGTTAATTATTCCACCAACGGAAAGATCAATTTCGACACCACGCGCGATATTTTTAATCAACCGCTCCCTCCTGGTAAAGGCACCAGCAAGGATATCGGCTTGAAATTCGGACTTTTTGAAAACCGCATCTCTGGCAATTTTAACTACTATGTCTCAGAGGCTCAAAACTTTACGGCCGGTCTTCCCAGCCGCGACGATGTCGACCCCAACGGCATCAACGGCCGCAACGGCGGTAACGCTTACGTTTACAGCAAAACTTCTGACGGCTATAATCTCACGCTCTCTAGCCGCCCGCTTACAGGCTGGGAAGTACGCGTAAATATTGCCACCGCTAACGGCAGCGAACGCAGCACGGTCATCTTGCCGCAATTCTACAACGACCAGTTCAACACCACCACCGTGGGCGGTCAGACGGTCGTCGGCGTCAAGTCCGGTACAGCCATTGCGCCCTTGCTCGTCCCGTCGGACCCGTTGAATCCCGCCTCCGCGCAAATCCCGCTCTCTCTCTCGATGTTGAAAGATCCCAACAGTCTCTACTTTGCTCAGCTCGACGTAGAATCGGGCCAAATCCTCAATGCCCAAACCCTCGGTATGCTCACGCCGGGCGTTGGCACCGGCGTCGTCGGGTTGCCGATCACCCAACATCAACTCGGTTTCGTCTCACCCAGTGGCGGCTCCTTGATTGTACGTAAAACCGGTGAAGCCACCGTCGGTTATGCCGAACGCGCCTACAGCATCATCAATCGCTATCAATTCGATCGTGGTTTACTGAAGGGCCTCGTCGTCGGCCTCAGCACCAGCTACCAACAAAATTACCGCGCATATATGTACAACGACGCGGCCGATTCCGGTAAGCGTAAAATGTTCCTTTTCCCCGACCGCACGGTTCACGATGTCTACGGCATCTATCGCTTCCGGCCAACGAAGCGTTTCACCGCCTCCATCCAGCTCAACGTCGCCAACGTCCTCGACGTTAATCGCACGCTCTACCTGCTCAACAGCACCAACGGCACGTTGCGTTACGCCCAGTGGTTTAACGCCCCGCGCAAATTCTCCGTCACGACCACGCTGCGTTATTGAGCCCACCGCCAGCCGGCTCTTTTTACACTTTCCGCTATGATTCGTTCGCTTCCGCCCCTCATGTTTTTGGTTGGCTCGCAGCTCGCCTTTGCGTTTCACGCCAGCGCCGCGCCGGCGACAGCCCCGCAGACCCCCGTTGAGATCAGTGGCATTTATCCGCACCTCGCCTATTTTAACACCTCGGGCGAGTGTGGCACGGGTGCCGTTGTACCTTGGGCCGACCGGCTCTGGATCGTCACCTATGCCCCGCACAAACCTAAGGGCTCCGACGATCAACTCTACGAAATCGATTCCGCGCTTCGGATGATTGCACGCCCCGAAAGCGTCGGCGGTACCCCCGCCAATCGTTTCATCCACCGTGAATCGCAGCAGCTGTTCATCGGCCTCCACGCCATCGATGCGCAGGGCCACGTTCGCACCATTCCGTACGAAAAAATGTACGGTCGCCCCACCGGTAACGCCCGTCATCTCACCGATCCGGCGAACAAAATTTATTACGCCTCGATGGAAGAAGGCTTTTATGAGGTCGATGTCCACACACTCGCCGTCACTGAGCTTTTTCGTGACGAGCAACTCAAAGACGGCCGCAAAGCCAATCTCCCCGGCTATCACGGCAAAGGTCTTTACTCTGGCCAAGGTCTTCTCCTCTACGCCAACAACGGCGAACATGGCCCGGCCGCCCTTGTGAATCCAGAGATTGCTTCAGGCGTCCTCGCCTCTTGGGACGGCGCCGCGGAAAACTGGTCCGTTATCCGTCGCAACCAGTTCACCGAGGTCACCGGCCCCGGCGGTCTCACGGGTAACACTGCTCCCGCCACCGATCCGGTTTGGTCCATCGGTTGGGATCACCGCTCGCTCATTCTCCAGGTCCTCGATCACGGCGCCTGGCACAGCTACCGGCTTCCGAAATCGAGCCATTCCTACGATGGCGCCCACGGTTGGAACACCGAGTGGCCGCGCATCCGTGATATCGGCGAAACCGATCTGCTAATGACGATGCACGGTGCCTTTTGGCGTTTCCCGAAAAATTTTGATACCACCCATTCCGCCGGCATTGTTCCGCGCTCCAACTACCTTAAAGTTATCGGAGATTTCGCCCGCTGGAATGATCGACTCGTTCTTGGTTGCGACGACACCGCTCAAAGTGAATTTCTCAACAAGCGCAAAGCCAAGGGCGCTCTCGTCGGCCCCGGCCAATCCCAGTCTAACCTGTGGTTCATCGACCCGGCGCAACTCGATCGCCTCGGCCCACCCATCGGCCGCGGCGCCGTCTGGCTCAACGACTCGATCAAAGCCGATACTCCTTCCGATGCTTTCCTCTTCGCCGGCTACGATCACCGTTTGCTCCATCTCGCGCACGATGCGCCCGCCGCGGTCACGTTCACCCTTGAGGTTGATCGCCTCGGCAATAGCACGTGGAGCGAACTCCGCCGCGTCGAAGTTCCCGCCGGTGGTTACGCTTTCACGGAATTTTCTCTAAGTGAAACCGGCGCCTGGATCCGCGTACGCGCCTCCCGTGATTGTGCTCACGCCACCGCCACCTTCTCTTACCGCGCGATTGACTCGCGCACCACGAAGGCCGCGCCGTCGTTTGTCGGTCTTGCGACCGATGCTACAAAAAAACCTCTTGGCGGCCTCCTGCATGCCCGCGGTGCTGGCAAAAAAACTCTCGGTCTCTCTGTCGGTGACTCCTTTTACGAAATGGGTCCCGATCTTAAGTTGCTACTAAGTGCAGAACCTGGCGCTGCGGCCTGGATGCAGCAGCACGTTGCGATCCCGCGCGATGCGCTCGCCCTCGACGCCGCAAGCGTGATCTACACCGACGAAGCCGGCAAACGCTGGCGCCTCCCGCGCGGCCGCGCTGATTACCGTCTCGAAGGGCCGTTTGGTTTCGAGCGCACCGACCGCGAAGTCTGCACCGAACGCGATCTGCTCAACGCCGCGGGCACCTTCTTTGAATTGCCCGCCGAAAACGCCGGCGGCATCGCCAAGATTCGTGCCCTCACCACGCATAATCGCCGCATTCAAGATTACGCCTCGTGGCGTGGCCTGCTGGTGTTGACCGGCCTCGACGACGACGCATCGGTTTCAAATTCTCACATCGTGCGCTCCACCGACGGCAAGGCCGCGGTTTGGCTCGGGGTCGTGGATGATCTGTGGAGCCTCGGCAAACCGGTCGGCGTCGGTGGTCCGTGGAAAGATACCGCCGTCCAGCCCGGCATCGCTTCCGATCCGTATCTACTCACCGGCTATGACCGCAAAACGCTCACGCTCTCGCACGCGTCGGCCGCGCCCGTGCGTTTCCGCGTTGAAGTCGATCTCACCGGTACGGGTCAATGGGTGAACTATCGCTTCTTCGATGTGCCCGCTGGCCAATCGCTCGAGCACGCTTTCCCAGCGGCTTATCAAGCCTACTGGCTTCGCGTGGTTGCTGAGTCGGCCACCACCGCCACGGCGTGGCTTGAGTACAAGTGAGGCGTTGCACGTAATGTTCTCTTTAGCGTTAAACTGAGCCTTACCCCATGCGCGCATCCTGTTTTTTACTGGCGGCTTTTCTAGTCAGTTCTCATGGCCACGCGGCCGCCGATTCTGCCCGGCCGCGGAACATCGTAATCATTTACGCCGACGACCTCGGCTACGGTGATTTGAGTTGTTACGGCGCGCATCGCGTAAGCACGCCCAACGTCGACCGCCTCGCGCGCGAAGGCCTGCGCTTTACCTCTGCACACACGACTTCAGCGACGTGCACGCCCTCGCGTTTTGCGCTGCTTTCCGGCGAATATCCCTGGCGGCGCGACGGTACGGGCGTACTGCCCGGCGACGCTGCGCTCGTGATCGACACCCAGCGCGCGACCTTGCCCGCGATCTTGCAACGCGCGGGCTACGCCACCGCCGCAGTCGGCAAATGGCACCTCGGTCTCGGCGCGCCAAATCAGGCTATTGATTGGAATCAACCCATCGCACCCGGCCCGCGTGAAGTGGGTTTCGACACCAGTTTTATTATGGCCGCCACTGCGGACCGGGTGCCGTGCGTTTACGTGGAAAATCAACGCGTCGTCGGTCTCGACCTCGCTGATCCCCTGCGCGTGAGTTACAAAGAACCCTTCCCCGGCGAACCTACCGGCGTCACCGATCGCTCGAAGCTCAAGCTCGACTGGTCTCACGGGCACAATATGGCCGTCGTAAACGGTATCGGACGCATCGGTTATTTTACGGGCGGCCGCGCCGCCCAATGGGTCGATGAAGACATGGCCGACACCTTTACGCGTAAGGCCGTGGACTTCATCAACCGCGAGAAAGATCGGCCCTTTTTCCTCTACTTCGCGCCGCACGATATTCACGTGCCTCGCGTCCCGCATCCTCGCTTCGTCGGCCGTACCGCCATGGGCGCGCGCGGCGATGCTATCATTCAATTTGATTGGCAGGTTGGCGAAATCCTCGCCGCCCTCGAGCGTCACGGCCTTACGCGCGATACGCTAGTCATCCTCAGTAGCGACAATGGCCCCGTCCTCGACGACGGCTACCAAGACGGTGCCGTGGAAAAACTCGGTAATCATCGCCCTGCCGCCCAGCTTCGCGGCGGTAAATACAGCCGCTTCGAAGCTGGCACGCGCGTACCTTTACTCGTGCGCTGGCCGGCGCGCGTCCGCGCGGGCGTTTCGGATGCGCTCGTAAGCCAAGTCGATTTTCTCGCCACCCTCGCTGCGCTCACCAGCCAGAAACTCGCCGCCGCCGATGCCCCCGATAGTTTTGATCAAACCGCCGCGCTCCTCGGTGAATCGCCCCGCGGGCGCGATTACGTGATCGAGCATCATAACAAACTCGCGCTGCGCGAAGGCAGTTGGAAATTCATCGCGCCCGCCGGTGGCGAAGCGGTAGCGAAGTTTACCGCCAGCCAAACCGCTAATCTGCCAACGCCCCAACTTTACGACCTTGCGAGCGATCCCAGTGAAACCAAAAATCTCGCCACTGCCGAACCCGCGCGCGCTGCCGCCATGGCCGCTCGTCTCGCGGCCTTGAAAGCCGCACCGCGCTCTCGTCCCTGATTTTTATATTTCGATGCTCTAATTTACCCCCCCCCATGAAACGCCTCCGCGCTCTCTTCCTCGCCCTGTTTGTTACCACGTCTGCCCTCGCGGCCGACCGCCTCCTAGTCGAAGCGGAAAACTTTTCCGCTCCCGGTGGCTGGTCGCTCGACACGCAGTTCATCGATATCATGGGTTCGCCCTACTTACTCGCGCACGGTCTCGGTCAACCCGTGGCTGATGCGACCACAACGATCACGTTACCGACCGCCGGAACCTACCGCGTCTGGGTTCGTACCAAAGACTGGGTCGGCGAGTGGAAAGCCCCGGGTGCGCCCGGAAAATTTCAGCTACTTATCAATGGCCAGCCGCTCACCGAAACCTTCGGAGTGAAGAGCCCCACGTGGTTCTGGCACGACGGCGGCACGGTCCAAATCCCCGCACCTAAAACCACGCTCACACTCCACGACCTCACCGGCTTCGACGGGCGTTGCGATGCGATTTATTTCACCCGCGATCTGTCGGAAATTCCGCTCAACGACTCCGCGCCGCTCTCCGCGTGGCGCCAAGCCGCGCTCGGGCTCCCCGCCACGCCGGAAGACATGGGCGAATTCGACCTCGTCGTCGTCGGTGGCGGCTACGGCGGCATGGGCAGCGCCATTTCGGCCGCTCGCATGGGTTTGAAAGTTGCCTTCATCCAAAACCGCCCCGTCCTCGGCGGTAACGGCAGCTCCGAGGTGCGTGTCTGGTCGCAGGGTCTCGTGCGCCGCGGTAAATATCCGCTCATCGGTGAGATGGTTGAAGAGTTCGCCGACAAAGCCAAAAATTCGCCCGGCACTTACGAAGAATTTGGCGACGCGCAAAAAGAAGCCCTCGTCCGCTCCGAGAAAAATATTTCTCTATTTCTGAACGAACACGTTTATGCCGCCACCACAATTGGAGGCCGAATCGACTCTGCGACCTCGCTTAATACTCGCGACAGCCGTAGGAAAAAATTCCGCGGTAAATTTTTCGCCGACTGCACGGGTCATGGCACGCTCGCCGCCCTCGCCGGGGCGAAGACCGAGATCGAGCTCAAAGACCTCCTCGGTATGTCCAACATGTGGGTTTGGAGCAATGCCTCCGCCCCGCGTTTCTTTCCTGCGACACCTTGGGCGCTGGATCTTAAAATGGATGATTTTCCTTACCCCAAGCCCGGCAAAGGCGAGATGAAGGACAAAGGTAAAGGTGAATGGTTTTGGGAAAGCGGTTTCGCCAAACACCCCCTCAACGACCTCGAACTCATCCGCGATTGGAACCTCCGCGCAGTTTTCGGTGCGTTCAACGCGATGAAAAACCGCGACGGCGCTCCCGAGCATCCCAACGCGCAACTCGACTGGGTCGCCTACATTGGTGGCACGCGTGAATCCCGCCGCATCGTCGGTGATATCATGCTCACGCGCGACGATATCGTGGGTAAAAAAGTTTTTCCTGACGGTTGCGTCCCTAGCACGTGGAGCATCGACCTCCATTTCCCCAAAGAGGAATACGCGAAAAAATTTCCCGAAAATCCGTTCATCTCTGTCGCAAAATTCGATGCTCGGGTCGACCGCCAATACGGCTATCCGATTCCGTATCGCTGCCTGTACTCAGTGAATATCGATAATCTCTTCATGGCCGGTCGCGATATCAGCGTTACCGATGAGGCGCTGGGCACTATCCGCGTGATGCGCACCATCGGTATGATGGGCGAAGTCGTGGGTAAGGCCGCCGCCATCGCTGTTCAACGCGGCGGAACACCCCGCGACGTCTACGCGAAATACTGGAACGAACTCGACAGCCTGCTTCAACTTCCTGGCCGCGCCCGCCGCGCCAATCTTGAAGCACCTTTTCAAATCTCCGGTCCTGCGCCCGCTCCGGTCGACGACAACGGTGGACGAGGCGGCGGCGTTAATCCCGCCAACCTACCCGGTATCGTCATCGATAACAAAGCTGCCCGTCTCATGGGTACTTGGACCACAGGTTCCAATCTCGAACATATCGGCAACGACTACGTCTTCGCTCGCGGCCCCGGACATACCGCCGTCTTCCCCTTCACGGTGCCTGCCGACGGCCGCTATGAAGTCCGCTTCGCCACCGCTCCGCATGAAAACCGCGCGAGCAACACCGCTGTCGTGGTCCGACATGCTGATGGCACGACGCCGGCGACCCTTAACCAACGCCAAACGGCACCCATTGGTGGTCGTTGGATTTCGCTCGGCTTTTTTAATTTTAAAGCCGGTCAACCCGCCGCCGTCGAAGTCGATGCCGCGGGCGCCAACGGCAACGTCCACCTCGACGCCGTGCAAGTACTACCGGCTAAGTAAGGCGCGTGAGGGCCGCCTTATGGTCTTGCTGAGGCGGCGCTGCGGATAGCGCCGCGCAGCACTACAAGTTTTCCGTTTTTTACCTCGGCCTCAAATAGACCGGCGCTGGCGTCTGGCTCCACGCGGAGCCCACCGCACTTTAGTACGTTCCCGCCGCTCAAAAATAGATATTCGATTTGGCCAGCGGCATCGCGGCGGAGCAGGCACAATTCGCTGTCCGTGGTGACGGCCCAATCCGGCTGCACCAGTTGGCTTGGATGGGCCGAACTGGCCGCGGGCGCGGCAATGATCAGGTCCGTTTTTCCATCAGCGTGTTTTACGCTGATGGCTACATGTGAGTCGTCAGCCACGGCGCCGGGCGGCATCTGTAAATCCAAGCGCGTGATCGCTCCGAGTTTAGTTTCTCCGGCATAAGGTTCGAGTACGGCGACAAAGGTCGATTGCAGAGGTGCGGTTGCGGGAGCCGTTCGCCGGATCAAAAGACTGGGAATCCAAGCCTCTTGGCTGACGCCCTTATCTGGGTACATAAGCCAGCTTTCGGCTAAGGAGGCATGGGCGCCGCACGTAAGATCGGTGGTGCGCAGGTGGATGGTTTGGCCGGCGGTTAGGTAGCCGTAGCGATCCTCAGCTTTCCAATCTAAGTGCCAGCCCGGAGAGGCGGGTCCGCCGCGAAAGTTACGCATTTGCACGTCGTGGCCGAAGTCTGCAACGGGTGCTAGAGCTAGCCCCTTAGCGCTGGCGGTACCAAAATAGCCGTGGAGAAATCGGGTGTGTTCTTGGCCGCCGGTGACTCGAAAGATATCCAGCACATAACTGTCGGCGGGTGAAATATCGATCAACACCAAGGAGCGCTCATAAGTTTTTAGCGTGGAGGTTTGCACCAGTTCTGGACCCGCCGCCCGGACCCACTGGGTGTGCTGGCCGTTGGCCCAGGCCGTGATTTTTCCTAGCACCTGTTTTTTTCGCGGATCGAGTTGGATGCTCAAGGGATCCGTCTCGGGTTGGCCAAAACCAGCGAGTTGATTTTTGCCATCAACAACCACCGTGTTGTGCGCCGCAGTCATTTTATACCAGTTGGCTCGCGGGGAATGCCAACCGCCAAACTGTACGGGCGGATAACCAAACCCGGAAAGCAATTCCAGTCCATGCGCGTACAGGCCCAAGTTCATGCCATCCCCGCGGCCATGGTTACCGCCGATGTCGTAATCAAGCCACACTCCGCGCTCCTTGTCTCCGGATCCGGAACGCAAAATAGCCAGACCCCATTCGCTCTTATTTACGGAGGCTGGATGCAAGGCTACGCCTTTTTGCTGTATCACCTGGGCTACCATCCCTTGAAACGCCGGCGAATCCTGATGTAAAAGATCGTAAGGCAGATCGGTTACGCTCCGTTGGTTGGCGCGGTAGAGCAGTTGCACATAAGTCGGATCACCCGTGATTTCGTAAAGTTTTCCAAAGAGCGTAAAATCGGAGACGAAAGGAATCCCGCCCAGCGCGGGATCGAAGGCAAAGCGGCTGAATGCGGCTCCGGCATACACCGTGTCCTTCACGCCGAAGGCTCCGGCGTCACCGATTTTTGGGTAGTAGCTCTCACCCAGCCACGTATCGACGTGGAAAAGAAACAGCTGTTTCACGCTAGGCACACGCTCGACCAGCGTCGCGAGTAAGTCGGGCGCCAGACGATCGAAAAGCGCGAGGACATTAGCCATACTGCGGGGCGCAAAGGTGCTGTACGCGCCGA
>Ga0214919_10012772_pt1 | contig 10278 bp, 12 predicted proteins | sample LL1503_MetaG_FD_177994 | JGI IMG/M metagenome (GOLD analysis project Ga0214919, IMG submission 177994) | Freshwater microbial communities from Lake Lanier, Atlanta, Georgia, United States - LL-1503 | ecosystem: Environmental > Aquatic > Freshwater > Lake | place: USA: Georgia | collected... | reverse complement strand
TCTCTAAGGCCAACTCTTTTGGCCCGCTCTTGACAATTCTTCCGTCAACCATCACATGCACCACATCGGGCACAATGTAATCCAGCAAGCGCTGATAGTGGGTGATCACTAATATTCCCATTTTCGGCCCCCGCAAACTATTCACCCCATGGGAGACAATCTTCAGCGCATCGATATCCAGCCCAGAGTCGGTCTCATCCAGCACCGCATACTTCGGCTCCAGCATTGCCATTTGCAAAATCTCGTTCTTTTTCTTTTCCCCTCCTGAAAATCCATCGTTTACGGCCCTGGAAGTGAAAGAGCGATCGATTTTGAGCAGATCCATTTTTTTGTAGAGTTCGTTGTAGTACTCCACCGCATCGATCTCCTGTCCCTCAGGTCGCCGCGCGTTTAGTGCCGCACGCATGAAGTTGGCAATCGTTACCCCGGGAATTTCGCTCGGATATTGAAAGGCGAGAAAGAGACCCTCCCGCGCCCTCACGTCCGGGTCTAGACCCAAAATCGTTTTTCCATCCAATAAAACATCTCCCCCCGTCACCTGATAATCCGGATGACCCGCCATCACTTTGGCCAAAGTGCTCTTACCCGAACCGTTCTTACCCATGATCGCGTGCACTTCCCCCTTGGGTACGGTTAAATTAAGACCGTGGAGAATTTCTGTCCCGTTGATCTCCGCCTTCAATCCTTTGATTTCCAGGCTGCTCTTCATTTTGTTTTTCCTTTGGCTAAGTGACCGCGAAAAACTAACTCCACTGAGTCCGCCTCGTATTCCCCAGGCAGCACTTGCGCTAAACCCTTCATCATTTCTGAGGGAACCGGTACATCGTACACTCGACCCGTCTCCCGACAGTGAAAGTGAGCATGCGGAGCAAGATTTGGACAGTAGCGGGTCGGCTCCCGCTCAATATTCACCTGTTTGACCAGCCCACAGGTGACCAGCGCCTCCAAACAGTTATAGACCGTGGCCATCGAGATCGTCGGCATCCTTGATTTTGTCCGAGTATAAACCTCATCCGCCGTCGGATGATTCCGCTCATCCAGTAAAACACTAAAGACCATCTCCCTCTGCGGGGTCGTTCTCTGACCGGCATGATCTAAAGCGTCACTCAGTGCGCCCCGATCCAATTGCTTTAGAGTCTTCATCAGCCCACCAACATAGTTTAGAATTATTCTAAATCAAATTTTAAATCGAATTCGATGAAGATAACTGTTTTAGATTGCTCAATATCAAGCACTTGAGGTGGAGGCAGCTCGTTTCCTGTCGGACCAAACCTTACAAATCCCCTTCATCCGAGAGAGTATATAATAGGTCGTCTGACTCCTCACCCGTACCAACTGTGCCCCCACTATCTTTGGCACAAAATCACTCTCCAACTCTATCACTGCCTTGGGAGATACACCCTCCAGACCTTTGCACAAAATCGCCGCCATCGCTTTGGTCAGCGTCTGCACCTGCGGCCCCAACGTCATTCGGAAACAGCTCTTTCCTTCCCCGTCCACATGCAGAAAAACCCCCACCGTATCGGCACACTCCTCGTCCTTTCGCACATCCTCCAAATCAAACTTCTCCCCATCCTTCGGTTCGTAATTTTTGGTCGTCAAACTGTAAGACACCAAACTCTCCCGCTTCTCTTCATCAGGCAGATGCTCAAACAACGAAACAATCTCCTCCAGCTTCTTGGGATAACTCATCTTAAATCACCTTTAGCACGCTTCTCCGCATCCGCCCGCGTCCAGCTCCACAACTCGTCCAACTCCCCAGCTAACTCCTGCTTCGCCCGCCCCAAATCCTCCGTCGCCCCCACCTTCCTTTTTCCAAAAAAGTAGCACTTCATCTTCGGCTCCGTCCCCGAAGCCCTTACCGCCACCCGAAAACCCTCTCCCAGATCGAAAATCAGCATCCGCTCCTTCGGTATCTCCTGCCCCTCCACATCCCGATGGCACCCCTTTTCAAAGTCGATTACCCCAATTACCTTTCTTCCTCCCCACTCTTTCGGCGGCCGACTTTGATAACTCTCCACCGCCCGGGCAATCTCCCTCGCCCCCTCCGCCCCAGGCATCTCCAACGTTCCCAACTTCTCCAAATACAATCCGTGCTTCCGATAAATCTCATCCATCTCCTCCAATAAGTTTCGCCCCTGCGACTTCGCCCACGCCGCCGCTTCGACAAACATCAGCACCGCCCCATTCGCATCCTTGTCCCGCACAAAATCCCCGCCGCTGTACCCATAACTCTCCTCTCCCCCAAAAACAAAAAATGTACTCTTCTCTATCCTCCTCTTTCTCCACTCCTCTGCCCCCATTCCGCCTCGACCCCCCGCCTGCTTTTCATAAATCCCCAGCTTCTCCCCAATATATTTAAAGCCCGTTAACGTCTCCACACACTTCATCCCGACCGATCCCGCAATCTCCTTCTGCAGATCGGTCGTCACGAAGGTCTTAATCAAACAGCAACTTTTCTCCTGCCCAGGCTGAATCCAACCCTTCGCCCGCATCCGATCAATTCGGTAGGCCGCCAAGAGCGATCCAATCTGATTTCCCGTAATCAATTCGTACTCCCCCGCACGATTGCGCAACGCTACCCCCATCCGATCTCCATCTGGATCGGTCGCCAACACCATGTCCCCCTTCTCCTTTTTGGCTAACTCAATCCCCATCGCCAACGCCTCCCCATTCTCCGGATTGGGCGACTTGACCGTCGGAAATCTTCCATCCCCCTTCTCCTGTTCTTTCACCAGCAATACGTCCACCCCCGCCCTCGCCAAAACCGTAGGCACAATCCGCACCCCCGTCCCGTGCAACGGAGAAAATACCACCTTCAACGTTTTCCCCTCCCTCCTCAGTACCTCCTCCTCCAAAATCAGCTCCCGCAACCCCAACAGATACTGCTCATCTACCTCCACTCCGATCGATTCAACCTTGCCCTCCCCCTGAGGTTGCGGATTGAGATTTGGCTCCTTCACCGCCTCCACCTCCCGAATAATTCCCGACGCGTGCGGCTCCACAATCTGCGCCCCGTCCGAAAAATAGGCCTTATAACCATTGTCATGAGACGGATTGTGGCTCGCCGTCACCTCCACCCCCGCTTGCGCCCCCAAATACCGCACCGCAAAGGAAAGCTCAGGAGTCGACCGATCCGACTCGAATAAATAAGCCGTCCCCCCCGCCGCCGCCACCGTTCTCGCCGCCAACTCCGCAAACTCACGAGAAAAAAACCGCGTGTCGTGCGCAAAAACCACTCTCGGCGCCTGCCCAGGAAAACTCTTCTTCAAATAGTTCACCAACCCCTGCGTCGCCCTCGCCACGTTTCCCTCATTCATACAGTTCGTTCCCACCGCAGGAAACTCCGGCCGCCCCAAAGGCGTCGGATTGCCCATCTCCGCCTTCGTCACCACCTTCCCAATCGTCCGCCCCCGCAACCCCCCCGTCCCAAAAGCCAAAGTCCGAAAAAAACGATCGTTCAACTCCCCCCACTCCCCTGCCCGCACCAGTTCCCGAACGCTTTCGCCTACGCGGGGCTCACTGTTCGACTCCCTCATCAAACGCCCCACGTTCTCAGCAGAATCAGTCGAAAGTTTTCCCTCCTGAACCGCACTTTCTATCGCCTGTTTATACTCCGTGCTCATCAGATCGTTTTACTGAACTCTTCCCCCTGAGGCGAGTCCCCCCTCAACTAGCCTCCTCTTTTTCTATCCCCTGATCCCATCTGCGGCCTTAACCTTTCAGGCAGATGGAACCCCCCAAATATCTTTGCGAACGCTGCACCAACTGCTGCCGCTGGCCAGGGGACGTAAAAGTTTCCGAAAAAGAGATCACCACCATCGCCTCTTTCCTAAAAATGGAGGAGGCCGAGTTCATCGGAACCCATACCCGCCTTCGCTCCGACCGTCGTGGTCTTTCCCTGATCGATCAACCCGACGGCGCCTGCATTTTTCTCAACGGCCAAGATTGCCAAATCCAACCCGTCAAACCCGACCAGTGCCGCGGCTTTCCTAACGCATGGAACTTCCCCGGTTGGCGCGAAGTCTGCCAAGCCACAGAAATCAAATAACCCCTCGCTACACCCCATTCACACCGACCAACCGAAAGACTGGCTCTTCACCCTTCTTTAAATCCAGCCAAGCAAACGACCTCGGAGCGCCTTTGTTCGCTAATCCGGCCGATCCCGGATTCAAAAAACGAACCCCCTCCACCACTTGATCCCTCGGGACATGAGTGTGCCCATGCATGAAATAACGCACCCCGGCAGGAGCAGCCCTCGGCGGAATGTGCAAAAGGTGAAATCGGCAACCCAACCTCTCTAACTCGAGACTCATCGGCCAAGATGCCTCGTAATCCTGATTCCCCCTGACTAACTGGGTTGGCCTTCCCAAAGCACAAACCTTTTCCCAAGTTTCCTTTTCACAAACATCACCCAAGTGCCAGATCTCATCTGCCTCGACGATCGCCTGCATGACAAAATCGGGTAGTCGGTCATGCGTATCCGCAATCACCGCAATCCGCAAACCCACCGACACGTCAGCGTCCTACGGGAACGAACCAAACCGACCGATTTTTTCCAGCGGAACGCCGTGCCGACCACTCCACCCCCACCACAAAAAGACCCGTAAAAAGAAGGTCGGAAATGAGGGAACTCCTTAAAAAAGTCCACGTGGGCGGATATCCAGGAATTCCCACGGTCAAAGCCTGAAGCCAGCCCCCCCAGCTCTTTTCATAAATCGGAATCGACCACCATGCCCCCGTGTTCGTGACAACGTAAAAAATCAAGGTCGCCGCCAACGATCCCCCCAACCACGCCCTCCAAGAAAGCTGCTGACCCAAGCGAGCCCCCATCACCGAAATCAAAAAGTAGGATACAAGTGCCGCCCCACTGCTTTCACTGATGGGTCCCAATCCATAGTGCAAATTCAGAAATAGGTCAGAGACCAAAAGAGCCAACATCGGCCCCGCCCAGCTCCATGGACGCGGAAAGTAGAGCGAACCACACAAAGCCAACGCCGCTAAAGGCGCAAAGTTTTCTGGTCCACCCACCCAGGGCCGCACGCAGCGAAAAATCGCAACCCCAACTAAAAGAAAGATTGCCCAACGCATCATTTAACTCTGCACCCTTTGAGAAATCTTGGCAAACCTTCGGCTCCAACCTTGACCCCGACTCCTTGCCTCTCCACTCTTTCCCCTTATGGGTAAACCGTACAACGCTATCATAAAAAAACGCCGTCGCCTTCGTTATCTCAAACGCAAGAAGATCAAAGCCAAGGCCGGCAGCAAAGCCTCCAAACCCGCCGCGGGATGAGCCCTTCGGCGCGGACCGTCACGGACCCCGCACCCCGCTACCTACTCGTCGACGGCCACAGCGTTCTTTACGCTTGGCCCTCCCTTCGCTCTCTTCACAGTAAAAAACCGTTTGCCGCCCGCCAGGAGCTGATTCGCCAGCTGGCGAACTTGCACGACTCTGGCCGTTGGTGTGTCACCCTGGTCTTTGATGGGCAGGCGGGAGGAAAAGAGGAAACCGCGGAAAATTCTCTAGCCGTTCTCTATGCCACCTCAGGTCAGACTGCCGATAGTCTCATCGAACGCATCGTCCAAGTTCATCAAGGAAAAGGAGAAATCGGGGTGGTAACGGCTGATCACGCCGAAACAACCACCATCGAATCCTTGGGTGCCTTTGGATACTCCCCCGACTGGCTTGCCCAAGAGTTAAAGGCTGCCGGACTGGAGCTCCAAGAGTCCCTCGCCCAGTACCGGAAAAAGAAGCTCACATGAATTCACACCCCTGCCAGTAACTCCCGAACAAGCAAGAGATGTCGACTTGGGTTCAGACGGTGCTGAGGCAATCCTCCTCCCAGCAACACCTATGACGATTGCAGGAAAAATCAGCTTGGGGGGTTCCGTCGGACTCTCTCTCGCTACCGCCGCCTTAGCCTTTATGGTCATGGGCACGAAAAACCGTTTCTCCCAGCAACTTGTCGCTGTTGAATCCTCCCTCAGGGACAATAAGTTTACCACCCTCGGCCTTCCCTACACGGGGAACTTTATCGAAAATGAGGCAGAGCCCGCCGCCACCGTTACTCAGGCTGGACAAAAATGGGCTTTAGCAGGGGATGACTTAAAAGCAGCCAAAGTTGCCGAGGACACCGCAAAAAAAAATCTGGCCGAAGCGCAAGCGAAGGCCCAAGAGCTCAGCCTGAATGCCGAAAAGCTCACCAAAGACCTCGACTCCACTAAGAACGATCTCGACTCCACCAACTCCAAACTCAAGCTAACCGCCGAACAGCTGCAAACCTACACCGACGAGCTCAAGGGTAAAAAACCGGCAGAGCTCTTCACCGAACTGAACGACCTCTCTGAAAAAGCCAAAGTCGCCGACTCCGAAAATAAACTTCTGGCCAACGCAAAGCTAAAGATCGAAGAGGAGCTGAAAAAATTGCGCACTGAAATCGAGATGACCCGTCCCGGAAGCACCAAATCGATCGCCCTGTCCGGAAAAATCGTTGCCGTCAACCCCACCTGGAACTTTGTTATTCTCGATCTTGGGAAAAACGATTCTGTTGTCGAAGGCTTGACCATGGTCATCTATCGGGGAGATAAGATGATCGGTAAGTTAAAAACCGTTACCGTAGATGCCCAAACCTCCGTTGCCGATGTCCTCCCCGGCACACCCGCCTCCGCCATTGAAGTTGGCGATCAAGTCATCTATTGAGTCGGTATGTCGAAGCTAACCCCCGCACTCCTCTCCATCTTATTCGCCACCCTTCTCTCCGCCTGCTCCTCAAGTGGTGGGGGTAAAAATCCGGACGGAACCCCAAAAGACGAGCAAAGTGTTACGACCACCCCTTGGAATAAACCCGCCTCTTGGGAGGGTGGTTCCGGCATCCCCGGAATGGGTGGCTCAAGGTAAGCCAACTCTCCTTTACGCGGGCAGTCCTCCCCGCTTCGCTAGCTCCTCCGTAATCTGTACCGCATTCCAGGCTGCCCCTTTCAGAAGTTGATCCCCGCTGACAAAAAACGCCATCGATTGAGGATCTCCCTCCACCGCTCGTATCCTCCCTACCAAAACCTCCAGCTCCCCTGACGCTTGGCTCGGCATCGGAAAAAGATTTTTCTCTGGGTGATCGACCACCCGAACTCCCGCCGCCTTGGCAAAAGCCTCTTGCGCCTGCTTCAAGGTAATTGGCCGAGAAAACCGAGCGACTACCGCCTCCGAATGAGCCCGCGGCACCGGCACCCGCACACAGGTCGGCACCATCCGCAAATGGGGTAAGCCGAAAATCTTTCGCGTCTCCTCCACCATCTTCTGCTCCTCCTCATTGTAGCCATCTTTCCCTATAGGACTGTTGTGTGAAAATAAGTTCAGCGCCAAGACATGCGGAAATACCTCCGCCTTGAGCTCTTTGCCCCCCGCATAATCTCGCGTTTGCTGGTCTAACTCCGCCATTGCCTTTGCCCCCGCCCCACTGGCCGACTGATACGTTGCCACCACCACACTCTCCAGACCCGCCAACCGATGCAAAGGCACCAGGGCCACCGCGAGTATCGCCGCCGAACAGTTAGGATTCGCGATCAGTCCAGGTTTGGTATTCAATAAATCCCCATTCACCTCCGGTACAACCAGCGGAACCTCGGGATCCATCCGAAATGCGGAAGAATTGTCTACCACCACCGCCCCCGCCTTTCTCGCGATCGGAATAAACTCCCGCGACCGCGTGGCCCCTGCACTAAAGAATGCCACCTCCACTCCCGCAAAAGCAGCCGCCTCCAACTTCCGCACCTTGAGCTTTTTTCCGGCAAACTCCACCTCCGTCCCTGCCGACCTCTCGCTCGCCAGGGGAACCAGTTCCGACACGGGAAACTTCCGCCTCTCCAAAACACGGAGAATCTCCTGCCCCACGGCACCCGTTACCCCCACTACCGCCACTCGATAAGCCTTTTTTGCCATCCCCAACCTTACCCCTCGCTCCTCTCCCACTTCAAACCTTGCCTCAAGCCCCTCCTTTGAAATTTTCTCATGACACACTGCCCCTTGACCTTCCTGAGTTTGCTTCTAGTCATGGGGTCAGTTCTTTCCCTTGGTGGAATCAGGGAAGGCCGTGAGAACCGGCCACAGTTGCGCTGCGGTATCGGGTGACAAATCCCCATGCGAAAGCAGGCCAATCTGGAGATCCAATTTCGCGAAAGCGAAAGAGGATTGAAAGGTGAAGGCGGGGAGGAGGCTAGCAACCCGGAGTCCGAACATCTGCCCGCCAAGGCTCATCGCACCTCTTTCTCTAGAAAGAGGTCAACCCTCATCGCAAAAATGAAGGGCGAGAGTCCGGATGCCCGCATCCCGTGCGGACTCGTCTGGCTATCGCCAGAAATGAAGTCCAGATGAAAAAGAAATTCAGGTTTCGATTTCGTATTGCAGTAGCCAGTCTGGCTACCTTTTTTTCTATCGGCCTTGTTTCTGCGCCTGCAGAGTCTTCAGTCATACAATCCGGCGCCGGAAACAATAGTTGCCGGCTTATTCTAAATTTTCCGACTGGTGACAAAGTTGTGTTTATCCACCGGTGGGATGGCATTACCATCAATTCGAAGACCCTATTAGAGTCAACGATTCAGGCAACTGGCGGTGAGTTGATAGTCACAGAGGGGTACATCACTTCGTTTATCTCCGCCACTCTCTCAATGATCGACCCAACGACACGCGGTCTGGTCGTTCAATACCAAGGTTCCTATACAGTTCCTTACATCAACGGCATCCGGTGGGGTGGTCCAAACGGCCCCATCGGTGCGGAATATCAGTTTCCCGACGACTGGTGGCATTTATGGGTACAAGGCCCGGCCCATATTGATCAGTCCCTCGCGTGGCCGGATCCGCTTGATCCAATTGAACTTGCGCCCTCCTCAGCGTGGTTTTTTGGCGAGTTTTCCGGATTGGCAGATCTGTCTTTGAGGAATGGGGCATCCATAGGCTTGGTCTACGGGAGTGCTGACCAACCCTCAGCCCCTCAGGCCACCCATCCAGCCCCAAATATTCTCTACACCCGTATTCTTTCAGGGAATCGGTTAGAGATCACTTTCCAGACTGTTTCAAGTGTCTCTTATATCCTAAAAAGTAAATCCGATCTGAATGCCCCCAATTGGACTCCAGTCCAATCCATCGTTGCCACCTCCTCAACTACTATTTTTACCGTCCCCATGAGCTATGCCTCCGGCCGGGAGTTCTTCCGCCTAGAAATCGCCCCATGAAATCCTCCCATGCTTTCACCCTAATCGAGCTGATGGCCGCCATGGTTATTCTCGGAGTCGTTCTTACTCTTCTTGCTCCGGCCGCAATGGCCGTCAAACGCCAAACCACTCTCGCCACCTCATCTTCCGCCCTTCGCCAACTGAGTATCGCTGCGCAAACTTATCTGGGTGAAAATAGCGGCTGTTTCTTTCGCTCTCGTGAGACTCTAACCAACGGGGTCCAGTGGTGGTTTGGGCTCGAGAGTTCTTCAGGTCCCAAGACGGAAGGTCAGCGTATTTTAGACAAATCCAAAGGCCCCCTCGGACCCTATATCGCTGACTCCGCTGGCACCGTACCTGACTTCGCCTTCACCTCCATGGGAGCCAGCTTCAAACCTAAGTTTAAAAACGGCTACTTCGGTTTTGGTGTGAACACCGAACTTACAGGAGGCCCGACAGGTCAACAGACCTCCAAATTGAGACAAGTGAATCAACTCGAGCGATCAGGACAGATAGCTCTCTTCGCAACCTGTGCCCAGATTAATACCTTCCAAGCTCCCGCCTCTGGTAAAAATCCGATGTTGGAGGAATTCTATTTTTTTAATACAACCGACTGCGCCAACACCATTCACTTTCGCCATGCCGGCAACGCCATCGTCGCCTTTGCAGACGGTTCCCAGCGAGAGGTTTCCGGCAATCGGGCATCCTTCAATTCCAGACTTCCCTCCGCCTGCGTCGGAAAACTTCCGACTTCTATGATCAATCCCTAACTCAAAGAGTAGAATTCATCGACGAGATCCGCGATTCGTCATCCGACTCCAAGCCGATTGCTGAACTTCTGTTCCGATTCCTGAACTTTGAAGAACCTTTTGTGCCTGAGATGCATCTTTTCGATAAAGATCACTTAAAGCCCCAATGACAGCTCTCTGTTGTAAATTTGGATCCGCCACCATCGCTGCCCACTTCAACCCAGAAGATGGATCTTCCCTCCCAATGTATCGAGCCAAAGTTCCTGCCATCGTATCCCGACTTTCCCCCGAAGGTTGTGCCGAAACATAAGAAGCAGCCCCGCTC
>Ga0214919_10012771_pt1 | contig 10279 bp, 5 predicted proteins | sample LL1503_MetaG_FD_177994 | JGI IMG/M metagenome (GOLD analysis project Ga0214919, IMG submission 177994) | Freshwater microbial communities from Lake Lanier, Atlanta, Georgia, United States - LL-1503 | ecosystem: Environmental > Aquatic > Freshwater > Lake | place: USA: Georgia | collected 2015-03-15 | reverse complement strand
CTTGATGATTCTCAAGGACGATTCGGCCTGGCTTCAGCCATTCTACTCTGGACTATCGGTTCGTTCGTTTCATCTCTGACAAGTTTCTTTGCTATTGATGGCTTACTGAACTTAGATCTCATCGCTGAAATCTGTTACTCGCTTTTCTATCCCTGTGCTCTATTTGGAATCAGTCGTTCCCTATTACACCGTAGAGTTAGTAGATCCTTAGAGATTCTAGATACATTAATCATCACGCTCGGATTCACAACGATTGTCGCTTCTTTTCTTTTGCGGCCAGCAATGAGTGGGCTATCTGGCACGCGCTTCGAAGTTTTCGTTGCGATACTTTATCCAGTGGGCGATGTAATCCTGATAATTTCGACAGTTACTCTTACTTTTTTACGCTCAATCTCGCGACGAAGTCTTTTCTTGCTCGTAGGAATAGTTACATATGCAATCTCTGATTTCTACTTTCTATATCTCTCCGAAAATGGCAGCTATCAACTAGGAGCTGCAACAGATATGGGATGGCTACTTGGTTTCATCATCATTGCTGAAAGTTTCTGGCACCCGGTCAACGAGGAAGAGAAAGCTCGAACATTTAACCCCACGATTGCCACGCTGGCTTTATTGGGAAGCTCAGCGATTCTTGCCGTATCTGTACTCAAGCCTGATTACTTTCCGCAATTCATCATTGCGCCAGCTTTTGCAACGATTGCCCTCTCTTTCATTCGAATGGGCGTTGCAATCAATGATGCAAGAAATATGAGTAACGAACAGATTCTTGCGCGAACCGATGAGCTAACCGGTCTGGCAAATCGTCGAAAGTTTATGGTCGATTTTCAAAACTTTTCTGAAGCATCTGGCTCCCTGCTCATCCTTGATCTGGACGGATTTAAACCAGTAAATGACGTACACGGACACGATGTTGGAGATCAATTGCTGGTTCAAGTTGCTAGAAGATTTGAAAGGGCAGTTCCTCATGGCTCGCTTCTGGCTCGACTTGGAGGCGATGAGTTCGGCGTTCTTGTTCAAAGTGATGATGGATTCGAAGTTGCCCTTGCTTTACGTGCCACGCTCTCCTATCCCTTTCATATTGAAAGCCAAACGTTCAAACTCGATGTTTCCATTGGAGTTGCGCTCAATGTGCCGGGCGAGATTGCCTCAGACCAACTTCTAAGGCGAGCCGATGTGGCGATGTATGAGGCGAAGCGCTCTGGTTCGGGAGTCTGTCTATGGCGGGAAGAATTAGGTGCTCGGGGCTCTAGGTTGTAAATTTCCGCCGTCCGATTCAATCTAATAGCTGCTACAGCTCGACATATGAGGTGAGAGTTACAAACCCCTAAGGAGGTCCCCTAATTGGCAGAAAAGTTCGCTAATCGAGTTCTAATTCTCGGTGCCGGCTCCGTTTCACAATCAGTTTTGCCGCTTCTAATCGAGCATCTCGTTGATGCAAAACAAATCACGATTATGGATCAGCGCGACAATCGTGCGCGAGTACAAGACGCTCTTAATCAAGGCGCTACTTATGTACAAGATGCAATAACTCGCGAGAATTTGGATTCCCAACTTTCTAAATACCTTAAAGCCGGAGACTTTCTACTCGATCTTGCATGGAACATTGATGCCAACACAATTCTTACGTGGTGCCACGAGCACGGCGTGCTCTATCTCAATACCTCTGTCGAAGAATGGGATCCCTACGAAGGTGGTTCAAATAAACATCCCCTAGAGCGAACTCTGTATTACCGCCACATGCGGATGCGCGAGATGAAATCGAAGTGGATTAAGTCTGGCGCAACGGCGATTGTTGAACACGGTGCTAATCCAGGACTTGTGTCGCACCTTGTTAAGAAATCGATGGTTGATATCGCAACTCGCGCCCTCAAAGATGGAAAAGCAACTAATGGCGTCGAAGGCGCACTTACTGATGAGCGCTACAACGACTTAGCTCATCTACTTAATATCAAAGTAATTCACATCTCAGAACGTGACACCCAAGTCACAAATAAACCAAAACAATGGGGCGAGTTTGTAAATACTTGGTCGGTTGAGGGCTTCTATGAAGAGGGCGTTGCTCCCGCTGAACTTGGTTGGGGTACACATGAAAAAACTCTTCCAATCAATGCCTACGAGCACCCTTCTGGACCAAAGAATCAAATCGCAATCGCTCAACCCGGAGCCACAACATGGGTTCGTTCGTGGGTTCCTAATTTTGAAATCCATGGAATGGTGATTCGTCATGGCGAGGCCTTCACAATTTCAGATCACTTAACTGTGTGGAATGGTGAAAAAGCCCTCTATCGCCCAACCGTTCACTACGCATATTGCCCCACAAATGAAGCAATTTCATCCATGAAAGAACTTGAGATGCGTTCGTGGGATTTACATAAGAATCAACGGATCATGAATGATGAAATTACTGAGGGTGACGATCGCCTCGGTGTTCTATTAATGGGTCATCCATACCAATCTTGGTGGACTGGATCTCTTCTAGATATCCATACTTCGCGCAAGCTCATCCCAGGTCAATCTGCCACCACAGTACAAGTCGCATCCGCAGTTTATGCCGCTGTCGCATGGGCGATGAAAAATCCAGAAAAAGGATTGCTTGTCCCAGACGAACTTCCTTGGCGCGAGGTTCTTGCGTATGCTGAAAAATATTGGGGCGGAATTCACTCCGAAGCAGCAGACTGGAATCCGTTAATGAATCGCCGTGATCTATTTGAAGGATGGAATAACAAAAAGGTAGACCGCGAAGATCCTTGGCAGTTCACTAACTTCTTAGTCTAATTTGTAGCGCAATTAAGGCTTGAGTGGTTTTGCCGCTTTGATCTCTTCAAGGCGAGCAAGCGACTCAAGCCTTTCTGCTGCATGATCAACGATACGTTTTTCATATCCATTCTTATAACCTTCATCTGAATCCCAAGGTTCATGTACCGCATCACCTTCAAGATGAGCCAATTCTGGAACAAATTTCTTAATGTAAACGCCATCCGGATCAAATCTCTTACCTTGTTCGATGGGATTGAAAACACGGTAATACGGCGAAGCATCGGTTCCACATCCTGCGGTCCATTGCCAACCATGTGAGTTCGACGCTACATCGTTATCAATCAGGTATTTCATAAAGAAATTCGCGCCATGTTGCCATTCAATATGTAAATCTTTGACGAGGAATGAAGCCACAACCATACGAGTGCGATTGTGCATCCATCCCTCTTTCACAAGTTGTCGCATCGCAGCATCGACAAATGGATACCCTGTTTTACCTGCACACCATGCTTCAAATTTCTTGCCCGGCTTGTCATATCGCATCTTTTTGTACTTAGCATCGTAGTAATCACGAGAGGTATGAGGATTGTTATGCAGCACATCGGCATAAAACTCGCGCCAAGCAATCTCTTTGCGATACACCTCATGTCCCTTAGATTGACCAAGCGCAGCAAGAATCGTGCGCGGATGAATTTCTCCCCATCGAAGATGTGGACTCAATCGAGAAGTTCCTTCAATACTTGGAATATTTCTCGCATCCGCATAATCATCTGCAGCTTTTTTCAAGAAATTCTTGAATCGGGCAAGTGCTGCTTTCTCACCCGCTTCTTGGATTTGTACACCAGCAGGAGACTTCCAATCTGGAATATTTTGATCGCCTTTCAATGGCTTAACCCATGCTGGATTCTTGGGAGCCGCAACCGGTCCGCGCCATCCGTGTGCCAACCATGCTCGAAAGAAGGGCGTGTACACGCGGTAAGGAGTTCCATCATCTTTGAGCACTCGACCCGGAGCTATTGCATAACCGCTTCCAAGTTGTTGAAGTTGAATTCCTTCTTTCTTCAATTCCGCATCCCGTTCATTTCCATAAGGTGCGAATGGAAAAGCGGAATGCACCGAATCGGCCTTGTAACGCTTTATCGCATCACGAAGGACTTCTGTAACGTTGCCAGAGATAACTAGAAGATTTCCATCAAGTGACTCATTGAGCGCCTTCAGTGATGAGGCTAAATAAGCCCGTCGATGTTCTCCGGCACGATCGGCAATTTCATCATCCATGATGAAGAGTGGGATGACTTCGTCAGCGTCATCAAGTGCAGCTAAAAGCGCTGGATTATCAGCCAATCTGAGATCTCGACGAAACCAAAAAATAGCGCGCTTGCTCATGTCGCGATTCAACTATCTAGCCTTCTTATCTGCAAGGTGAATTAAGATGAGAGCGTGAAGAAAAAGCTTTCCATCGCCTTATTTGCAGTAATTGCGCTTGTTTTCAATGCCATGCCCGTGGTGGCGGCGCCAGACAATGTCACGCTTACCGTTCACTATCAACGCCCCGGTGGCGACTACAACGGCTGGAACCTCTGGCTCTGGAAAAACTCGGATAACAATTCGCTGGATACTCCAATTTCACAAACTGGTGTCCAATTCACTGGCAACGATGACTTTGGAAAAGTTGTGACTGTAAAGATTGACGGAATGAAGAACTTCAAAGATGTCGGAATCATCGTTCGCCTCAATGATTGGGCAGCCAAAGACATCAATGATGACCGCTTCATCACTGAGTTTGATCCCAACGGCAACGCCGAAGTCTGGTTGGTACAAAACGAAAAAACTATATTCACAAAGAAACCTACGATTGAAATGAAGATCTCTAACGCATCCTTTGAAGCGCTGAATGAAGTCAGAGTGGAACTCAATAAACGTTTTAAACCTTTGGCTGGCTCAAGTAATGGCTTTGTGATTAGTGGCGGACTTAATGTCATCAGCGCTCGCACCGAGAACCCAAACTTGCCGGAAGATAATGAATTAATTCTTACGCTCAACGCCCCAATCTCACTCACGGAGCGTTACCAAATCTCCCATCCCACTTATGGCAAAGCTGACATATCGCTGGGAAATCTCGTGACCTCTCCAGAGTTTGAGAAGAAATTCACTTACACTGGAAATGATTTAGGCCCAACGTACAGAGCAGAGTCCACCACCTTTCGACTGTGGGCGCCGACTGCCACCAAAGTCGAACTTCTCACTTATTCATCGGCAACATCCGATGTTAAGAGCCGTTATGTGATGAAGTCGGATGTTCAAGGAACGTGGGTCTACACCCTCGAGGGTAACCACGATAGCTTGATATACAACTACAACGTAGAGGTCTATGGCGCCACGAATGAGTCAGTTGATCCTTATGTCAGATCAGCAACAGCAAATGGCAAGCGTGGTGTAGTAGTAAATCTCAACACAACTAATCCCAAGAAGTGGGAAAAAACAAAGCCACAGTTCTCTGGTAAGGCAACTGATGCCGTCATCTATGAACTTCATGTCCGGGACCTTTCAATGGATAAATCTGCGCCATTCCCTAAAGCGGTCCGTGGGAAGTTCCTTGGGCTCACCTACCCCAATCTCAAAGGAAGCGCTGGACAGCCTGTTGGCGTCAATGCCATTAAAGATCTTGGAATTACTCACCTACAACTTTTGCCCATTTACGACTTTGCTTCAGTCGATGAACTTAAACCAACATTCAATTGGGGTTATGACCCGCTGAATTACAACGTTCCTGAAGGGTCATACTCAAGTGATTCCAATAATCCCAAAGCGCGCATCATCGAATTAAAACAAGCTATTCAATCACTGCACGATCAGGGCATTCGAGTCATTATGGATGTGGTTTACAACCATGTTTATGACGCTTCAAGTTTCTCTCAAACCAAGATTGTGCCAGGTTATTGGTTCCGAACCGATGGCGATGGAAAACTCACGAGCGCCTCTGGGTGCGGTAATGACTCAGCATCAGAGCGATCCATGGTCCGCAAGTTCATCGTTGATTCCGTCAAATACTGGGCGAGTGAATACAACCTCGGCGGATTCCGCTTCGATCTCATGGGTCTTCATGACATAGAAACTATGCGCCAAGTTCGTTCTGCACTCGATGAAATTGATCCATCGATCATCCTCATCGGCGAAGGCTGGAATATGGGTACGCACCCCTCAGAAATCCGATCAAATCAGCGGAACATCACGCAACTCCCGGGTATCGCAGTCTTCAATGATCAAATCCGCGACGGAATCAAGGGCTCGGTATTCAACGCAACCGATAAAGGCTTCGCAACGGGAATCCCATCCAAGCGCTCAAACGTCATGGCTGGCATCGTTGGAAACATCGATTATTCAAGGTCGATTGCTCCAGCCTTCACAACTCTTTCGCCAAGTCAATCTGTTAACTATGTCGAGGCTCATGACAACAATACGTTGCAAGATAAATTGCGACTTAGTCTTGATACAAAGAGTGAATCATTAATTTCTACCTACCATCGTCTCGCAAGTGCCATTCCTCTTCTCTCTCAGGGAATACCTTTCATTCATGCAGGACAAGAATTTCAACGCTCGAAGGGCGGAGACTCCAATTCTTATCAATCAGGCGATGAGATCAATTCACTTAAGTGGAACCTCATCACTAAAAAATCAGATACGAGAGAGTTTTTCAAAGGATTGTTAAAGCTACGTGCTGCTCATCCCGCGTTTCGAAGTGATGATGCAGCATTGGTGAAGTCCAACCTGCGATTCCTCAAGAGTCCAAGTGATGTGATTGCCTATTCGCTCAATGGTGCAAAGTTTGGGGATAGCTGGAAATCCATCGTTGTAATCCATAACGCTGGGACAAAGTCTGCTTCTATCACTCTTCCCACGAAAGCTGATTGGCGCATTGTCGTAGACGGGAAAAAGGCAGGGACCCGAGTCCTCAAAAATCTCAGTGGTGCTTCCACCGTACAAGTTGCAGCACTATCGACGATGGTGCTCTACCTAAATTAGACTGAAAATATGACGTTGCAGCCCCAATCGCGCTATCAGGTTCGCGGTATTCCCGGCTTTGTCCATCGCGTTTCACTCCGCGGAAGGACTATTGATTATTGGGCTCCGGAGGGTGGTTCAGACCATGTTCTGATTGCTCATGATGGACAAAATATATTCGATCGCAAAACTGCGACTTTTCTCTACACCTGGAAACTTGCTCAAACGAGTATTCGAGTGGCGCGAGAAACGCACAAAACTCCTCCGCTCATCATTGGTGTGTTTCACAGCTCTACTAAGACTGATCCGCATGGTCGCTCAAAAGATCTAACGCCAGAAGATCCCTTTCGCGCTGGAATGAAGCCGGCACTCCACTCAACAATTTCCGCCGGTGAACTCCGTGGAAACTCATATTTACAGATGATTTTCGATGAAATTGTTCCTACAATGGCAAAGTTAACAAAAAGCACATCAACACCTGAGAAGATTGCCATGATTGGTTCATCAATGGGTGGGCTTGCAACGTTGTATTCAGCTATAAAACATCCAGAGCGTTTTCATACCGCGCTCGCACTATCGCCACATTGGACGTTGGCAGGAGATGCACTTGTTGAATGGATGATTCCGCAATTGCCACGCGATAAACAGATGCGAGTATGGATGAGCCGTGGCACCAAAGGTCTTGATGCTTCATATGAACCATTTCAAGATCGAGTTGATCTGATGATGGAAGAGTTAGGTTGGAATGCACGACGCTTCATCACGAAGGTCTATCATCGAACTGCACATAATGAACGTTCCTGGGCTAGCTATGTAGATGAACCGCTCCGGTTCTGGCTCAATAAGTGATCTTGAAAGTCCGTATTTTCGAATAGGCAATCTCGCCGGCTGCATTCTTGGCAATGGCCACCACTTCAATCGTTGTGCCAGATTTGAACTTTCTTGGTTGAGTGAAAACTCGATAGAGGCCGCCAGGAACTTCACTTGTCTCAAAAGTACGACGATCTGCAGTCCCCACATTGGTCCATTTTGTGCTGCCTTGCTTGCGAATTTGGAAGTTCACTTGGACGAACTCATCGCCAGGTACTGTGGCGCGGAGCGAGAGCCAATTAGGGGTTGCGTAGTCATAATCGACTTTTGCCAAGTTCACTGAAAGTTTATTGGTGGATGTGAATTTCTGAGTTGCTTTCAAGACTACGGTAGAGATTGCTGGCACAGTCAGATCAATAGTTTTTCCAGTAAAACTAAGAGACGATGTCTTTCCATACACTACTTCCCACGCAGAATCAGTTGAAACGGGCACTTTGATTGATTCTTCAGATTCTCCGGAGTTGAAGACAACCACATATTCCTGACCATCCAAGTAACGAGACATTGCGACGGCGCTTCGCGAAGTTGCGCGTAATTGCTGAGTTCCGCTTCGTAATGCGGGGTTTGCTTTGATAAGGAGACCAATTGATGTTATCTGCTCCTGCAGAGGATTATTAAGATCAAATGCGCTCTTACTCCCTATTGGTGGAGAACCAATACGATACTCGTTCTGCCATTCCACTACTTCAGTCGGAAACATATCTTGACGCGCAGATTTATCCCCACCACTACCGACCATGCCTTTTTCATCTCCATAATACAAAACTGGAGCGCCACGGGAGAAGAAGAGGACGTCGTTGGCCAATTTAGAACGGCGGAAGGTTAGTTCCTCATCTCCATATGTTGCTGATTGAATGAAGTAACCAACACGTCCCATATCGTGATTACCCATGAAGGTCGGAATCCCATAGGCGCTCTGAGTGGCAGTCGTATAGAGATCGTCTTGATTAAACATGTCAATCAAGCGCGGGACTTGTCCATCAGTCTTAGCAAAACCCAATCCATGTCGTTGGAAAGCAAAATCTAAAACGCTAGGAAAAGACTGCTCATGAACAAAGGTCGAGAGGTAATAGGGATTGGCGTCATAAACCTCGCCAAATACCGCAAAATCAGGCTTTCCAGCTGCCCGCGCGGTTGCCATGATCTTTGGGACGAAAGCGTTCCAAAACTCTGGATTCACATGTTTGGCGGTATCGATTCGATAACCATCGATATTGAACTTAGTAATCCAACTCGACCAGAGTTTGATCATCCCTTCGACCACTTCAGGTTTTTCCGTGAATAAGTCATCGAGTCCAAAGAAATCACCGTACGTACTGGACTCGCCCGAAAATGTTGAGTCGCCGCGGTTATGGTAATTCGTTAGATCATTAAGAAAAGCAGGCTTCTTTATCTTTGCATAGGCCTTGCCGACTACGGGCGGCCTAGGGAAGGACTTCTTGGCATCCAATTTAGGAAAGTTCTTCTTTCCAACGAACTTAAGTAAGTCAAATTCTCTTCCCCGGTAATCTTTGTAAGGAACCATGTCAAGCGTTGCATAGTTATACATTCCATAAGAATTGAAAATTATGTCAGCGGTGTGGTTTGCGACAATATCCACTATTACTTTCATTCCAAGTGCATGAGCCTTTGCAATCATTGCTTTGAATTCTGCTTCGGTCCCAAGGTGAGGATCTACTGTTGTGAAATCTGTTCCCCAGTATCCGTGATAGGCAGCGCTACCTTGTTGGACCCAGTTTTGAACGACAGGCGGAGTTATCCAAATAGAAGTGAAACCCATTCCCTTGATGTAAGAAAGTTTCTCGGTAAGTCCAATAAAGTCTCCACCGTGCCAATAACCGATATCTGCCTTATCGAGGCCGTTAACAAGTCTTCCGCCTTTAACAAACGCGTCGTCATTATTGGGATTTCCATTGGCAAATCGATCAGTCATCACAAAGTAAATGGAATCTTGTGAGAGTGCGCCTCGGGCAATTGTTTTAAACGTCGGCAAGTTCTCGGCGGTACTGCTGGGGGTTAGGAAGAAAAGGCTAGAAATAAGGGCCCCAGCGATAGTAGCCGCTATTGCTCTCCTTACGAGAGAAGCCACATGCCACCTACTGCGCCCTTGGTGTTGATGGCAAGAGTTTTGCCTGAAGCTTGTGGGCCAAAAAGGGTTTTCTTTATCGAATACCCGAATGGAGCGAGATCTATTTTCTCTTTTATTCCCTTGCGAGCAACGAAGACCAGCACCGACTCTTTCTTTGATTCGCGCAAATAAGCAAGTGAATCAGCGCTTACGTGTATCCATCGAATTCCACCATGAGCCAAAGCATGGCTCTCTTTTCGGATCTTAATTAATTCCATGTAATCAAAGAGCAGTTCACTATTCCATTTTTCTGGGTGATCCCAATCAATAGTTCGCCGACCGTTCTCCCCCCAATTTCCTTCCAGACCAATCTCATCTCCGGCAAAAATTGAAGGAACTCCGGGATATGACATCAACAAGGTCACTCCAGCAACATTCTTATGAATGTCCTTATTCACTACGGTATGGAATCGAGCTCGATCATGAGAGCCAAGAAGAATCATGCTGGCAATCAACGAACGCCAAGGAATCCCTGCCGCAAATTGCTGCATCATCTCCTTCATTGCGTTACCGTCAATCTTT
>Ga0214919_10012769_pt1 | contig 10279 bp, 10 predicted proteins | sample LL1503_MetaG_FD_177994 | JGI IMG/M metagenome (GOLD analysis project Ga0214919, IMG submission 177994) | Freshwater microbial communities from Lake Lanier, Atlanta, Georgia, United States - LL-1503 | ecosystem: Environmental > Aquatic > Freshwater > Lake | place: USA: Georgia | collected... | reverse complement strand
GAACATATTAATATTATTGGCCCTTCTGCCAAAGCAGCTCAGTTGGAAGGGAGCAAGGCTTTCAGTAAACATTTTATGCAAAGACATCAAATTCCTACTGCTAGTTATGCCGAATTTACCCTTGAAAGTTATGAGCAAGGCCTTGCCTACATTAACGCTCATGACCTACCCATCGTTTTAAAAGCAGATGGACTAGCCGCTGGCAAAGGGGTTATTATAGCAGCTACCCACCAAGAAGCACTTACGAGTTATAAAGAAATGCTACAGGATAAACAGTTTGGCGCTGCCAGCGATAAAGTAGTCATAGAGCAGTTCTTAGAAGGTATTGAAGTGAGTGTTTTTGCATTAACCGATGGAACAAATTATCAAATTATTGGACATGCCAAGGATTATAAAAGAATTGGCGAAGGAGATACAGGTTTAAACACAGGTGGTATGGGTTGCGTAAGCCCTGTCCCCTTTATGGATAGCGCTTTTATGGCTAAAGTAAATGCTCAAATTGTGGAGCCCACGATTAAGGGAATTCAGCAGGAAGGCCTTGTATATAAGGGATTTGTGTTCTTTGGTCTTATGAATTGCCAAGGAGAACCCTATGTAATTGAATACAATTGTCGCTTGGGGGACCCAGAAACGGAAGTAATTCTACCTCGCTTAGAAACCGACTTAGTAAGTCTACTAGCGGCTGCCGATAATGGCACTTTAGAAGATGTAAATATTCAATACCATGACAATGCCTTTGCAACAGTGATGGCTGTAAGTGGCGGTTACCCTGGATCCTATCAAAAAAACTTTCCCATTCAAGGAATAGAGCTTGCACAGCAATTACCCGACAGCCTTGTATTTCAAGCTGGTACTGGGTTTCAAGAGAATACCATTGTTACTAAAGGAGGTCGTGTACTAACAGTAACTTGCCAAGGAACAGACCTACAAGATGCCGTTCAAAAAGCACAAAAAGCACTCTCCCATATTCAGTTTGAAGGCATGTATTTTAGAAAAGATATTGGTTACGAGTTTGCATAAAATTTGAGGTTAAAAAAACTTTGCGAATCATTTGCAAAAAGCTTTGTATTGTAAGGATTTTAGATGAATTTTGCTTCATTCAATTCGAACTATTCAAATTACGATCTACAATGGGATTATTTAATTTTTTTACGCAGGAAATAGCGATGGACTTAGGTACAGCCAACACGCTTATTATTCACAACGATGAAGTAGTCGTGAATGAACCTTCTATTATTGCTTTGAACAGGAATAATATGAAAGAAGTTTTAGGCGTGGGTAAAAAAGCATTGTTGATGCATGAAAAAACACATGAAAGTATTAAAACAGTTCGCCCCTTAAAAGACGGTGTAATCGCCGACTTTAACGCAGCTGAATTAATGATTCGCGAGTTGATGAAAATGATTTATCCAAAGAAACCATTATTTCCTCCAAGTTGGAGAATGGTTATTTGTATTCCTTCTTCTATTACGGAAGTAGAGAAAAGAGCGGTGCGTGATAGTGCTGAACAAGCAGGTGCTAAAGAAGTATATATGATACACGAACCTATGGCAGCTGCTTTAGGAATTGGAATTGATGTGGAAGAGCCTGTAGGAAATATGATTATTGATATTGGAGGTGGTACAACAGGTATTACAGTTATTGCACTTGCAGGAATAGTTTGTGATCAAAGTATTCGTATTGCAGGTGATGAGTTTACTGCAGATATTATGGAAGCCTTAAGACGTTATCATAGTTTATTAATTGGAGAGCGTACTGCAGAACAAATTAAAATTCATGTGGGTGCTGCTTTAAAGGATTTAGACAACCCTCCAGATGATATGCCAGTGAATGGTCGTGACTTAGTAACAGGTATCCCTAAACAAATTATGGTTACTTATCAAGAAGTAGCTGAGGCTTTAGATAAGAGTATTTTTAAAATTGAAGAGGCCATCTTAAAAGCCTTAGAAACAACGCCACCAGAACTTGCATCAGATATATATCGTAGAGGTTTATATTTAACAGGGGGCGGTGCACTTTTACGTGGCTTGGATAAAAGATTAAGTCAAAAAATTAAATTACCAGTTCATGTAGCGGAGGATCCACTAAAAAGTGTGGTGCGCGGAACAGGTATTGCACTTAAGAATTATCAACGCTTTCCATTTATTATGAGATAATACCAAATGAAGAATATCATTGGGTTCATACGACAAAATTTTACTTTCTTTAGTTTTCTGATTCTTCAGATTCTGTCACTAGTCATGTTGTCTTCCAATAGTAAATCACATGAAACTTTTTTTGGCGGCTGGAGCAATCAAGTAACAGGAAACATTAATAGGTACTATTCAAGTTGGACTTACTTTTTTAGTTTAAAAGAAACCAACGAAAAATTGATTGCAGAGAATGCAAGCTTAAGAAATGAATTAGCACAAAACTTTGTAGGCTTCGATACTACCAAAAAATTAGGTACCCTTATTTTAAGAAGAGATAGTTTAGAGAAAATTAGAAAGTTTTATTACTACCCTGCTAAAGTAGTGGGCAATACTTTTACGCTTCAAAAAAATTATATCGTTATTGAAAGAGGAAGCAAACAAGGTATTAAAAAAGACATGGCTGCGATTAGTCCTGACGGAAGTATTGTAGGTGTGGTGGTAGAAGTAAATGAAAACTATAGTACTATTATGAGTTTACTACATCGTAATAGTAAAGTAAGTGCCATGTTGAAAAGAGATAAAATTGCAGGTAGTATAGAATGGGATGGCGTCGATCCGAATATTTTAGTACTTAAAAATATTTCTAAGAGTGCAGCACCGAAGGTGGGTGACACGGTTATTACCAGCCCCTATTCTTCTAATTTCCCAGCGCAGTTAATGGTAGGACGCGTAACCACCGTTATCCAAGACCCTTCAAGTAACTTCTTAACCCTGAATGTAAAGGCCAGCACTAACTTTTTTAATTTAGAATATGTTTATTTAGTGGAGAATAGAAGAATGGAAGATCAAAATAAGGTAAATATAAAGGAGGTAGCCAATGAATAATTTAATTAAAAATACGGCTCGCTTTATTTTGTTCTTATTAGTTCAAATTATTATTTTAAATGAGGTTCCTCCCATTCATCAATTCATCACTCCTTATATTTATTTTCTATTTTTATTATGGTTGCCTTTTGGAACCAGCCGCATTAGTACTACTTTTCTTGGATTTATTTTCGGTTATAGCCTTGACTTATTTACCAAAACCCCCGGACTACATGCAGCCGCCTGTGGTTTAATGGGATACCTTAGACCCACGATTTTAAATTTACTCTTATCTCAAGAGGCTTCAGAAGAGGTGACCAAAGAGCCTAGCATTGCTACCATGGGCTGGGGGCCTTATGCTTTTTATGCATTTGCACTCACTTTTATTCACCATTTTTATTTAGTCTTATTAGAATGGTTGCAGTTTGGTAACTTTGGATACTTCATTGGGAAAGTCTTCTTCACTAGTATCATAAGTTTATTATTAATTTTTAGTGTGGAGCTTATCATGAACAGAAGAAAGCTAAAAAGATAATTCATGTCAATGTACAATTCGAATCGCGGGGGTATTATTCAAATTATCATTGGTATTATTTTTATCTTAATCACAGCCCAACTAATTAGTTTACAAATATTTTCAAGTAAGTATGTACTTGCTGCCAATAACAATGCCATTTTTAGAAAAATAATTTATCCCGATAGAGGTATTATTTACGATCGTAAAAAAAGAGCCCTTTTAGAAAACACCATTAGTTACGACTTAGTAGTTATTCCCAATGAAGCAAGAGGTGTTGATACAGCTACTTTATGTGAAATATTAAAAATAGATAAAGCCGCCTATAGCAAAAGAATGGTGGAAGTTATTATTAAAAACTCTCGTGTTAAGTCGGGTGTTTTTGAACCTTTTCTTTCTGCAGAATTATATGCGCAGCTAACAGAGAACTTATACCGCTTTCCTGGCTTCTCTTTATCTGAGCGCTCCATTCGTTCTTATCCTTATAATACCGCAGCGCATGTACTTGGTTATGTAGCAGAAGTAGATGTTAATTTTTTACAGAAGCATGGTGAAGAGGGCTATGAGATGGGCGACTATGCAGGCATGACAGGACTAGAAAAACAATACGAGTCTATATTGATGGGTCAAAGAGGTGTGAAAAGATTTTTAAGAGACAATAAAGGAAAAATACAAGGCCCTTTTGAAAAAGGAGAATTTGATACATTGGCTATTGCAGGTAGAAATTTATTTACGAGCATGGATGTGGAAGTACAACAACTTGCAGAAAAATTATTACAACATAAAATAGGAAGTGTGGTGGCATTAAATCCTAAAACAGGATCTGTGATTGCCATGGCTTCTAGCCCAGGGTACAATCCTAATTTATTAACGGGTAATCAAAGAAGAAAAACAATTGGTAGATTATTGACCGACACAGCACGTCCTATTTACAACCGTGCTATTAAAGGTCAGTACCCTCCAGGTTCCACTTTTAAACCATTGGGTGCTTTGATTGCATTAGATGAAGGACTTATCACCCCTAGTTTTGGCTACAATTGTTTTGGATTATATACCTCCTGTGGTGATCCTAGAAAATGCGAACACCATAATGCAGGCCATGCTGCTAATTTACAATTGGCCTTAGCCAATTCATGTAACTCTTATTTTTTACAGGTATTTAGAATGGCTATTGACAATCCAAAATACCGTGATGCCAAAAAAGGGTATTTGAAATGGAAGCAGTACATGAATAGTTTTGGTCTAGGTAGAAAATTAGGCATTGACTTACCGAGTGAAAACAGAGCGAACATTCCTGATACAGCACAGTACAATAAAGATTTTGGCGGTGCTAAGTACTGGAATAGTTGCTATATGTTAACCTTAGGCATTGGCCAAGATAGAATGACAGCCACTCCTTTACAATTAGCCAATGCCATGGCCTTTATTGCAAATAAAGGATACTATTATACGCCGCATTTTATTGACAGTATTGAAGAAGAAGATGAAGTTGATAAAAAATTATTGGAAGACTTTCGAGTGAAGCAAGAAGTGACTAAAATACCTACTGAATATTTTGACGTCATTAAAGAAGGTATGCATGATGTAACTGTTTATGGAACAGCGGCCTTTATTAAAGTACCAGGTCATGAATTTTGTGCCAAAACTGGGACTGCTCAAAACCCACACGGGAAAAATCACTCCTTGTTCGTTTGTTTTGCCCCTAAAGACAACCCCAAAATTGCAGTAGCTGTGATAGTAGAGAATGCAGGCTTTGGTGCCACTTGGGCAGGACCTATAGCAGGACTGGTTATGGAAAAATATTTGAATGATACTTTAACCAAAGAAAGTAAAACCAAGGTTGATTACTTATCTAATGTGGATTTGATGCCAGAAGCTATTAAAGCCTGGTATATTAGAAATAATAAAACAGAAATGCTTAGTCCTATTGAATACAACAATGATGAATTAGCAGATATTTGGGATATGGAAATGCTATCTGAAACAGCTCCTATTAAAACTAAATTGGATACAATAAAAAAATTAGATACAGCTGCGCCACCCGTTCAACCAAAAGCGCCTGCGCCTAAGAATAAAAAAATGAAGGAAAATGCTTTGAACCCTAAGCTGAAAAAAAAGAAAGTAAATAGTAAAAAGAATAATGTCAGCATCTAGTAACAATAATAATTTTTCAAAAGGTACCGACTTAGCGGTCATCCTTGTTTACCTAATCATGGTGGCTATTGGCATTATGTGCGTTTTTATGGTGGAATATAATCCCAATTTAGACTGGAGCAACTCTTTCTTAACTGCTAAAACGAATTATAGTAAGCAAATTTACTTTGCAATTTTTTGTGCGTTTGTAGCCATCTTTATTTTACTCATCGATAGTAAACTATTTACAGCCCTTGCGAATATTTCTTATGTACTAGGTATCTTATTAATGTTAGCCACTTTTGTTTTAGGTAAAAATATAAACGGATCCAAAAGTTGGATTCCCATTGCAGGTGGTTTTAATTTACAACCAGCAGAATTGTGTAAAATTTTTACTGCCCTATTATTAGCAAAATTTATTTCCAAACCAGAAACCGATTTTACCAAATTAAAGTCTCATATTATTGCTGGCATTATGATTGCCCTTCCGGCAGTATTATCTATCATGCAACACGAAATGGGTCTGGCCTTGGTATACAGCGCCTTTATATTTGCCATGTATCGTGAAGGGCTACCTCCGGTTATTTTAGTAATTCTTTTATCTTTTGCCATTTTAGTAATTGCTACTTTATTATTAGAGCCCACTACGCTGGCCATTATCTTAACTGCCATAGCAGGACTCTTTATTGCGAACATGATTAAAAGGTTTAAACGCAATAAAAATAATATCTTAATTGTACTTGCCATTTGGATGGTAAGCTTTGGCACCGTTCGATTTGCTGTACCGTATATTTTTAACAATGTTTTTGAGTGTTATCAAAGTACCCGTATATACTCCATGATTGGTAAAGAGTATGATTGTTCTTTGAATAAAAAATCGGCGAGCAATAATAGCGAGAGAAAAAGTAAAAAGCCCGATGATTATAATGTGAAACAAAGTAAGATTGCCATAGGCTCTGGTGGCTTTTGGGGTAGAGGTTTTTTAAAGGGTACACAAACTAGAGGAAGATATGTACCAGAACAGCATACCGATTTTATTTTCACCTCCCTAGGTGAAGCTTTTGGCTTTGTAGGTACTTTCAGTTTCTTAGCTCTTTATTTATTTTTCTTATTTAGACTTATAAGAATTGCGGAAAGACAAAGAAGTACTTTTTCAAGAGTTTACGCCTATAGTGTGGTGGGCATTTTCTTTTTTCATATTGCGGTGAACATATGTATGACCGTTGGCTTGTTTCCAGTAGTGGGTATTCCACTGCCTTTAATTAGTTATGGAGGGTCTTCCCTACTTACTTTTACAGTGCTTTTATTTATTTTATTAAGATTAGACGCAGACAGACAGATGGTGCTGCGTTAATGCTTATTTTTGCAGTATGCGCATTTACCCTTTATCTGAAGGCAGTTTTTCTATTGATGAAACAAAGGTCTTTAAACCTTTTAATAGCAGCAGCCCCGATTATCCTAATAGGCCCAAGGGTAGTATACTTGTAGAAGTGCAGCCCTTTGTACTTATTACCGATAACGATATTATTTTATTAGATACTGGTCTTGGGTATTTAAATAATTTAGGTATTTTACAAATTCATGAAAATTTAATGGCCTTGGGTATTGACCCTTCAAAAGTGACCAAGGTATTTTTAAGTCATTTACACAAGGACCATGCAGGGGGCATTAGCTATTTACATCCTATACATCAGGAGCAATTTATAAGTTTCCCCTATGCTAAATATTATGTACAAAAAAGAGAATTTGAGGAAGTCATGCAAAATAGCAAGAACAGCACACTACTTGCACAAGTAGGTATCTTAGAAGATTTTAGTGGGACGGTTTGGCTTACAGAGGATAAAGGACTGATTGATAATTTAATTTATTATGAAATAACGGGCGCGCATTCTCAGTTTCATCAAGCAGCTTGGATCAAAGAAAATGAGGAAATTATTTTCTTTGGAGCAGATGTTGCCCCACAATTACAACAAATGAAATCAAGATTTGTAGCTAAATACGATTTAGATGGGAAGAAAGCTTTAGCATACAGACAGCTTTGGTGGGAGGAAGGAAACAAAGAGCAGTGGACTTTTGCCTTTTACCATGATATTAGTCAGCCTACTTACAAATAGAACTATGCTTGGCATTATTAATGCTGCTCGTAATTCAGCCTAATCAGCCTAATGAATTAAACTGCCCCAGTATCCTTCCAATTCCATAAATGCAAACAGGCATAGGTTCTATAAGGAGCCCAGGCCAGTGACCTTTTCAACATTTTTGTGTGCAATTCTTTTTTTGTAGTGTATTTTATTTTATACAGTTTTATCATGGCTTGTTGAATGCCAAAATCATCTACTGCGAATACATCTTCATGTCCCAGGCTAAACATAAGTAGCATCTCCACTGTCCACCTGCCCACTCCCTTAATTTGTGTGAGTAGTTCAATGACTGCCTCTGGCTCCATGGCATATAATTGCTTATCTGTAATTTTGTGACTTATAAAAAACTGAGCTACATTTTGAACATAGTTCACTTTTGAATTGCTTAAACCAATGCCGCGTAGCGTATCGAAAGGAGTATCTATAACGGCCTGCATACTAGGCTCTTTACCTTTATAGACATCTAAAAACCTTTTAAAAATAATAGCAGCCACTTTAGTACTTAATTGTTGAGAGACAATACTGGCTATTAAACGAATGGCAGTATTCTTTCTTTTATATAAAGTATACGCCTCCCCTTTTATAAGTTCCGCCAAGCCTTTGTCTTTTTTCAAATGTCTTTGATAGCTCATAGCCACAAAATAGGTAGAATTCAATAATTTTAATTAACTTTTCAATGAATAAATGATAGACTATGAAAAAATATTTCACCATTGCAGGGCTTTTTATATGTTTAATCAATTTTGCGCAAAACAAGGACAAGCAAGCCATTCAGCAATTATTGGATAAACAAATTGCCGCCTGGAATACTGGCAATATAGATGCCTTCATGTTGGGCTATTGGGAAAATGATAGCCTTTTATTTATGGGAAAGAATGGCCCTACTTATGGCTACAATACAACCTTGGTAAATTATAAAAAGAATTATCCCGACACTGCCCATATGGGTAAGTTAGCCTTTACGATTACCCGCATGCAAGCACTCAATACTGACCATTATTTTATTATTGGGCAATTTCATTTAAAAAGAAGTATCGGAGATGCACATGGCAACTTCACACTCTTATTTAGAAAAATTAAGGGGGTTTGGAAAATTATAGCCGATCATACAAGCTAGACAAATCGCACTAGTCTATTTTTATACCAATAGGATTTTTCCAAATGCTGTAAAGTGTATAAGCGAAGCCTATAAAACTTACAAGTAAGTAAAAGTAAAATAAAACATTGCCTAGCTTCCACTCAGTTTCAATAAATGCATAGCCCCACATAATACCAAAGGCCACATTGATGGACATCCATAATACCACCAAGCCAATGGTACGCATAATTCTATTTAAGTATTGAAGTAGTAAAGGATCCATAATTAGTCTAAACTTTGTTTATTATTCGCAGCTGCTTTTAATAAGCGATCAAATTGCGCAGGCGTTAAATCGTTATAGAAATAGTAAACAGGGTCTACTTTTATATTTCTTTTAATCACTTCATAATGACAATGCGGGCCCGTACTCTTTCCTGTGTTTCCAATATATCCAATCACTTCCCCTCTTGTTACAGACTGGCCTACTTTGGCTTTCACGCGTACCATATGCCCATACAGTGTTTGATAACCAAAGCCATGATTTATGACAACTTTGTTACCATAACCATCGGTATTGAAACCAGCTGCCTGCACTATACCATCTGCAGTTGCATAAATAGGCGTGCCAGAAGGGGCTGTAAAATCTAAACCCTGATGAAAACGAATGTCTTTATAAAGAGGATCAATTCTATAACCAAAACTTCCTGCGATTCTATTTAAATTTTTATTACTTACAGGTTGAATAGAAGGTATGGCTTTTAATAATTTTTCTTTATTCTTCACCATCGCGCCTATCTCAGAAAATGAAGTAGTTTGATAAGCCATTCTTAAACTTAAATTGTTTAATTGACTAATCATACTTTCTAATAATTCATTATTAGAAAAACTCTGCAATAAACGTACTTCTTTTTTTGCTTCCATTTCTTTCACCCTTGCACTATCAGGTATGGGGCTCGCCTCAAAAATAGATCGATACACTTCATTGTCTCTACTTTCTAATTCATCCATTTGTAATTGTAATTTCTTTAGTTCAGAAGACAAGACACTATAATTCTCTTTATACATTTCATTTTGCTGACGCAATAACTTTTCTTTAGGAGAGTCAATGTATTGAAACATAATAATAACAATAATAACACCTGTTACTATAGAGGCAGCCACGAAGCCAAATAGCTGAAGCAGACGCACTCGAAGGGGCACTTCCACTTTTTCAAATCGAAGGGTATGGGTATTAAAGAAGTATTTTATTTTCTTCATTTGAAATAAGCCATTTTTTTGTCTAATTAGGCTATAAAAAAGCCCCAATTCCTTACCTTTGAGGACATTAAAAAAGCATAACAAATATAGCTTTTAAGACCAATACAGCCTAAAATTAAGCTACATGATGAAGAGCCCTGAAATAAGACAACAATTTTTA
>Ga0214919_10012767_pt1 | contig 10280 bp, 9 predicted proteins | sample LL1503_MetaG_FD_177994 | JGI IMG/M metagenome (GOLD analysis project Ga0214919, IMG submission 177994) | Freshwater microbial communities from Lake Lanier, Atlanta, Georgia, United States - LL-1503 | ecosystem: Environmental > Aquatic > Freshwater > Lake | place: USA: Georgia | collected 2015-03-15 | reverse complement strand
TGCAGCGACATGGGTTCCTCGGCGGCAAAGAGACACTCGAGGATGCCTCGACGATTTTTGGTGATTCGCAATCCTTCTCGGCGAAGAGACTCGGTGACACTGTCGGCTGAGAAATGCGAAATCATAGATACTCAATTAGCCTTGGTAGGCATTCCTCACGGGGATGCCTTGGCTAGCAAGATGGGCTTTCGCATCAGCCACGGTGAATTTTCCAAAGTGAAAAATACTTGCCGCGAGGACAGCATCTGCCAAGCCTGACTGGAGAACGTCGGCGAGATGACGGAGTTCTCCCGCTCCACCGCTCGCAATCACTGGGATTTCCACTGCGCTGGAAACCGCACGGTTCAGGGCCAAATCGTATCCGTCACAGGTGCCATCTGCGTCCATACTTGTAAGGAGGATCTCTCCTGCGCCGCGTTGAGCCGCTTCAATCACCCACTCGATGGCGTCGCGTTCGGTGGGTTTGCGGCCACCATGGGTGTAGACACGCCATTTTCCTTCACCGTCCCGCTTTGCATCCACCGCAACCACGACGCACTGCGAGCCAAAAGCCTCCGCCGCCTCAGTGATGAGCTCGGGCCTCTGTAACGCAGATGTATTCACGCTCACTTTGTCCGCTCCAGCCCTCAACATAGTGTGAAAATCCTCCACCGCACGGATTCCTCCACCCACGGTGAGAGGCATGAAGCAGGCCTCGGCGGTGCGTTCGACTACGGAAACCATGGTCGCCCGTCCATCGCTGGAAGCTGTTATATCGAGAAAGACAAGTTCGTCGGCCCCCTGTTGATCATACATCTTAGCGCATTCCACGGGATCACCCGCATCGCGGAGGTCCAGAAACTTGGTTCCCTTCACCACCCGACCATTCGTTACATCCAGACATGGAATCACTCGTTTGGCTAACATGATCTCATCCACGCTCCGACAGAGGAAGAAATCGAGACTAAAATGATTGCTCCATTTCCAATATGGTTTCTATTGTTGTGCCGTCATTTTACCAAACTCGGTGAAAGCAGGGCCCTTTCCATGGAGCTACCGAACAAATTTCCTATTCCAAATCTTTTTCCAAAACTGCTGCTGGTTTTGGTTGCAGTCGTGCTGGCTGGTTGTTCGACGAACTTTGTGGGTGGGAATAGGGGAACTGGTCACTTCGATACAGTGGTCATTGATGCTGGGCACGGGGGATTTGATCGTGGGGCCAAGCCTGTAAAGGGAATTTATGAGAAAGACCTGACTCTTGATACGGCCCAACGCCTCGCTCGCAAGCTGCGACAGAATGGTCTCCATGTCATAGAGACCCGTACGGGAGACTACTTTGTTACTCTCGACAATCGTGTGACCATATCCAATCGCTTGACTGACTCGATCTTCGTCAGCATCCACTACAATTGGGATAAGAGGAAAAAAGCGTCTGGCATTGAAACATTTTATTTAAATCCGAATTCCACCCGGCTGGCCTCACGAATCCAGTCGCAGATGGTGGATGCCTACCACGGTCAAGATCGAGGTATCAAATCCCGGAAGTTGTATGTCTTGAGAAACAACAAACGTCCGGCGGTACTCTGTGAGTTGGGATTTATTTCCAATTCCACGGAGAATGCCAAAGTTCAATCTTCTCAGACTCGGCAGAAATTAGCAGACAATATCGCGACTGCTATCTTGGCAGAACGGGGTGCTTTCTTAAGACAGGTCCCCAACGACCGCTGACTCATTAATCGCATTCAATAAAAGGCGAAATTTTCCAAACTCCCTTTTGTGAGGTGTCAAAACAAGTCTTGGCAGGTTTTGAAGGTGAACGTCGTCAGATTCTTCCGGCAATGGGCCGACTTGCTCAATTTTTTCCACTGACAGCATATTCGCAAAGCGGTCGTTGAGTGATTCCAAGGCTTCTTTTGTGATGGGGCGTTGAATCCGAATGACCATTTTTTCCCTCACCCAGCGGTAGGAGTGTAAATTCCTGTAGAAGTCCGTGATTTGCTTCACGGCTTCGTCCACATCGTACGTGACATGGAAGAGATTAAAGTCGCTTTCGGATATCAGACCTTTGTGCAAAAGATCATTCGTGACAAAGCGACGCCAGGTTTCCCAGTAGTGGCCATTCTGACGATCAAGCATCACCACAGGTACGATCGGCATTTTACCGGTCTGCATGAGCGTGAGGATCTCAAAGCCCTCATCGTGCGTTCCAAAGCCACCAGGAAAAAGGGCGAAGGCATTGGTCTCCTTGGCAAAATTCAATTTGCGGGTAAAAAAATAATTGAAATTAATGAGCTTCGGGTCGCCGTTAATGGTGGGATTTGCTGATTGCTCAAATGGAAGTCGGATGTTGAGACCGAAGCTCTTTTCCGCGCCAGCGCCCTTTTGCGCTGCGCCCATGATGCCATCGCCTCCGCCGGTGATGACCATGTATCCATGTTCGACAATCTTTTTACCGAAACTCTCCGCTTGTTTGTATTCTTCCTGATCCTCGCCAGTGCGGGCACTTCCAAAGACTGCAACTTTGCGGACCCGATTGTATTTTGCAAAAACACTCGCTGCGTGACGCAGTTCGCGGAGCGCACGGTTCATGAGCTTGATTTCACCGATGCTCGCGTGGTCGCGTCCGAATCCCAGTGAAGTATCGATCATCTCCTCGATCAGCTTGGCCGCTTTCCCTTCGGCGACATCAGCGGTGAGGTCTCTTACGCGTGGATCAACGACTTTTTCTTTCATAAATTGGGGACAAGGACGATAGGCATAACCTAAAGAGATCCGAATTTGAAAAACATTCTCAAATTATGAGGGCTCAAAAAACAAGCCAACGTTAATTGACTTTCTTTGAAGGTATCCATACAGGGTCGCTGATTCCTTTTCGAAAGGCTGCTAAGGCTGAGGGTGATGAGTTGATTCGAATGTTGCTGAATGATCCATCTTCGTTTTGCCAGCGTTCATGCCAGTAGACGGCTGCTTTGATACGAGGATACTCGGGGATGATTTTGAGTGCATCCTCGAACCATTTGGCTTTGCTTCCCGATTTGGGAAAGTCACCGACGCCAAATTCCGCAACCATCACAGGCTTGTCTGGATCGAGCTTTGTGAGTTCTTTATAGGGCCAGTCGAGAAGGGGCTTAAATTGAGCCCAAGCATCACCTTCTCGGAATTGTTTGCCGTAAACACTGAGCCCTAGCCAATCGACATAATCCGGTCCCGGATAGTAGGCAGACATCAGGTTCCAGAAATTATTATCAGCTGGGAAATTGTTGACGTGAAAAACCCACCGAATGTTTTTTGCGCCACGGGCCCTGACGCGGTCGACGACGTAGCGCCAAGCCTGTTTGAAAACCTCATTTCCCCCATTTTTTCCACCGTAGAAGCACCCTGACCAAGGAAACCAGTCGCCATTCATTTCGTTGCAGAAAGAAACAAGGAAGGGCTTGCCGAAATCTTTTGCCCCATCACCCCAAGAATCAATGTAAGCGTCCCATTTGCCAGCTAGAATTTCCTTGAGGGAAAAGCGATCGGGGCCCTTGTTTTGATCGTAAGGTTTGTCCCACGGTGACCAGTAAATAAGTGGGGTGGCGCCATGCCGATCGATGAGTGTGAGGTTTTTTTTAGGGAAAGTTTGTTCCCCCCAGTAACTCGATGAAGCAATAATCGCAGGGCGTTTCCCTGCCTGCTTCTCAAAATCTTCAATGCCCTCGAGAGTGACATGATCCTCGGTCTCGCCGAAATCCATGTAGGCACCGAATAAAGCCCCCTTCAGCTCATTTGGGTTTCCTTCAAGTGGAGATCCAGCGCCTCGAGCGAGGTTGCAGGTTAGGATAATGAGAATAAGGAGTTTCTTCATGGGATTGAAACGGTCGCTGTGCGTTGTAATTTTCCCCAACCGACCCACGCGCCCTTCAGCGCATGGATTAGGGATTTCCATACGACATAGCTCAAGAGCGGTCTGTACAAGAATCTTTGTGGAATGATGCGAAGGGCGTGACGCAAAGGTAACCCTTCCATTTGGAGTGCCGCTGCGGCTACTAAGACGTCACAGAGAAGGAATGCGAGAAAATAGGGGAGGATGGCACCGACACGCCCCATGATCATTGATTCAATAAAAAGGACATCGATGGCTGGCGAAAAAGCAACGAGGACGATTTGAAAAAACAAGATGCCTGGCAGACTAAGAAATCCAAGCGCTTTGTAGTGAGGATTAAATAGGATGTCTGCGTGCTTGAAAACGCATTGGAGTGTTCCATAGGCCCAGCGAAATCTTTGGCTCGCCAAGGCTGAAAATGTCTCGGGGGCTTCCGTGTAGGCGATCGCTAGGGGTTGGTATTCCACTCGGGAGCCAGTCTTGTGAATGGCAAGGGTCAGGTCGGTATCCTCCGCGAGGGTTTCGTAAGAAAAACCACCGGCTTCAATGATCGTTTTGCGACGAATGGCGCTGATCGCTCCTGGCGCAACGGTGATGCAGTTCCATGTGGCATAGGCACGGCGATCGAGGTTAAAGCCGCAGATATATTCCAAGTCCTGACAGCGAGCGAGAAAGGTCGAGCGATTACCTACGCGGGCATGACCCGAAACTGCACCGATTTCACTGTTCTCAAACGTCCCAGCCAAAAGCGCGATCGCATGACGATCAAATTGCGTGTCCGCATCGGCGAAAACGAGGATTTCGTTTTTAGTGACATCAACACCGCGTTGAAGAGCGTAGGCTTTTCCTGAATTTGACTGCCTTACCACTCGCAGCCTGGAGTCGTTCACGGATTCCACCGCCTCGACCGTCCCATCGGTGGATCCATCATCGATGACGACGACATCGAGTGTGCCTTGGTACTCTGAAGCGAGAAGCGATTGGATGGTTTTCGCAATGACCTTTTGCTCGTTGTAAGCAGGAATGATTACCGAGACGGAGGGGTGATATCCCAGCGAGGAGGGTGGGGGGGCTTTATGTAATCGAGCTAAGATGATGATCAGAATTGTTCGTGCAACGACAAGGGTCGTGCTGATCACAATAAACCAGTGAAGAAACGATTGAAAAATCCGCAAGATTTGAAAACCGATTCCGCTTGTGAAGAGGTGGAAGGTTTTTTTCTCAAGTGTCACGGGTGGCATGATTTTATGGGGATCCAAGCCCAATAGCTCACTGAGACTGACGACTTGGTCTCCTCGTTCTTGAAGGTAGTCCAGTAAAGCTGGCAGAGCCTCAACCGTTGCGTTGCGATCGCCGCCACCATCATGGAGTAGAATGATACTGCCCTTAGGACGGTCTTTTTTCACTCTCGCTAAAATTTCCTCTTTATCGATGTCTTGCCAATCGCGGGGATCGATGTTTTCCAAGACGGTCATGTAACCGAGGGACTGAGCGACGCCGATGGGAACGAGTTCTTCGAGTTTGGAGGGATGTGAATCTGCGTTGTAGGGGGGTCTGAAAAGTGTGGTCGATAAACCTGTGAGAGACTCAATGAGGCGCTGGGTGGCATTAAGTTCAAGTCGGATGATAGATGCGGGTTCCTCTGCTAGATTCGGGTGCGTGAATGAATGGTTGCCGATCTCATGACCCTCCGCGACGATTCTTCTCACGAGATCGGGGTAAAGTTCAGCTTCTTGACCCACGATAAAAAAGACCGCTTTGATTCCTCGTTCCTTGAGGATGTCGAGGATTTGAGGAGTCCAGTCTGGATCTGGGCCGTCATCGAACGTAATCGTGATTCGATCCGGTGCGGCGGCGTTCATTCTAAAAAGGGTAGGGCAGGCTGGGGGTGTTAAATAATTGCTGAAAATTCTGCCTTCGGGATCATTTGAAAAATTCCGTCGTCCCTCTGATTTAGAAGGATCAAGGCTAACGACCTCGCCCCTGCCGATGGAAGTGATGGAGTCGCCACTGGGTATGGATTCAGCAAAGTCTGATGCTGTGGTCTGGCCATCTTTTGCCATGACTTTCCACACTGAGGAGTCTTCCATCCCGATGCGGTTCAGCATGACGCCGGCAAAGCCGTAATCGCGCGCCGAGTTCCAGTGGTTCGCAAAAGAAGCGGCATCCAGAAACCAAACCTCATGTTCCTCGTTGTCGTAAAAATAAGAAAACGTGGGGTTCATCTCTTGAGGCGCAAAGCGCAAATCCTCACACCCTGCATTGCCGGCGCGGCTCATGGCATCCGCAAAGGAAATCTCCTCTGCGTTAGAGCCATCGACGATCCAGTCCATCCCATGGCAACCGAGTGAGGCAATCCATTGCTCGGGGTTGCTGCAACTATTAATGACTTTTAACCAACCATCGACCCAGTCATTAGAGGCGATCGGCCCTGGGGTGTCGGTCTCCCCATTTTCATCATGCAACAATGCGATGAAGCGTTCGACATGAGGCGACAATTTTTCAAAATCCCAATTCGAAAATGAAACGTCCATTGTAATGCACAACCACGTTTCGAGGCCTTCCGCCTTGAGGTCGGTGGCTATTTCGACAATCAGTTTTGATAACTCATTGCCTGCACCGGCATCGACTTCCTCCCAGTCGATCACGACTCCACTGGCTCCGACATTTTTCAGTCGATTCACGAGATCGGTGGTGAATGCTTTTTTTTCTTCCTGTCCGGCTTGCGCCAAAAATTCGACGGCCCCCGGGATGCGATCGCTGCCGTCGAGATTCGACAGAACCGGCATCAGCTTCATTGTCGCAATCTCGGAAACCCTCTCCAAATTGGAGTCTTCATCCTCCTTGATTCCCTCTTCTGCATCCGTAAATGACAAGTATTCTGGGCAAAGATGCGTGAGTAATTCCTTGTGTTTTTCGAGTGAACGGAAGGCTGCTTCATCCCATCCATAAAAAAAAGCGGATCGAATCACTGGAGCGCCACTCGCTGGCTTTAAGTTTGCTGGGGGCTGATTTTTGGCCAGCATTCGCTGGAGTACCCCGTCGATTTGGCGCTCGCGTGGAAGTTTGGGGGTTGTCCCATGGCTTCGGATCTTGCGCTTCATGTCCTTGAAGGAATCCGGTTGCTCGATGAACGGAGCCACAAAAAGAGAAAAAATAAACAAACTCAACCCCGCGATCGTGAGGATAATGCCTACTGCAGCCAATAATTTGAATCTTGGCCAGCGACCGCCTCTCTCATCATGAAAGATAAATCCTTGTTTAAGCACAGAGATCAGCGCAAGGACGCGTATAGAAAGCAACTGCGAGTGAAGCCCTGTTCACCTTCATGAGGTTTTTAAACATAAGAAACACCTTTTTAAGGAGGTGAGTTCGGAACAATGACCATGAAAGGAATGCCAATTCAACTGCAAAAGTGTTGTTTTCCTTAATTGTATTGTCTGACAGGGCGTTCAGACCGCTCGAGTCAGGTGGTGCTTTCAACATCCGAGGCATTCGCGAAATTCTTCAACTATAAATCACAGGCATTGCGGATTGACAATCGATCAGCGCCTACCTAAACAAACGCTTACACATGAAGATTGCGGTCACCAAAGAAGCCCTCCTCGAAGGATTACAACGAATTCAAAACGTCGTTAGCACCCGCCCGACGCTACCTGTCCTCACCAATGTCCTCCTAGAGGCTGATGAATCCGGTGTTCAACTCACGACGACCGATCTCGAGGTTGGCATTCGCTGCCGCATCGACGCTCGAGTGGAGAAACCCGGTGCCACTACGCTTCCCGCACGCAAGTTGGTTTCGATTATTCGTGAGTTGCCTACATCCGAAATCACGATCGAAGTGGATAGCAAAAATATTGCATCCATCCGCTGCGGATCCAGCTTCTTCAAGATTTACGGTCTTCCTCGCGAGGAATTCCCTGCGTTTCCCGTCTTCACAGAACCAAAGTCGCTCACTCTCAAGCAAAGCGAACTTAAGGATGGATTACGCAAGACGTCCTACGCGATTTCGAACGACGAGGCCAGATATGTCCTCAACGGCATCCTCTTTTCCCTACAAGAAAACAAGCTCACTCTCGTCGCTACCGATGGCCGTCGACTCGCTCTTTTCGAGACAGAATTGGAGTTCCCCAAGAGCCACGAACGCGATTTCATTCTTCCAACAAAGGCCGTCACCGAGCTTCAACGCTTACTCACCGACGATTCCTCTATCGTCATCTCGACTTCCAACAACCTCGTTTCGTTTGAACTCAACGGGTGCCAACTCGTTTCAAAAATCGTCGAAGGCAGCTATCCGAACTATCGTCAGGTCATCCCAGGTGAGGCGACTGAGCGAGTGACTCTCGAGCGTGAGTCTCTCTACAACTGCGTTCGCCGTGTGGCCCTCCTGAGCAATGATAAGACAAGCTCGTTGCGACTCACGCTTTCCAAAAACAATCTTGATATCACGGCAAACACCCCCGAGGTCGGCGAAGCCAAGGAATCGATGTCTATTCCGTATCACGGAAAAGATATGTCCATCGCTTTCAATCCCGAGTTTCTCATGGATCCGCTTCGCAACTTGCCCAATGACGAAATCTACCTCGAGCTGATTGACGAGATGAGCCCTGGAGTTATCAAAATCCAGTCTCCGTTCCTCTACGTGATCATGCCGATGCGCGTTTCGACATGACCCCGAATTCCCCACTCTGGGGAATTGACTTGGGCGGCACGAAAGTGGAGGGGGTCATAATGGATCCCCAAATTCCAACCATGCCGCTGCATCGGCTTCGGCGCGATACGGGAGCCGTCAATGGCTACGGGCATATCCTTAGCCAAATCATCGCTGTGGTTTGCGATTTGGAAGCTGCTTCCGGTTTATCCCATCCTACACGGATCGGCATTGGTACCCCAGGTGTTGTTGATCCGGCTAAAGGATCTCTCAAAAACTCCAATACGACATGCCTGAATGGTCGCCCCCTCCGCGACGACCTTGCTGGTGCTTTGAACTGCGACTTCGTGATGGCGAATGATGCAAACTGTTTTGCCCTTGCTGAGGCCTTATGTGGTGCGGGCTGTCATTCGGATGTCGTTCTTGGTCTCATTCTAGGTACCGGAGTCGGAAGCGGGATCGTTATCAACCGCCAAGTCCTCAATGGTCACCATGGCATCGCGGGGGAATGGGGCCACAATCCCCTGTGTGGAGAATCCCGGTTGTGCTACTGCGGCAGGAAAGGGTGCATTGAAACAGTCATCGCTGGCCCTTCCTTGGAGCGCTACTATCACGAAAATGGAGGCGATAAAGTCAGCTTGCCTCAGATCGTTCTCCGTTCGGACGCTGGGGAGTCGTTAGCGACTCAAACATTGGAGTTGCTGCGCGCGAAGTTTGCTGAAGCCATCGCGGCGGTCATTAATATCCTGGATCCAGATGTGATTGTCGTCGGGGGTGGGGTCGGTAATATCCCATTACTCTACGAGGAAGCCACACGTGAAGCGATCCTTCGCCACCTCTTTAATCCTGAAATGACCACGCGCCTCGTTCCACCACAACTGGGCGACAGTGCAGGCGTTTTCGGTGCAGCCTTGCTCACAGCGTGATTTCGTTTTGTCCCTTTGACGAACTTCAAGGTATGTGCGTGCTTTTCATTGGCGAGCAGGAACGCTAATGCATTGTCCATGTCATTCGTTCCCTGCCTCATCACCTATTATCCCGTATGAAAGTCACGAAGCGGGGAGAATACGCTTTGAGGGCCTTGATCGCGCTGGCCATGGCTCGGGAAGCTGGTCGCGAGCTTCTCACGCTCAAGGAAATTGTGACTAGGGAAAGTATCCCGTTGCCATTTTTGGAGCAAATTTTTTTGCAACTCCGCGAAGCAGGAATCGTGGATGGCAAGCGTGGCAAGCACGGGGGCTACTTCCTTGCCAAACCCCCGTCGAATATCTCGATGGGGGAAGTCGTCCGACTGGTTGATGGTCCACTTGCTCCCATCGCCTGCGTGAGCCATACCGCCTACGTCAAGTGCAGTTGTCCGGATGAGGCACATTGCGGTTTGCGCCTACTCATGCTCGACGTCCGCAACGCCATAGCAGACATTCTCGATAGATATAGTCTAGCTCAAGTCGTCGAGGTGACACTCGATAAACTACTTCAAGACGGAATCCCTGTTCCGTTTGCATCGCCCTCTCAAGTGGCTTCAGCAGCAATCGATTTCGAAATCTAAAAATCTCTTTTTTGTTGTAACCAGATTTCTCCTATTTTGCCATGATATGGCGTTGCGACGGGATTTCGTTACTTCGGATATGCTGTGGTCCACCGTTTGGGATGACTTGGATAGGGACGGTGAGGAACTGGAACAAAAAATCCCCGCCACAGCACGAAGCTGCGACGGGGAGAGGTTGGCACCTGATTTTCAGCATCCCTAATCTGCGCACCGGAGTCAATGATCTAGATCGAATC
>Ga0214919_10012766_pt1 | contig 10280 bp, 10 predicted proteins | sample LL1503_MetaG_FD_177994 | JGI IMG/M metagenome (GOLD analysis project Ga0214919, IMG submission 177994) | Freshwater microbial communities from Lake Lanier, Atlanta, Georgia, United States - LL-1503 | ecosystem: Environmental > Aquatic > Freshwater > Lake | place: USA: Georgia | collected... | reverse complement strand
TTGGCAGCCGCGCAGCGGTTTGGCTAAGGCCGTTACGCAAGCTTGCACCTGGCCTTCGCGCAGCCACTCGTGGGTGAAATCCTGGTCATCGGTAATGATTTCCAAGGCCATCCCGTCTTGCACCAGCTCTTGCAAGGCCGGTAACACCCAGGTAGCAATGCTGTCGGCATTGATGGCAATGGCGATGCGTTCTTGCCCTTGCGTGCTTCGCGCTTCGCGCGGCGCGAGGGCTTGCAGGTCACGACCGAGGTCGGCGCGTAACAAGCGCAATTGCAGTGCGTGTTTTAGCAAATACCGTCCGGCCGATGTGGCTTTGAGGGGGCGCGTGCGCACGATCAAGACTGCGCCGGCCTGCATCTCTAGGGTGCGCAGGCGTTGCGATACTGCCGACTGCGTAATGGACAAGCGCTGCGCCGCACGCTCAAAACTGCCTTCTTCGACGATGGCAGCCAGGCATTCGAGCGCATGAGAGTCAAAAATCCGCATGGTTATAAATTATTAGCAACGCTAATGAATATAGCTTAATTTTCATATAACTGTTAATTCAAATCCGTCTGCTGCACACTGCGCTCCACCTCAATTTAGTGGAGACAACACATGCTTATCGGACTACCCCAAGAGATCAAAAACCATGAATACCGTGTCGGGCTGACACCTGCCAGCGTGCGAGACTTATGTGCCAACGGCCATAGTGTGCTGGTGCAAAGCGGCGCTGGTGCCACCATCGGATTAACGGATGCGCAGTACCAGGCAGCCGGTGCGCAGATCGTGCCTGATGCCGCCAGCGTGTTCGCACAGGCCGACATGGTTGTCAAAGTCAAAGAGCCTCAAGCGCAGGAATGCGCGATGCTGCGGCCTGGCCAAATTTTGTACACCTACCTCCATCTGGCGCCGGATCCAGCGCAAACGGCGGCGCTAGTGAAATCAGGCGCGGTGTGCATTGCCTACGAAACGATTACCGGCGCCCAGGGTGGCCTACCGCTGTTAGCGCCTATGAGCGAAGTGGCTGGCCGCATGGCGGTGCAAGCGGGTGCGGCGCATCTAGAAAAGTCCAAAGGCGGCATGGGCATATTGCTGGGCGGTGTGCCCGGCGTGCCGGCCGCGCATGTGGTGATTCTGGGGGGCGGTGTGGTGGGGACGCATGCGCTGCAGATGGCGGTCGGCATGGGCGCCCGCGTTACCGTCATAGATCGCAGCGTCGATCGTTTGCGCCAGCTTGATCTGGTGTTTGGCAATCGTATCCACACTTTGTACAGTAACGTGCAAAACTTGGAAGATGCGGTCTTGGATGCTGATCTGGTCATCGGCGGTGTGCTGATTCCCGGTGCATCCGCGCCCAAATTGGTAACCCGTGGCATGGTCGGATCCATGAAAAAAGGTGCGGTAGTGGTCGACGTGGCGATCGACCAGGGTGGGTGTTTCGAGACCTCGCACGCCACCACCCATGCCGAGCCCACCTATATGGTGGACGGCGTGGTGCATTACTGTGTGGCCAATATGCCCGGCGCTGTGGCACGTACTTCCACGTTTGCGCTCAATAACGCCACCATAGGCCATGCGTTAGCGATTGCCAATAAAGGTTGGAAACAGGCCTTACGTGATGACGTGCACCTGCGTCAGGGCCTTAACGTGGCGCAGGGTCAGGTGACCTATGAAGCGGTTGCTCGCACCCTGGGATATGCCTTTGTAGCGCCTGAGAGTCTCTTGGCTTAAGCCTTGGACTTATTCAAAAATGCACTAAAGCTTTGCTGTGCCGTGTCGCGCGCTGCACCTTGGGCCATGCGTTCGCCGGACATGGCATAGGCCTCTTGCTGCGGCAAGTCGATTTGTTGGTAGTAGCCTTGCTTGCCCATGGCTTTGGACACAGTACAGCCCCGGCTGGCCCGGCTGATCAATTCCAGTGTGGCGGCGTCCAGTTGTGACGCGGGCACCGCCCGGTTAATAAGGCCCCAGTCGGCGGCGGTGGCCGCGTCGATGGCATCGCCCGTGAGCGCCATTTCCAAGGCCCGCTTGCGCCCGATATTGCGCGCTACTGCCACCAGCGGCGTATGGCAAAACAAGCTGGCCTTGCCACCCGGAATCGCAAACTCGGCAGTGTCTGCGGCCAGCGCCAGATCGCAACTGGCGACCAACTGGCAGCCCGCTGCAGTCGCCAAGGCGTGCACTTTGGCGATTACCGGTTGCGGTAATGCTTGTACCGTATTCATCATGGTGGTGCACAGATCAAATAAAGCGCGCAAATGGTCCAGGTCCTGTCCCGCCATGTCGGCAAAACTGTGGCCTGCCGAAAACACCGGACCATTGGCGGCCAAGACAATACCCCGTGCATCGCTATCGCCGACTGCTCGGAGTGCATGCGTGATCTCGCGCATCATCTCGGCAGACAAGGCATTGCGCTTGTCGGGCCGGTTAAGCGTCAGGGTGGCAATGGGTGTCTGCTGGACGAGCAGGATGTGGGCGTAGGGCATAGGATTCCAGACAAAGCTAGGGTGAGGCGTGCGACCGCTTGCAATATAGCCGCACTGGGCCCGATTGCGAAGTTGGCCGGTGCGTGCTTTTGCATAAGCTGCTGGGTCATAAGCCCGGCCTGATCGACTTAAGACTGGTCTGTATACTGGTTTAATGATTCCCTGCGGAGTAAGTCATGAACATTGAAGTCGGGTCTTACGAGGCCAAAACGAAGTTGCCGGAGTTGCTACGAGGCGTTCAAAGTGGCAAGCGCTACACCATTACTCTGCGCGGTGAAGCGGTCGCAGATTTGGTGCCACCCCAAGGCACTAGGCGCCCGGACGTCGGCCATGCCGCTGAAAACATGCGGGTGTTCATGCGGTCGCGTACACCGGTGCCAGACCTCGATCTGAACGCCCTTATTGACGAGGGGCGTGCATGAAGTTTGTGTTGGATGCCTCGGTGGCCTTGCTATGGTTGATTCCACAAACCAATCCTAAAGGCCTAGCCTACGCAGATGCAGTCCTGTCTGCACTCCAAGAATCGCAAACCGTGGTGCCATCGCTGTTTGCACTGGAAATAGCCAATGTCGTCACCAAACTTGAAGCCAAAGGAATCGTGCTCGAGGCGGATTCTCAGCGCTTCATTGCCTAGGAGGCAGGTCACAGCAGCCAAGAGCTTACTCTGTAAATGTCAAATTATGTTTGACGACAATGGCTGCGCCCGTTACACTATCAAGAATTAAATTTCACGAAGGTGGGCCATGCAAGTTGAAATCGTTTTGCGCAAGTTCGGCAACAGTACGGGTGCGGTTTTCCCCAGTGCGGTAGTGAAAGACCTGGGCCTGCGGGCAGGTCAACCCATGACCATGGATGCCAAACCGGACGGAACCATCACATTTGCGCCCAAGCGCAAATATTCCTTATCTGAATTGATTGCCCAATGCGATCAAAAGGCGCCTGTACCTGCGGATATGGCACGGTGGGCTGCAGCGCGCCCTGTGGGGCAGGAGATCCTGTAAGTGGCGGTTTTTGAGCGGGGTGACATCGTGGTGGTGAGCCTAGAACCGGTGGTGGGTCGCGAAATGCAAGGCGAACGCCGCCCTGCATTGGTACTGACAAGCAAGGAATTCAACGCCCTGGGCGATGTGCTTATCGCGCCGATCACACAAGGGGGCGATTACGCCAGGTACGCGGGCTTCGCGGTATCACTGATGAATACGGGTTGTAAGACCCAAGGGGTGGCACTGGTTAACAAGTGCCGGATGATGGACTTGAACGCTCGCAAAGCTAAAAAGATTGAGCGGGTGCCGCCTGAGGTTATAGATGACGCCCTGGGCCGCTTGCTGGCCCTTTTTGAGTAGGGCGAGGCGAAGAATTGCAAATCTCAGCCTCAAGGGCTGCTGCGGCAATAGGGGTGTGGTGAGACCACCAAAAGCCGGGCTCGCCCGGCGCCTGGGCCTGCGCTTTGGGTGACAAATTGCGGGTTAACCCGCGCATCGTGCGCAGGCTTAGAACCTGGCAGTTCTGTATGCTGTAGCCGCGCCAAATTGTGCTTGCCATCGACGTGCAAGCCGCGCTAAAGCCCTCCAAAGACCCCATGTCTGCCCTTAAAAATATTGTTATCAAGCACGTGGTGCGCATCCTTACCCATCCGGCAACCCGCCAATGGCAGCGCACGCGCGCCGGTGTGTTGCGCCGCATCAAGGGTGCATCAGCGCAAGTGCATTACTTTCACCAAGCCGATGACCCGTACAGCCATTTGTGCGTGCAGTTGTTAGAGCGCTTGGGGCAACGCTATGACGTGAACCTGCTGCCCCATTTGGTCAGCCCCCCCGAAGACTCGGCGGCGCCGGACCGCGAGCGATTAGGCCACTGGTCTTTGCGTGATGCCACCCTGCTGGCGCAGGCCCATGGGCTTGAGGCGCCGGTAGCGTCGCCCGATGCCGTTGCCGTGGCCAGTGCCGAATCCTCCCTGGCTGCCAGCTTGCAGGCTGGCCGCTTTGTGGTGGATGCAGCGGCCATCAGCTGGCGCTTGTGGAGCGCACAGCCGCAGCCCGAGGACCCGATGCCAGGTCATGCCAAGGTCGATGCGCAGGCCGCCAAAGCAGCGGGCACTGAGTTGCGCAAGCAACTGGGCCATTACCTGGGCGCCACGTTTTTTTATGGCGGCGAGTGGTACTGGGGCATAGACCGCTTGCATTACTTGGAGCAGCGACTGCGCGACGAAGGCCTGTGTCGTGCGCCCGCCAGTGCCTTGCTGGTGCCGGTACGCGACATTGCTTTGCCGGGCGCGCCTGCTCTGCACACCTCGCCCAAGCCGCCAGCACAGCTGCATTATTTTTGTTCATTCCGCAGCCCTTACACTTATATCGCCTTGCCGCGCGTGCGCCAGTTGGCCGAGCATTACGGCGCGCATTTACAGATTCGTTTTGTGCTGCCGATGGTGATGCGTGGCCTGCCGGTACCGCGTGCAAAATCCATGTACATCGTGGCCGACGTGGCACGCGAAGCCCAACGCGTGGGCATGCGCTACGGCTATTTGGTGGACCCGGTGGGCAAGCCGGTGGAGCGTGGCTATGCGGTCTTGCACCAAGCCATGAAAACGGGGCTGGGATTGCAATTGGCCCAGTCTTTTTTACAAAGCGTGTGGGCAGACGGTATCGACGCGGGCACGGACAGCGGCCTGTACGCCATAGCCGCGCGTGCATGCTTGGACACAAATTTTGTGGACAAGGCCTTAAGCGACGATAGCTGGCGCGACGTGGCCGCCGCCAACCGCATGGAACTGCTAAAGATGGATTTGTGGGGCGTGCCCAGTTTCCGCGTCAACGACCTGCCCGGTTACTGGGGCCAGGACCGCCTGTGGATGGTGGAGCAGGATTTAATCGCTCTGCGCTAAACCGTGTACTTCTCTACCTGTACCGCGCAGTCATAAAACGTGGGCCCACGCCCCAGGTCAGTGAGCCGCTGGTTAGTCAATTCATTCACATTGGTGCCCATGGCCCCCAGCTTGCGCCACCACACTCCCAGGCCGTTGACCACGCCGGGCCGTGCCCGTGGGCTGATCTCGGCTTTGCAATGGTACTGGCCGCGGTCATTGAAGACGCGCACCCTATCTCCATCAGAGATACTGCGCGCCATCGCATCTTGGGCATGGATTTCAATTTTGGGCTCGCCTTCGATGCCGCGCAGGCTTTTCACGTTGACAAAAGTGGAGTTCATGAAATTGCGCGCCGGCGGGGAAATCATGGCCAGTGGATAGTGCGCACCGGCATGGGCTTCTTCGTAATTGGGCAGGTAGTCCGGCAGTCCGTCCAAGCCCATCGCGGCCAGGCGCTCGCTGAAAAATTCGCAGCGTCCCGAAGGCGTGGGGAAGCCGCCTTGCGCAAACGGTGCTTGCGGCAAGGGCAGGCTGACAAAGCCGTCCTGCAACAAAGTATCAAAGCTGATGCGCGCATCGAAAGCCGTGCGGCACAGCGCCTCGTCCCCCTCGGTAAAACAGGGTTCGGTATAGCCCATGCGCTGCGCCAAATTACGGAAAATTTCGGCGTTCGAGCGGGCCTGCCCCTGGGGCGCAATGGCCGGGCGGTTAAGTAGCACATCGGTGTGGCCGTAGGTGGTGTGTACATCCCAGTGTTCTAGCTGGGTGGTGGCCGGCAAGATGTAGTCCGCGTAGTCTGCGGTGTCGGTTTGGAAATGCTCTAAGACCACGGTAAACAAATCTTCGCGCGCAAAGCCTTGCACCACTTTGCCCGAGTCCGGCGCGACCGCCACGGGGTTGCTGTTGAACACAAACAAAGCATCAATAGCTGGGCCGAAGGCCTGGCTTGCTGGGCGCAGCAAATCATCGCCAATGGTGCTCATATTGATCGTGCGGCAGGGCCCCGCCGGACGCAAATCCGGCCGTGTGTGGGCACTGTCATCAAATCCGTGGGTACCTGAGTTTGAAAGCAACATGCCGCCAGCCGGTTTGCGCCAAGCGCCGATGAGCGCGGGCAGGCAGGCCACGGCGCGCACCGCATTGGCGCCGCCGCGCGCGCGCTGCATGCCATAGTTCAGGCGAATCGCCGCACTCTCGCCGCGCAGCATGGATTGGCCGTAGTCGCGTGCAAGCGATTCAATTTGCGCTTGGGGTACGCCGCAGACCTGCGCGGCGCGCGCTGGTGTCCATTGCAGGGCGCGTTCGCGCAGTGGCCCCCAACCCAGTGTGTAGCTTTCGATGTAATCGTGGTCTAGCCAGTCGTGGGCAATGAGCTCGTGCATCAGAGCCAGGGCCAGGGCTGCATCGGTGCCGGGGCGCAGGGCGATGTGTTCGTGGCATTTCTCCGCCGTCTCGGTGCTGCGGGGGTCTATGCAAATGATTTTCGCCCCGGCGCGCTTGGCCTCTTGCGAATAGCGCCAAAAATGCAAATTACTGGTGATGGCGTTGCTGCCCCAAATCAGAATCAGTTGCGCATGAGCAAAGTTTTCAATCAGCATGCCTTTGCGCACGCCCAGGGTGTAGTCCAGACCGGCAGCGCCGGCCGATGAGCAAATCGTGTAGTCCAGCATCGAGGCGCCCATACGATTGAAAAATCGCGAGGACATGGCATCCCCCTGCACCCAGCCCATGGTGCCGGCATAGTTATAGGGTAGTACGGCCTGTGGCCCGCGTTGGGGGTCTTTCACAATGGTTTGCAGACGCGCGGCAATATCGTCCAGCGCAGCGTCCCAACTCACCGGCGTGAATTGGCCCGCGCCCTTGGGTCCGCTGCGCTTGAGTGGTTGCTTCAGGCGCTCAGGGTGGTAAGTGCGTTCGGTGTAACGCGCTACTTTATTACACAGCACGCCATCGGTTTGCGGATGGTGGGGGTTGCCCTGCACCTTGATGGCGATGCCGTTTTCCACGGTGGTGATCAGGGAGCAGGTGTCCGGGCAGTCATGCGGGCAGGCGCCCACCACATGGTGGCTGCTGCTGATGGGCTTGGCGCTGGGCGCTTGGGTGCTGGCTTCTGGCATAGTGGGAGGGCGCGGATGGGGGCGCAATAGGACTGAACAAAGTGTCCCATTGTGCCGCCATATGCTCCTGCTTGTCACCATTTGTTGAACGATCCAGACCTTTGTAAAACTGTCAAACGAAAGCTTGTTATGGAATTAATTGACGCGATTGTGGAAAACGCTCCCGCCATAGCCGCGGTGCGGCGCGATTTGCACGCCCACCCCGAACTGTGTTTCAAGGAAGAGCGCACCGCCGATGTGGTGGCCGCCCAGCTCAGTGCCTGGGGTATTCCTATCCACCGGGGTATGGGTACCACTGGAGTGGTCGGCATCATTCAGGCCGGTACGTCCCAGCGCGCCATCGGCTTGCGTGCCGACATGGACGCGCTGCCGATGCAGGAATTCAATACCTTTGCCCATGCCAGCCGCCACCCGGGGCGTATGCACGCTTGCGGCCACGATGGCCACACTGCCATGCTGCTCGCTGCGGCCCAGCACCTGGCTAAGCACCGCGACTTTGACGGAACCGTCTATGCCATCTTCCAACCGGCCGAAGAAGGCGGCGGTGGTGCGCGCGAGATGATCCGGGACGGTTTGTTTGAAAAATTCCCTGTCGAGGCGGTGTTCGGCCTGCACAACTGGCCGGGTGGGGATGTGGGCGAGTTTGCGGTCAGCCCCGGCCCAGTGATGGCATCGAGCAATGAATTCAAAATTGTGGTGCATGGCAAAGGCGGCCATGCGGCCATCCCGCACAACACCATCGACCCGGTGCCGGTGGCCTGCCAAATGGTGCAGGCCTTTCAGACCATCATCAGCCGCAATATCAAACCCATAGAAGCCGGTGTGATTTCAGTCACCATGATCAATGCCGGCGAGGCCACCAACGTCATCCCTGACAGCTGCACTTTAGAGGGCACGGTGCGTACCTTCACTGTGGAAGTGCTGGACAAAATTGAGGCGCGTATGCGGGATATCGCCCAGCATACCGCCGCGGCTTTCGGCGCAGAATGCACATTTGAGTTTTCGCGCAATTACCCGCCCACCATCAACTCCGAAGCCGAGGCCCGGTTTGCGCGCAAAGTGATGGCCTCCATCGTGGGCGAAGACCGCGTGCAAGTGCAGGAACCGACCATGGGTGCGGAAGATTTTTCCTATATGTTGATGGCCAAGCCCGGTTGCTACGCCTTTATCGCCAACGGCGATGGTGCCCACCGAGAGTTCGGTCACGGCGCGGGCCCCTGCATGCTGCACAACCCCAGCTACGACTTCAACGACGCCTTGCTGCCCCTGGGTGCCACCTACTGGGTGCGCCTGGCACAGGCTTGGCTGGCATCCAAAGCCTAGGCTGGCGCAAAACGTTGCGCTGCCATCTGTAGCAAGCCGTCAAAAATCAGGTTGTCCACCAGCTCAAAAGGGCGGGTCATGGACGGGGCCATTTTCCAGCCGGCGCCGCCGGTCATGATGCATAGCGGCTCCCCGCCACAGTGGCTGCGCACATGCTGCACCATGCATTCCACCGCGCCGGCAATCGCGTAGGTTCCGCCGCTGGTCAGCGCGTCGCTGGTATTGGTGGGGAAGGGGCGTACCTCGCCGGTGGGTACATGCAAACCCGCAGTGCCGGACTCCAAGGCGCGCAGCATGATGCCGTGGCCCGGAATAATCATGCCCCCTAAGAACCGCCCGTCGGCCGATACCGCTTCAACGGTGACCGCAGTGCCGACCATGACGACTACCATAGGCCTTGGCGCTCCCTGGGCCAACATGCGGTGGTAGGCACCGATGATGGCTACCCAGCGGTCCGCGCCTAAGCGGGTGGGATGGTCATAGCCGTTGACAACACCCGCTTCGCTGTCGCTGGCCACTACCCATTGGGGGGTAACGTCCCACAGTTCCATTTGCAGTTCGACGCGGCGCTTCACGGCGTCCCCGGCTACTACGCTGCCCAGCACATGCTTGGGCGCCGGTAGGCGGCTCCAGGCGCCGTCGGCCAGTTTGTCGATGTTTTCCAAAAACTCGGCGCCTTGGGCCAGCAGGGCTGCGCCGGGATGCGCTGCGCGGTACTGGGCCCATTTGAGGCGGGTGTTGCCGATATCGAGCGCCAAAAAGGTCATAAGCAGAGGAAAGTTTGGGCGCATTATCGCCAAGCGCTGGGAATGGTTTACAGTTGACGTTTACGTAAACGTCAATGCCGCTACTGGCAAATCCTTTCGCACCCGCACCAAGGCTGTTTCACCATGACCGATTTATCCGCAGAATTCAAGGCGCTTGCCAATTACCGACCCACGCATAAAGTGCGTTTTGTCACCGCTGCCAGTCTGTTTGATGGGCATGACGCCGCTATCAATATCATGCGCCGCATTCTGCAAGGCATGGGTACCGAAGTAATCCACTTGGGCCACAACCGCAGCGTCGAGGAAGTGGTCACCGCCGCCTTGCAGGAAGACGTACAAGGCATTGCGATTAGCTCCTACCAGGGCGGGCATGTGGAGTATTTCAAGTACATGGTGGATTTGCTCAAAAGCCGCGGCGGTGCGCATATCCAGGTGTTTGGCGGCGGCGGCGGGGTGATCGTCCCGGCCGAAATCCGCGAGTTGCAAAGCTATGGCGTGAGCCGCATTTACAGCCCAGAAGACGGGCAAAAAATGGGCCTGGCCGGCATGATCGGCGAGATGGTGATGCGTTGCGACCGCGAGCTCTCCAGCTTCGCGCCCAAAGAATTAGCCGCCATCCAAGGCCACAGTGATGCCGCTTGGCGCGCGCTAGCGCAGTTGATGACCGCCGTCGAAGCGGGCAAGGTGGCGCCAGACTTGTTGCAAGCCCTGCGCGCGCAGGCGGCCGCAGCCAAGGTGCCCA
>Ga0214919_10012765_pt1 | contig 10280 bp, 5 predicted proteins | sample LL1503_MetaG_FD_177994 | JGI IMG/M metagenome (GOLD analysis project Ga0214919, IMG submission 177994) | Freshwater microbial communities from Lake Lanier, Atlanta, Georgia, United States - LL-1503 | ecosystem: Environmental > Aquatic > Freshwater > Lake | place: USA: Georgia | collected 2015-03-15 | reverse complement strand
ACAGAAGTACCAACAGAAGTTGAAGTACCAGTCGAAGTTCAGACAGAAGTTGAAGTACCAGTCGAAGTTCCAACAGAAGTTGAAGTACCAGTCGAAGTTTCAACAGAAGTACCAGTCGAAGTTCCAACAGAAGTTCCAACAGAAGTTCCAACAGAAGTTCCAACAGAAGTACCAACAGAAGTACCAACAGAAGTTGAAGTACCAGTAGAAGTTCCAACAGAACTACCAACAGAAGTACCAATAGAAGTTCCAACAGAAGTACCAACAGAAGTACCAACAGAAGTACCAACAGAAGTACCAACAGAAGTTACAACAGAAGTACCAACAGAAGTACCAACAGAAGTACCAACAGAAGTACCAACAGAAGTACCAACAGAAGTACCAACAGAAGTACCAACAGAAGTACCAACAGAAGTACCAACAGAAGTACCAACAGAAGTTCCGACAGAAGTTACAACAGAAGTTACAACAGAAGTTACAACAGAAGTACCAACAGAAGTACCAACAGAAGTACCAACAGAAGTACCAACAGAAGTTCCAGCAGAAGTTCCAGTAGAAGTTGAAGTATCAACAGAAATACCCGTCGAAACACTACCAGAATCTATAGAAGAATTAATTAATGATTATTCTGTAGAAACTCGTGTAACTGAATCTATTGAAATGGAAGCACTATTGAAGGTACTATTAGAGACAATGGGACAAAATCGTTATCAATAATAATTAATAATAATCAGAAAATTTGTAGAAATTTATAAAAATCAATAGAATTTTATAAAATAAACTTATTAAAAATAATTATTTTCTAAAGCTATATATATATATATGTCTTTATTATTATTATTATTAAGAAATAACAAAATTAAAACAGATAAAAATAAAAGAGATTATGCTATTTGGGTTCATCATGATACAATTTCACAAGAGAAAAAAACAGATAGTATTACATCAAATAAACAATCAGATTCTGTATTTATAAATCAATTATCAGATTCTATTTCAGAAATTTCTAAAGTTTAATATAATGAATGTGGTGAAAGTCCTACTTTATTTGCAATTATAAATCAACTAAATCAACAAGATGATTTAAACCAATCTGATTATGATATTTAATCGGTATATTTAATTTAGCTGCTAATAAAATTATATTTTCTGGTATTTTTGTTCCAGTATAAGTTAAAATCATTTTACAATATTTTTTTAAGGAAATTCTTTTTCCAAATAATATTTCATGAGAATGCACGAATGTTACATTTTTATTATATAATCCTATCATATGTTTTTCAATCTTTTCTTTTAATTTTTTTAGATTTGGTATATTTTTTAAGTTGCCTTTACCTTTAATATAAATTTTTTTTTGCATTTTTTATAAAAGCATCGGAAAATGTATTACGAAAAGATCCAATACCAGTAGCATAAAATGGATAATCTTTTAGTATTTTTATATCTAAAATAAAACAATATGGACAACAATGGGTAATTTGATTATTTTCATTTGGTAAATTACGATATACAAGTTGTGTAAATATTTGATTTACTGATTGTTCTTCAATTAACATACCAGGTAGTCTTTTATTTTTATTTGCTTCTATATAACCAGATTTTAATATACTCTCTACGTTTTTATTAAATGTTCCATGAATAATATATTCTTTCATATTATAATGGCGTAGGAAAAAGTAAAATTTTATTTTACTTACTTCTTCGCTATTAGAAGTGATGAAAGTAGGACTTTTTCCACCTCTAATTACAGATAAATAAAAATCTTATGTATTATTTATTAAATAAAATTTTACTTTTTCTTGCGCTATTACCTTATTTTAAATAATCTGATTTACACCATTATGATTTAGACCAATCATAATTATAAATTGTTTGAATAATATTAATAATATCAAAATTATTTGGATATTTTTTATCAAATCGGATATCTATAGCTTGATATTTATTATTATCTATTGGATAACAACGATATATTTTTCCTTGTATTGGTTTAAATAATATTGTAATTATACTATTATAATTATTTTTTTCTTTATCTAACCAATTTGACCCATCATATAATAAATCGATTGTCATCATATTTTTAGGTTTAATTTTAATGTCACGTATATCATTACCATTAATTGGTGAAATAATTATACCATCGCATTTATATTTCGCTTCTTCATTAATAAACTTAGTTAGTTTTGTTTCAGAATTTATAATAATATCTTGAACAAGTTGATTTTTAAAATCATTTGAACAATTATTAACTAAAAAGGCTACTTTTGGATACCATCTAATTTGATGGTCTTTTGTTTTCTCTAAAAATTTATTAAAAATAATACGTTCATTTTCTATTAATTTTATAAGTTCATCTGTTGTTTTAACTATTTCTAATTTAGTTTTATTTGTATAAGGATGACTAGAACGAATATCATTATATCTTTCAATAATTGTAGTATTTGGTTTATCGATATCAAATACAAAATACAAATCTAAATTTTCAATATATTCTGCATTGACATTATAATGAATTAAATCATTACAAACTGGATAAATATTTGTAGAAAGATTATTAACAAGAATACCATCTACTTTTTCCCGAATTAAAAAGTTATTATATATATTAAATTCATGTGGTAATAAATGTTTTGGTTGTAAATTAGTAAATCGTTGTTTACTAATTTGCCAATTAATTGAACCTTTTGATAGAATTGGCTTATTAGAAGGTTTAAAATTTAATAATTCTTCAATAACAGGAAAAAATTTAAATTTAAAATTTTGTATTTTTAATTTTGTTTTTTTTCTGACTATTAGTCGAAGAAAATGTAAAACTTTATTAATTTTAATACCGTTTATATTATTAATAGGCGCAAATTTACTAAGACCGATCAAAAAAATCATATTATTATCAACATAATAATACGAACCATTATCAAAATATAATTTATGAAATACATATTTAAAAAAGTCATATTTACAAAGTAATTTAATAGCTGTTCCTAATATTTTTTTACCCAGTGTTTCATAATTAAATAATTTTTCTAACGAATCTATTTGTATAAAATCATCATTGTATGATTGATTAATTGTTTTAGTAATAATATTAAAAATAGGAATACAATTTTTTATAAGGTCATTCTGATTGAAAGATAATTTATGAATATCATGTTCTGTTCCAAAATTACCAATATGTTTTAACATCATAATTAATTGATAATAAAATTTTTCTTGTTCTGTAATTAATTTATCATAAATATATTTATAATCATCTATTGAAGGTAAATCTATATAATAATTTGAAAGAATATCTGATATCTCATTAACTGTAATAGGCTTATGATAATAATATTTGAATAATTTTTTAACTATTGAAAATTTAGTCCATGATACATTATTAAGCATAATATTAAAATATGGATTCAAATTACAATTTTCAGAAAGAATTTTTAATTTTTTTAATTGATATTTTATAGGAATTAAAGAAGATAATAAATTAGTTATCATTTGTTTAACAACTATATTTTTATGAAGTAACATTGATTTATTTTCTTTAATTTTTTCTAAAGTCCATTTATATAGACGATTATCTGAATTTTTAATACTATTAATAATAATATAATTATATTCATCTTTTAAAATATCAATCTTAAAAAAGTCTACCCAAAATAAAAAAGCGGGGAATCCACCTTTTGTTGATGATATACTCAGTATTTCTGTTTTTAAATTATCATCATCATCAAAAAATAATATATTTTTAATTTGTTTTAAATAGCGTTGACCATGTTCAATTATAGTTAATGTATATAAAAAATATCTTATATTTTGTTTAAATATTTTGTCTTGATGTATATTTGTTATAACTGTATTTACTAATAGAGATACTAATTCATTGAAATAAGATAATTTAAAATTTTTGTTAAATTCTTGAGGACCTTGGTCAATATAAATTGTTAATGACACTAATTCAATAAATGACACTAAAATATCTAAATCTGCATTTCTAAATTTATTAAAATCATAAGTATTAATTTTTTTTTTATTATACAAATCTAATAAAATATAAACTTCATTAGTTGTATTAAATAATGTAGTATTAATTGGATTACTGGATACTGCTACTATATTGGGCATTAATTAAAGAATCTTTAATTAATAGTATTATATTACAATTTTTTTTATAACCTATTATAATTATGAATATAACAAAAAAATATAAAAAATATAAAATTAAACCTACAAAAGAAACAATCGATGATTTTTGTACACCTAAACAATTTAAACTACAACCTCAACAAGCTTTTTTAGCTGATTATTTTTCATCAAAAGAAGCCCCTCCTGGTATGTTAATATATCATCAAATTGGTGCTGGTAAAACTTGTGCTACAATAGCTGTTGCGGAAAAACTTAAGAATAAATTAAATATAATAGTTGTTGTTCCTGCTGCATTAATAGGTAATTTTATGGATGAATTAAGATCACCGTGTCCTGGATATGATTACATAACACACGCTGAACAAAAAAAATTATTAAAATTAAAAATAAATGATCCAGAATACAATGAAATTATTAAAAAAACAGAAGAAAGAATAAAAAAGTTTTACACAATTTATTCTTATCATAAATTTGTTGATTTGGCTCAAAATAATAAAATAAAATTAAAAGATACTTTATTAATTATTGATGAAGTTCAAAATATGGTTTCGTTAACAGGAACATTCTATAAAACCCTAAAGAAATTAATTGACGATTCAGATAATAGTTTACGAATTTTAATATTATCTGCTACACCAATGTTTGACCGTCCAAATGAGATTGGTTTAACTTTAAATTTACTAAAACCAAAAATTGAATTTCCAATTGGTAGTGATTTTAATCAAGAATTTTTATCTGGAAATGGAACAAATTATAAAACAATAAATATGAAAAATTTTATAAACTTAAGCAAAGGTTTAGTTTCTTATTATCGTGGTGCACCACCTTATACTTATCCTGAACAAATTTTTAAAGTAGTTAAATGTCAAATGTCTGATTTTCAATTTAAATCATATTTATCTGCTTTATCATCAGAAGGTGATTATATAAAAGGTGCATTTAAAAATGTTGATATTTTAAATCTCCCACCTAATTTTTTTTTAGGCACCAGAATGGTATCTAATATATCTTTTCCAAATAAATGTATTGGTGATTTAGGATTTGCTGGATTTAAAGATGATCATTTAATGTTACAAAATGTAAATAAATATTCTATAAAGTTTGTAAAAATATTTAAAAAAATTAAAAAATCTGAAGGACCTACATTTGTATATTCTAACTTTAAAGAGTATGGTGGACTACGTTCATTCATAAAATTTATTGAATATCATGGTTTTAAAAACTATAAAACTCATGGAGAAGGTTTAAATAGATATTCTGTTTGGTCTGGTGATGAACCTCACCGTATGAAAGAAGAAATAAAACAAGTTTTTAATCAAAAAGAAAATAAAGATGGTTCTAAAATTAAAATTATGTTAGGTTCTCCATCAGTTAAAGAAGGTGTTTCTTTTAAACGAGTAAGACAAGTACATATTTTAGAACCATATTGGAATATGTCACGTATACTACAAATTATAGGAAGAGCAATTAGATTCTGTTCGCATCAAGATGTTCCTAAATCTGATAGAAATGTAGAAGTATATTTATATTTAGCAACTCGTAATGGAGAAGAAACAATAGACCAATATATATGGTTATTAGCTAAAGAAAAAGATAAAATTATACAATCATTTGAAACAGCACTAAAAGAAGTTGCGATTGATTGTGAATTATTTTATAATCGTAATGTTTATAAAACAGATCAATATAAATTAAAATGTAAAATATAAACTATTTTATAGTCTTATAAATTTAAAATAGAATAGCGAATAAGAAAGTAAAATAAAACTGTTTATTTATACAAATAATGCTTTATATATAATAGGGAAGAAAGTAGGACTTTCTCAAGCTCTATTTTACTTTTTCAATGCACTATAAATAATATAAAAAATAATTTTAGTTTTTTTTATAAAAAATAATTTTAGTTTTTTTTATAAAAAATAATTTTAGTTTTTTTTATAAAAAATAATTTTAGTTTTTTTTATCTATATATATATATATTATGGAACAAGACAATAAAACTACAAACACCTTAAAAAACCAAATAGACCAAACAATAGAAAATATTTTTACAGAATGCCCACCTTATGCATATTTTTATTATTTATTTAATGATTTAATTGAGATAGCAACAGATGAGGATGATATTGATAAATATAATAAAATTATACCTATAATTACTGAGTTATATAATATAAAATACGATAGTAAAATAACTATGGAGTCTTGTATTGATGAGCCTATTAATAAAGCAACAGGTTCTAAAAAATTCCAAAGAGAAAAGAAGCTACAAGAAAACTTGAAAAACAATAGAATTTTTAGTTATTATATTGATGTAGGAAACCATTATATGTATTGTATGATAATAAAAAATGATAATGATGATACTTATACTATTTTATTTGCAAATCAAGGTGGTGATATTAAATCTCAAGGGGATTTGGTAAAGAATGGTCAGTTTTTATTGGTTAATGGAATTTATTTATTTTCAAATGTTACTAAAGTTAAAGTTGAAAAATTTTTAACATGTGATGTAGGGAAAAATCCGAAAACATATGAAAATTTATTTAAGGAAATATTAGGCGATGATGAAAATGAAAATATAAATAATTATTTAAAAATACAAATTACACCACAATTAGGCGGATCATGTGGATTTCGTCCTGTAATATTTTATATAATATTCACTATAATGTTAACAGAAAATAAAAAAAAATTTGACAAAATAAAAAATTTGAAAGATGAAGATTCAAAAAATAAATTTATTTGTATTTTTTATGAAGCATATATTAAATATTATGATATAAAATTTACAGTTTTTGAATACATAATTAAAAATACAAATAAATTTTATAAATTAACATCAAATAGTAAAAAAATGGGTATCAACGATTGTAAAATAAGTAGAAATACAATACAAGGTGTTGATGTCTATAATTTAATTGAACTTGATATTCATTCATTTAAAAATCATGTTATTGGATATCTAGAGGAAATGGAATTAAATGTAAATTTAAATATAGATTTAAATGATATTACACAAAAAATTAAAAATATTACAACTTTGATTAGAACACAAATTATTGATACTTCTATATTTTTAACCAAAGATAACACCATTGAAGAAAACGAAAAAGTTACAAATTTATTAAAACACTTAAAAACCCCGTTTCCCATTATTGATAATAATGAAACATTAAATGAGTTAGAATTATCAACTATTCAAATTTCTAAAATCATATATAATCAGCATTATCGTAAAGCTTATATAGATGCAAGAAATGGAGGTGTCTTACATAATGGCGCATTAATATGCAAAAATACAGATGATAATATAGGATATGATACTATTACTTTAGAAAATGAAAACAATAATAAAAACAATAATGAAGACAATAATGAAGATATATATTTTGACGATGATTTTGACGAATATGATTTTGAAGATATTGAATACGTTGGTACCAAAATGAAATTTAAAGATGAAACTCGTCATGCAGAATATTTAAAAAACAAGCCAGTTAAATCTACAACTGAATCTTTACCTACATCTAAGCGTATTTATACAACTAATTATATATCTAATATTCGAGAAATTAAAGCAGATTCTAAAAATTTATTAGATTATATAAATTATATTGATAGTTTAAATACAAAAAATAATAGTGATCATTTTTTATTAAAAAAAAAAATAATTGAACTAGAAAATCATATAATAAATATGATTTGTGAAAATAACATATTTGATGGAAAGAATGATGGTAATGAGGATAGTCAACAATTATTTTTAAATGAAACAAGCGGAAATAATACATTTTCTAATGATTATAAAATAACTTCAAATAATTTTAAAAATATTTTAATGAAATTATCAGCAATTCTATCAAATTTAAATGATCCATTTAAAATGTCAAATAAAATAGAAAAAAATCATTTCTCTATTGGTATACTTTTATTTAAATTATTATCATTTTATGCATGTAAATTTATATTTATACAACATAATATGAAAGCTTATAACAAAAATCAAGATGATATTAACAAATCTTATAATGTGTATAGTAATATTAAAGTTTATAATAATATTAGTGATAATTTATTGGAAATATTTGAAAATACATCTAAATTAAGATCTAATTACACATTATTAGAAAATGATATTGATGATATTGATGGTGATGGTAAAGAAAATATTAAAACTTTTAAAAAATGTGAGTTTATTTTGACATCAAATAGAGAAAATTTTTATGAGCATACAGATGCATTATTAACAGGAGAATATGAATGTGCATTTGTAAAAGATAACACTTATAAATTAGAAGATAAAAAAATCACTACAGAAATGCAATTCATAAAAAATATAGGATTTGAAGATTATGCTAATGATGCTGAGGGAAAAATAAAATCATATGAAGATGAAATTTATTCTGCTGGAAATATGTTATATTTTGTGACATGTACTAATAAAATGAATTTTTTGCAAACAAACAATTTTGATACAATTGTAGATGATTCTGTAATGGATTCAACTTTAATTGAAACACATAATAAATATAATTTAATTACGCAACCATATAATAATAATTTATTATCAAATATCTATTATAATTTAATTAATTATAGTAAAATACAAAATAATTTTGTTTGTGGGGCTATATTTTTATCTAGTAAAGATAAAGATAAAGATAAAGATTATCAAAAACAAAAAAATAAATTAAATTATGATTATAATATATTAGTTGGTAATAAAGAATTAATTGATCAAAATTTATGTTTTTTAAAAGAAGCATTTGAAGTAGATAATGAAATTAATTTTTTTAACAACTTATTTACTTGCGCGTATTTAAAAATGTTAAATAATGATTTTAATTTCAAAGATATAAATTCCATATTAGAAAAACATAACAAAAAAATTACAAATATATTATCTAAATTAGAAGATAAAGATAAAGATGCTATGATTGAATTAGTAAAAAATGACATAACTAATAATAATAATAATATAATAAAATGTTTAATTTTATATTTATTTTTTCAACAAAATTCACTTGGTGGATTTGATATTATAAACCTTACTAAATATATTTATGTTTCTTATATACTTATTTATAAAGTTGTAAAAGATGGAAAAGATATAATATATCCAATTAAAGACGAAGATAATTTATTTATAATAAACGACTTGTATAATATAATATTATATAATGATAATAATAATAATTTATTACAACAAAAAATAGATGTTAATTGGATATATAATAATAATAAATATTGTGTAATGCATGATAATAATATTATAATTAATGATAAAATCAATTACTTTACAAATAATGGATTTTGTATGAATATAAAAGATAAATATAAAATAAACACAGCTATTACAATAGAAAATATTTACTCTAATCAATTTATTGATATTAAATATTATGGTATTGTAAATGATTCTACTTCAAATAATGTAGTAAAATATATTAATATTGATAATATTAATAATTCATATAATACTAGTATATTAGAATATACATATTATAAAACAGTAGAAATAAATCAAAACCCAATTACAAATACAAATACAAATAATTCACCACCAGGATATTTTATAGGGAAGTTTATTTATAATGATGATTTTTCTTTTTCATATAAAATGAATAATATTGATACTTTTGTTTTTATGGAATTACTTTCAATAAATTATGGAGATAATCCAATTTTACAAAAATCAAATTTAACACCAATATATGTTTTAACAAATAATATTAATATTTTATTATATAATAATGATTTTTTAAATAATAATGATTTTTTAAATGATAATAATTCGTTATTAATTAATAAAACAATTAAGTTAACTATTAATGATGATAAAATATCATACACAAAAAATGAGATAAAATATACATTATTAAAAATTGAAGAGATACCATTGCAAAATAATTTATTTATTAATTATTGGTTATATTTGGCAAGAATTTTTACTTTTAATAACATTTTAACATTTAAAAATGAAAATGAATATACAATATTTTGTTTTGATGATTTCACAAAGCCGACAGCTTATGAATTCACATTCAAAGATAATGTATTAAGTTATAATGTTAATGATACTACAAAATATACAGTTATAACTGAAGCTGTAAAAGACAAATTAAGTGATGATAATAAAT
>Ga0214919_10012764_pt1 | contig 10281 bp, 8 predicted proteins | sample LL1503_MetaG_FD_177994 | JGI IMG/M metagenome (GOLD analysis project Ga0214919, IMG submission 177994) | Freshwater microbial communities from Lake Lanier, Atlanta, Georgia, United States - LL-1503 | ecosystem: Environmental > Aquatic > Freshwater > Lake | place: USA: Georgia | collected 2015-03-15 | reverse complement strand
AATGAATTATTTGTAATTCTGTTATAATTTCAATTAATAGATTTCGGTCAGCATAAGACATCCAATTATCAGGTGTTATAAATAATAAATATCCTCCTTCTTTTAACTTTGATAAAGCCATTTCAATAAAATCCTTAATTAAATTATGATTTTTTGATGCTCTTTTACCATTTTCTAATATTTTAGCATACGGCGGATTAGCAACAATTAAATCATACTTTTTATTAGAATTAGAATTAGAATTAGTATTAGAATTTTCATTAAGAAAATCTTTATTTGTTATTTGTAATTTATATTTTTCACAACAAAATACTTTTCTCACATTATCTAACCTAGATTCATTAATATCATTAAATTCCAAAATATTTTCTAAAATTTCTTTTTTATTCCTATTTTCATATTTTAATAATTCAAATAAAATAGGAAGACTAAAATTACCATTGCCACAACAAGGATCTAAAATAGATAAATCTTTACGAGACCATAATTCAATTGGAATTTTACTTATCATTTCACTTATACAATCAATAGGAGTTGGTTCATCATTACTAGATTTATAAGTACTTTTATCCACATTTAAAACCATATCATAATATTTTTTAATTTCTTCATAATTATTATTATCAATATTGATATCAGTTTTAATATCAGTTTCAGTTCTAGTATCAATTTTAGTATCAATTTTAGTATCAATTTTAGTTTTAATTTTTAATTTAGTAATTATAGTTTCATCACACGGTTTTTTTCTTTTTTGATGCTGAAGATAATTTGATTTTTTACTAAATTCTTTATCACATTTAATGCATATTTGAGACATTATAAATTACTATTATAATTATTATAATAATAAATATTATTATATTTTAGTTTTAAAATCAATTTTTAATTACTTTTTATATTTTGGATTATTTTTTTATAAAAAGTTTATAAAAAGTTTAAAATGTGTGACTTGCTGGTATTTTTTCTTTATTATGTAATTTAAACATATAAACATATGCTCTAGATGCTCCCATTGAAAAATTAATATTATTACTAAATAATTGTTTTCTTATATATTCAAAACCGTGTCTTCGAAAATTATAATCTAGTTCAACCCAACTATAATATTTATGAACTCCAATTGATTTTTTTTCTTTATAAATTGATTTTGACTTTAAATCTAAAAAATTTTCTTCAGTTGTATTTTTATTAAAAACATTTAAATAAAATCCGTGTTCTATATCATTTAACATATAATCAGCATAAGTAAATGACTCGTGATCAATAATTATTATTAATCCATCTTTTTTTAATACACGTGCCATTTCACTTAAAGTAAACTCATAATTTTTAACGTGATGTAGAACCATTTTAATACTAATTAAATCAAAAGTATCATCTTCAAAAGGATATGATTCATCAAATTGTATTCTTTTAAATGTAAATTTATCAGTATATTTACTTCGTCTCCAATTACCTTGTTCTGAAAAATCATCTAAATCAACACCATATATCTCATCTTTTTTTAAATCTAATAATTTACCCATTGAAATACAAAATTTACCATTACCGCATCCAATATCTAAATATTTATTAATATCTATAGCACCTCTATCTCTTTGAGCTAGTGTTATATAACGACTAATATATTCTTGAATAGGTAAACTACCATCACAATCAGTAGATTTTTTAATATAAAATTTATTTATAGGGGTATGATATAATTTTCTAAGCTGATTATAAATTTCATCATCTTTTTTTTTACTTATTATAATTTTGTAAATAATATTTGTTAATTTTGGATTAAATCTTTTTAAGGCAAGTTCTAATAATCTAGATAAAATAACTGGATTATATTTAAATGCAATATTTACTAAAGCCTTAAATTGTTCTCCACTTTCATATGATTTATAATATTTTTTATAACTAAATTCAGGTTTTGCTAAATTAAAATATTCATTATAATTACATCTCATTTGCTTTTTAAAATTAGGATTATGCATAAAAATATCAAAATTAGTTGGTAAATCTAAACTTTTTTTACCTTCATTATTATTTTTCTTTGATTTTTTAAATTTTCTTTTAGTTTTAAATTTTTTAAATTTTGTTTTAATTTTAAATTTTTTGTTTATTTTAGATTTAATAAAACTTTTTTTTATAGTTTTATTTTTTTTTGTATTTTTAGATGTCATTTTTATTTTAGTTATTTTTTTATCTTATATATAAGATAAAAAAAAAAATGTCTTTAAAAACTTCACAAAAAATGTCTTCACAAGAATTACAAACAAAAATTAGGGGTTTTTTAGAAATAACAAATACTGATGAAAAATTTGTTTTTAATATCACGGATCAATCTATTGTAGAAACACAACAATATCAAGATTTTATTACTTTTTTTAATAGGTCTTTGACAAATTTTACAAATTCAAATAATGAGAATAGTATTATGGGCTCATATTATGCTAGTTCGCTTGATGAAAGTGATAAAAAAGATTTTAATGAAAAAGTAAAAAATTATAGTATATATGCTGATTTATTAAAAATAAGAGAAAGAATTGCACAATTACTAAGAAAAAAACATTCAAAAAAAGAACCAATTAAACCTCAAAAAGGATCAGATTTTTTATCTTTTACTGAATTACATACATATAATAGAGAATATCATATTAGAGAATTTATGAAAGATAAAGATTTTGAAGAACAAATAAAAAGAAAAGCAGAAGATATTTTAGAAATATTTGAAAAAAGAATAGAACAAATGCAAACTTGTTATGGAGATCATCAAGATCAAATAGGCGTGACAAAAACTAGCGATGATTTAACATATTATTATGTGGAAGCTATAAGAGAAAGAATAATGGTTGATGCAATAAAAGAAAAATTAAGATCAGTTCAACATCTAGATGATAAGGAAAAAAACAAAATATTAATTGATGAATTACAAAAAATGTCAGGTTATATTTTTTGGGGTCTTAAAGATTTTTATTGTTATTATAATACAAATTCTTCATTAAAAACTCCTGAAGAATTAAAAAAATATATGCAAACTGAAATATTACCACGTTTAAAAATAGCAAAAGAAAACGATCCAAATTGTGTCAAAAAAATGATGACTTTTTTACCATTAGTATTATTTACTGAAACAAAACAAGAAAATGGAGAAACTATTTTTGATTATGATGAAGAAAAAATAATACAATTTTTTATAGATAATAGTATTCCAATAAATTATAAAACAGGAGAACCATTACCAATAGAACAAGGTGGTATAATTAAAGGTCTTGTTTCACAATTTCGTTTAGGTATTGGTTATGATTTATTTCTAGATAAAATTGGTGGATTATATTCTGATATACATAGTTTTTGGGGTATATATATATGTGCTTTAGATTTATTTAATAGTTGTGGTAAATATGTAAATTATAGTATTTATGTAAATTTATTAGAAACATATATGTCTTTAATAAATGAAAGATCAGTTTTTCCTTCTAGTTTTTCTCTTAGAAAAGAAATAAGACCTAACGGTCGAAATGCTAGTATTTTTAATCAAGCTACTAAATCTTATGAATTTCGTTATAAAGACCCAATAAATAAAAATAATTTATTTAATGAAAAAATGAAATTACTTGGTGTTATTTTTATTAGATATTTACAAGATAAAGAAGGCAAACCATCAAAAAAAAAATTAATATTACCATTATTTGTTTTTAAAAATACACAATTTAAAAAAATACCACGAACAACTACTGATGTGACAACAATTGGAAATGATTTTATATCATCTTATACTGGTGATGAAAGACAAGTTATTATTTGTGATCAAAAAATGTATTTTATTGAAGATGGTGAAATAATACCTTCAATAAGTCTTACATATCACGAATTAACTAACATATTATTTTATGGTGCTAAAACTTATATGATTGGAAATGATAGAAAGGAATTATATTTTACATATCGTGAGAGACCTGATCCTGAACTTGAAAACTTAATTGAAAAATTAAAAATGACACAAGTATTTTTTATTAAAGGTCCATTTAAACCTAATGAAAGAGAAAGATTTGAAATTAAGACTAGAGAGGAAGCTAATATATTTCTTAATGTAAATCCTCAATATGAAATAATGGGTAATCAAAAATTAACATTAACTGTTCCTCAATCATCCGGACCCACAACAGGTGGTAATAAGAATAGTAATAAACAAAGAAAAACAAGGAAAAACAAAAAAACAAGGAAACAAAGAAAAAATACTTTAAAAAAAAAAAGTCTTTTTTAATAACACTTTTATAAAAAAGTGTTTTTACTTTTTAAAATTTTATCAAAAAATAAATAAAAATTGATTTCTTAAATAAATTTATATAAAAAATTCTAATCTAAATTATTATAATAAATAATATTTTAATAAGAAAAAATAATCATAATAATAAATTATAATAACTAACAAAATGGAATCTAATGAACCTATTAAAATCTATTTACCAGTTAGTAATTTAGCAGTTCTAGTTGGTTTAAGTAAATATGGTTCTCTTTCACAAGTTATCTTAAGTTTATGGCATAAAGTTGATGAAGAAGGATATAATATGAAATTAAAAGAACAAGAAGAAATTTATAATAAGTCTTTTAAATCAGTTAGTGAATGGGAAAAATTAGAAATTTTATCCAAAGAATTAGGTTTAAATGATATGAAAACAAAAACTTATTCTATAATGAAAAAAACATCAAAAGAAGAATTAGAAGATAATCAAATGGCGGTTCTTCGTGATATAGACCAAAGCATGATTGATATTAACTTAGTTGATACATCAAATTTAAAAGACATTAAATTAATTAGAGAAAAAATTAAGAAAGAAAGTGATGAAAAGAAAAAAACATTAACTAAGTTATTTAATAGTTTAACTAATCGAGGATTTGGTAATAAACACGAGAAATCCGCCATTGATATTTACATTAATTTAACTAATTCTACTATCAGCGATGAACAAAAAGTTTTAATCGCTAAATTAAAAAGTAATACTTATAATATTAAAACTAAAGAAACAAAAATTAAAAAAGTTAATGTTGAATGGTATTTAAAAGGAAAAATTGATGCTCTAGCAACAACTGAAAGTGGTGAAAATATTTTAGTTGAAATTAAAAATAGAACTAGAAGTTTGTTTGGTCATCTTAAAGATTACGAAAAACCACAAATTCAAACTTATCTTAAACTAATGAATATGCAAAAAGGTCATCTAGTTGAACATCTTAAAACTAAAACTAAAACTAAAGATGATATTAATACAGATATTGAAATTAAAGAATTAGAAACTCTTTTGTTTAATAATACTAATATTATTGAAGTACCTTTTGAACCTGAATATTGGAAAATGCTTAAAACTAGATTCCTTAAATTTATTGACTTTTTCACTTATTTTATGGAAAATTCTAATCTACAAGAAATGCTTTTGATTAAATCACAATATGATGAAGAATATGATACACATTTACGAAAAATCCTAGAAACCTACTTTTAAGTATTAAGTATTAAGTATTTTTTTATAGTATTTTTTTTAGTATTTTTTTAGTATTTTTTTTAGTATTTTTTTTAGTATTTTAAATTTATTTTTTTTTAGTATTTTAGAAAAAAGTATCATATAATTATAAATAGTAAGTTTTTAAAATAATTTTTAAAATAATTTTTAAAATATTATCAAAGTATTATCAAAATATTTTTGATGGTTTATAAAAATAATAAAAATAATAAAAATAATAAAAATAGTAAAAATAGTAAAAATAGTAAAAAGAAAATTAATGATTTGAAACCAGTTATAAAAACTAGTTATAAAAAAGTTAATGTTAATAGTAAAAAAAGGAAAGGAAACACAAAAAAGATTGGTGGAAGTATGTGGGATAAATTTAAAGAAGGAGCAGAAAAAACTTTAGGTAGATATAAAGGAAAAGGAGTAAAAGTTGGAGATGAAATTGAATTTTTATCAAGACAACAAAGAGGTTTATCACGATTTAAAATTGGACAAAATTATAGATCAGGTAAGCAAATAGAAAATCGCATAGATTATATGACAAAAAGAATTAATGAACAAAAACAAATATTTACAAAAGTAAATAACAAACTTGCAGGTAAGCAAGTTCAGTTTGATATGGCAGTCAAAAATAGATTTGAAAAACTTGAAATTGAAATTGCAACAGAAACTGCTGAATTAGAAAAAAAATTAGCTAAAGGAAAAATAAAAAAATTAAATTTTGATGAAGAAATAAAAAAACTATCAAAAAAAAAAGATGAAACACTAAATGAACTAAATATAGCAAAAAAAAAATTTCTTGAAAAACACAAAAAATTAATTAAAAAGGTTGAAGATAGAAAAAAAAACTTAATCAAAATGTCAGACAGATATGAACCACATATTAAAAAATTAACTCTTAAATTACGAACTAAAGTAAGAAAATCAAATAAATTTTTAGATAGAGGTTTATATAGAAGTTGTAAAAATTTACCTAAAGAAACTATGTGTTTTGATAGATTAAAAAAATGTCGTGATAGAATTACTAAAGAAAAAATAATTGATTGTATGAAAATTAATGAATTAACTATGGATATATTAGATAAAAATATTCTCAAAACTAAATTATATACTAGTCCTTCTCAAAGAATAAAAATTAAAGCAAGATCAGAAAGAATTAAAAGATTACACGAAACTAGTGAATTAATGGAAAGTAGTAAAGTTCAAATGAAATATGTTAGCGACCTAAAACAAGAAACAAAAGATAAATTACAAAAAATAAGAACAACACAAGAAAATGCTCAAAAATTAAAGACTAGTAAAATTTATGGAAGTGAAAGAAATACTCTATCTGCAAAAGCAAAAAAAAAAATAGAGAAAGAGGAACGAGATGCTATTATAAAAGAAAAAAAAAATGAATTGGAAAGAAAAATGGAAAAATCTATAAGGAAAGGGGAAGAAACATTTAATATGTTTCAACAAGAAGAAAGAATAGCAAAAGAACGTGGAAAATCAGTTTCAAATTAATTATTAATAAAAGAACAAGCAGCTAAAAATGCAAAACAACAAACATATTATGAACAACCAGTTCCTGTACAATCACAAACACATTATGAAGATCCTGAAGAATTATTAAGAAAACAAAAAATGGGAACATATGTAAATCTACAACCACAGAAACGTCCACTACCAACCTGACAACAAGGAGTTTATCCCAATGAAAGTAATATTTAACACTTAACGATATAACTTCAAATTAAAATTTATTTACTCTTTATAATATTTTGTGATGACAAAATAAACAACAATAAAAACAATTGCTAATATATTTATCCAAGTCATATAAACTGACATAAATGAACTTGAATTATTATTATTTTCTAATTCTAAAATATTTTCATTTTCATTTTCAAATTTTTCAATTTGTTCTTTACTAATATTATTATTACTATTATTATTACTATTAATATTTTTTAGTGGATAATTTATTTTATTTTCATTTCTAGGTGTAGTTTTATTGATTTTAAATTCTTGTGGAATTAAGTCATCCCAAAATTTTTTATTAAATCCATTTCTAGGGTTAATCAAATAGCTAGAAATACCTAATTCTTTTGATTTATTAATGTTATTAGTATCATCATCAAAGAAAATAACTTTTGGATAATCAACTGAATAATGTCTAGCAATATCAATAATATATTGATTTTTATCAGCACTTGGTTTAAATAATTTATTATATCTTTGATTTCCTTCAAGTGGTGTTATAATATTATCTAATCCAAATACTTTATTATCATCAAAAAGTCTATCTAAATAACTCTTAATGACATTATAAGTTCCAAAACTGATAATCGCAACTTTCTTTTTATTACTAACTAAATAATTTACTAAATCCCTAAAAAATATTGGGTCTGCAAACTGATACATTAATCTTTTCCAATTCATTCCTTCAACATCACTAGATTTAACTTCCATAGCATAAGAATGTATTTTTATAATAGTTAAATCAAAATCCCAAATGAATAAATCATACTTTTTAATAAAATTATCGTAATTTGAATAAATATTTTTAGTTGAATCCATTTATAAACTTTTTAGAAAAAAATTTTACTTTTTATCATACCTAGAAATAACTTTTTATAAAAAGTTTATTTTTTGCTAAAACTTTTTATAAATAGTTTATTTTTTGTTAAAACTTTTTTTTAAAAAGTTTATAGAAATAAAAATTAAAAACTAGCAAGTTTTGAAGTAGTGTGTATGTAAAAATTGAAATTGTCTTAATTTTATTATTATGATTATAAAAAACAAAAATGCCGTTTACGTTTTCCGATGAAAATTTCATCATCGAAACGGACTACCTTGTCCATTTTTGGAAGTGGATGGAAGCTACATACCCAGATGTTGTCATTGATACTGTATATGGAGACATATACAAAGATTTGTTTAATTTATTTGCCTTTCAGGCACTTTACAGTGAATAAATTAAATTCATATTAATTTTATTTTTTTTTACTTTTTATTATACCTAGAAATGACTTTTTTTAAAAAAGTTTATTTTCTTCTCATAGATTTTTTAGATTTTTTCATAGATTTCTTTGATTTTTTAGATTTAGATTTAGATTTTTTCATAGATGACTTTCTAGATACTTTTTTACGACGACCACCTGCTTGAACAGGTTGAACATCTTGAACTCCTTGTGCTGGTTCAGGAAAATCATAAACCTGAAACTTATTGTAATAAGTAGGTGTATCACACTCTGAATATCCTACTCTAGCCATTTGTCCTCCCATAGAATCACTTTGATTAAAGGTATAACCCGATCCAATTTGTTTTTTTACCATTTTTAATTTAATTTTTTTATTTAAAATATTAATTGTTTAATCTTTTAATTATCAATAAAGAAAAAAATTGATTTATCAAAAATAATATTAATATTATTTCATATTATTTCAAATTATTTTATAATTAAAATTTATAAAAATTTATAAAAATTTATAAAAATTTATTTGGATGTCAAAAAAAGGTAAAATTGAAAATGAAGAACTTAAAACTGATAATGAAATAGAAATGGATTTACATTTATATGAAAGTATTCAAGAGGTTTTTGAGTTTGAATTAGAAAAAATCTTTAAAAACATTGCTACTAAATATGGAAAAGAATATTTATTTAATCAAGAAGATTTAATGTCTTTTTATAAAAAAATGAAATTAGAGTTTTCTTTTAAAAAATCTCAATCAATTAATTCTAAACAAAAAGATAATGAAGATTTACCTGATGAAATAAGATGTTTAGCTAGAATTTGGTCAAATGGTTATATGGATAAAAATACTTTTGGAGGTCGTTGTGCTAGAAAAAAAATTATTAATACAGAATTCTGTCGTCAGCATAATGTCCATTTAGTGCACGGACGCTATGACAAACCACCTTCTAAAGTTGTTAAAGGATTCTTTATTAGACAAAATGATCCTTCTCAAACTTTAGAAAATGATGAAGATGAAGAAAATTAAACACTTTTTAGCATAAAAACACCATATGCGTTTTTATTGAAAAAATGTTAACAAAAATGCACTTTTTTTTAAATGTTTTTGATAAAACTTTTTTTTAAAAAGTTTAAAAGTGTTTTTAGATTTTTTTTATAATTTGGAAAGCAATATCATAAACACCAGTACAATCAGTTGTTGTATCAAAATTCCTAAGAATAATATTAAATGAACCATTTGCAACTGCATAAACAGATAACATAGGAATTAATAAACCAGATTGAGGGCTACCACTTTTACCATTGACTTGAACGAATACTAAATCACCAACTGAAACTTTATTATTACTTACTGTAAATTCAGTTCCTGATAATGCCGCTAAAGTCATTTGAACTGTTGTTATTAAACCATTTAGAGAATTTATAGTTACTGAAGTTGAGATAGATGTTATTTGAGTTACTGTACTAACAGTTCTTGATAAATTTCCGGAAACTGTTAAATTAGTAGTAGTTATACTAGAACTTATAGCACTAGCAACTCTTGTATCACTAAAATATAAATTAGTTAAACCACTTTCATCTATATCTTGAGTTGTTAAATTATTTATAATACTTATTATTCCAGCACTGATTCCTTGAGCTGTTCCTATAGGGTCAAAGGCTGTAGATAATGTATTATATCCTAAATATAGTGCTGTTATATCACTAAAAACATCAGGAATAGCATCTCTTGCTCTTTGAGTTGTAAAATATAAGTTAGTTAAACCTTCAATCACATCACTTGTATTAATATTACCTTTAACAGCATTTAAAGCTAGCAGGTTTG